>ERZ1740068.122-NODE-122-length-49422-cov-7.683918_pt1 | contig 49422 bp, 5 predicted proteins | sample MGYA00581735_ERZ1740068 | MGnify/ENA primary metagenome ERZ1740068 (study PRJEB43018, sample SAMN04849740) | marine metagenome | isolation source: floating plastic debris | place: Pacific Ocean | collected 2008-08-30 | study: EMG produced TPA metagenomics assembly...
AAGTGTAGATGACGTAGGATAAACCCGATGGATCCATTGGTGAAACCAATACGCCACTGGCCGAGTTGATCGCCTGCTGATCCAGTTCATTGTCCAGCCTGATGGTACTGACTGTTTCATCAGCAATGGCTGAATGCTGATCCATGGTAATCAGTACCCTGGCATCGCTGTCCTGTAAAATGCTTTGCTGTCTTTCGGCAGGATAATTTCCGTCGATGTAGAAATAAGCTGCTCCGGATTTCAATACACCCACAATGGCGACGATGAGCGCCGTTGACCTCTCAAGGCTGATCGCGACAAGGTCATCTTTCTTCACTCCTTGTTGATGGAGATAGAGTGCCAGTTGGTCACTTTGTTGCTTCAACTCCGCAAAGGAAAGCGAAGAATGTTCATCACGGACTGCAGTTCTGTTTGGCACCAAATTGGCTACCTCTTCAAGTGCCGCCTGAATGGTTTGCGTGGCCGGTGTATAAATGGCCTTCTCTGCCAATGTCTCATCTCTTTTCACCAGGTCAATGGCCGAGAGTGACTTCGCTGGCTCCTGCACAATGAGTTGATACAAACTCTTCAGGTCATTCAGCAGCTGATCGATCGTCTGGCGCTCATATAAATCCAGGCTGTACTCCAGCCCCAGGTAGATGCTTCCACTTCCCGTGTCCCGGAAAGTAAAGTTGAGATCGAACTTGGCCGACTCAGAATGCGTTGCGATGCCTTCCATCCGAGCTTCTCCAAAATGAACAGCCTCAGCATCCATGTTGAGGTAATTGACCATGACCTGGAACAGTGGTGTCCTGCTGAGGTCGCGTTCAGGTTTCACGAAGTCTACCACCTTTTCGAAAGGCACTCCCTGGTGATTTTGACTGCGGAATAGCTCATCTCTTACTTTGGTGACCAGGTCTGACAACGGCTCGTCTTTTGAAACCTTTACCCGGTTGACCACCGTATTCACAAAGAAACCAATCAGGTTTTCCATTGCTTCGTGGCTGCGGTTGGCAACGGGTGTTCCCACACATAAATCCTCCTGACCACTATAAATGTGTAAAATGGCATATACACCAGCCAGCAAGCTACTAAATACCGTTCCTCCCTGCTCGTGCGCCATGTCGCACAATGCTACTGCCACCTCTTCGTCGAGGACAGTCTGTACCGTATCGCCGCGGCCACTGAGGGTCGCAGGACGCCTGTGATCGGTAGGCATTGCCAGGTCTTCATAACCGGCCAGGTGTTCCTTCCAATGTGTCAACTCCTCCTCCAATACCTCAGGTGTGAGCATTTGTTGCTGCCACAAAGTGTAGTCTGCATATTGGATGGCCAATGGAGGAAGCTCAGGAGTGCTGCCAGCTACTGCCGCATTGTAAAAGGCGCTTAGTTCATTGGAAAATACAGTAAATGACCAGCCATCGGCAATGATATGATGCAGGTTGATCCCTAAAAGGTACTGATCAGTTGCCAACTCTACCAGCAGTACGCGAACCAGTGGCCCGTTGACAAAATCAAAAGGTCTTTTGGTGAACTCCATCATGATTTCGCCTACCTCTTCAGAATCAGCATTTTGCCCGATGCACTGATGTCGCTCCAGGTGGATTTCCAGTTGCTCCTGAATGAATTGATAGGGCTGGTCATCCTGTGTGCGGAAACAAGTGCGCAGGTTTTCATGCCTGGCCACAATCCCGTTGATCGCTTGCCTGAAGGCAGACAGGTCAAAAGCACCGTTGATGATCAGGAATCCGGGAATATGGTATTGATCTCCCTGCCCCAGCTCATTGATGAACCATAGTCGCTCTTGTGCATAGGACAAAGGAATGTATTCAGGGCGTTGCTGAGGCGCTAAAGTCACGGTTTCCACCTGATCAGCTACTTCGATCAGTTGTGCAATGCCCTGGATGGTTGGGTTGGTAAACAAGTCCCGGAGGTTTAGCGAAACCCCGAACTGACTATTAACCCGATACAGCATTTGTGCCACCAATAAAGAATGTCCACCCAATTCATAAAAACTATCGGTCACCCCTACGTTTTCCAGCTTTAACAAGTCTTCCCAGATTTCCGCTATCTGTGCTTCCGTCTTATTGGAAGAAGCGGTGTAGTTGGAAGATACAGTAGTATTCAACGCGTGTTTAGCGAGCTTTTTCTTGTCTGTTTTCCCATTGGGCGTCAGTGGAATTTCAGCTAGTCTGGTCAGTACCGATGGGACCATGTAATCAGGCAGTTGCGCTTGCAAGGTTGATTTCAGCGCGTTTTCATCCACACCGTTTCCTGTATAAAAACCCACCAGTTGCTTCGTACTCTGAATCTCACGCGCAATCACCGCACAGGAAACAATTCCCTCATATTGGGTAATCGCATGTTCAATTTCCCCCAGTTCAATCCTGTAACCTCTTACTTTCACCTGCTGGTCCACCCGGTCCATGTATACCAGATGTCCCTGTGAGTTCCATCGGACCAGGTCCCCAGTACGGTACATCTTCCCTCTTGCAGGATCATAAGGATTGTCTACAAATCTTTCAGCAGTGAGGTCTTCCCGGTTCAGGTAACCAACAGAAACCCCGTCGCCACCGATAAACAATTCTCCCGGGACACCTTTGGGAACCAGCTTGCCCGCTGCGTCCAACACCAGCAGTTGCGTATCTCCAATGGCGTTTCCAATCGGTACGTTGATGCCGGTAGCTTTTTGAGTAATTGGATAAAATGTAGCATAAACCGTGGTTTCGGTAGGTCCATAAATGTTGAACACCTGCGCATCAGGCATCAATTCCAGTCCTTTATTGAGGTGCAGTGCCGACATTTTCTCTCCACCGATGAGGATATGATCCAGGTGCTTCAATGCATCGGGGAAGCTATCTACCATGGCATTGAATAATGCGGTGGTCATGAAGGTTTTAGTCACCTTCATCTCCAGCAGGGCTTGCGCAGCATCCTCAATTTTAAAGTCTTTGCCCTTCGGCAGTAAAGCCACTGTGGCACCGTTACATAGCGGCGTAAAGATGTCATAGATAGAGCCATCAAATGCAAAATTGGACAACTGCATGAATCGGTCTCCCGGAGACACTTCTACGTAATTGGGCTTCCAGACAATCCGGTTCGTTTGCTGATGTCTCACCATCACCCCCTTAGGTCGGCCGGTAGAGCCAGAGGTATAAATGATGTAAGCCAAAGACGTCGGATCATTATTGGGCGTTACTGTTGCAGTAGCTTCCTTAATATCGCCAGCATCGGATTGAAGATTGATGACGTCCTCGATTTCCGGTACGCCTACCTCCCCGATCGTTTGGCTGGTAGAAATCAAAATCTTACATGCGCAATCGGCAATCATAAAGTCCTTGCGCTCAGCAGGATAATAGGGATCGATAGGCACATAGGCGGCTCCCGTTTTGAGCACGGCAAAGATGCTGATGATCAATGTATCATCAGCAGGCAGGGAAATGGCTACCCGATCTCCTTTTTCCACGCCTTTTTCCAGCAGGTAAGACGCCAGTTGATTGGCCCTGTCATTCAATTCCTGATAAGTGACCTGTCGGTCGCCCAACAACAATGCCGGATGATGCGGCGCACTATGCGCTGATTGCTCTATCAGATGGTGCAACGTATGGTACTCAGTGACAGCACTTTTAGCAGACCCTATCTCCAGGAGTTCTTGCCGTTGTTGCTCGTCCGTCAATGGAATATCAGCAACTTTTGCGTCAGGCGTATGAATGAATCCATTCAGGATATGCCCCAGGCATCTCATCAGGTCCTTCACGGTGTTCTCCAGGTACAAATCAGCCTCATAATCGAGGACAAGTACAAGTTCTTTTGTCGCGTTTTCGATCAGCTTAAATGAAAAATCACGTTCCGGTGAATGACTGTTTACTGCTTTGAGGAAATCATTATCAGGCAACTGGCTACTTATTTCCAGGTCAAAGAAAGCTCTGAAGGTAGGTCTGTGGCCAAGGCGTTCTTCTCTGGCGAGTTCCTCCAACAACTGATCAAATGGCAGACTCTGATGGTCTTGTCCTTTTAACAGTACCTCCTGAATGGCCCTAACCACCTCCCGGCAAGTCATGCCGCCCAGCTCACTGCCCGCAATGTTCACTGCCATTTCGGAAGCGAGCAACCCAATCAGGCGCTCAGTTTCAGGCGTGTCGCGGTTGGCTACAGGGACTGTAATCCCAAAATTACTTTGATGGCTGTGCTGATAGATCAGTGCATATACCGCAGCAAGGAAGATACTGGAAACAGGAACATTCATTTCACCAGCTAATTGCTTCAGTAGCCCAAGATCGGCCTCGGGTAACAGAAAAGTCGTTCTTGCAGTGGTCCCTGATTGCGTCGCATTTCTGCTGAAATCGGTCAATAGGTCCAGGTCTTCCACACCGGCTAATTGCTCTTGCCAATGTTCGATATCCTCCGCACATTTTGCTGGCGATATTGCTGTGCGTTGCCAGGAAACGTAGTCCATTAACTGTAGTCCTGCCGGGGATAAATCTGGTTCCGTATCATTGCTATATCGGGCGTAAGCTTCACCGAATTCTTCTGTCAAAACACACAGTGAATGTTGATCAGCGATGATCTGATGCACACAGAACCCAACCAAAAAGCGGTCTTCTGGTAAATTGATCGCCACGGCCCGAAACAACGCAGGTTTCGACAGGTTAAATGGGCGCTCCGTGAACTTCGCTTTTTCTCCGCTTAAATGTTCGGCTTCTTCATTGATTGCCAGACTTGTCAGGTCCACAACGGCTGCATCAAAGTCCACTTGCGGGCTCACGAATTGTAAGACATTTCCCTCCAGCTCTTCAAAGGAGGTCCGTAAGCTTTCATGTCGGTTGCCCAGATACTTTATGGCACTGTAGAAAGCCTCCTCGTTCACTTTTCCCGTGTATTGATCGAAAACAGACAGGTGATATAGCGAAGCACCTTCCTGATGTGACAATCGCCAAATACTTTCTTGTGCCATCGAAAGCGATGATACCTTTCTTCCGTTCAGGTAATTGAGCAAATCGGCTTTCGAAACACCAATCTGCTCACTTTCTTCATCGCTGATACTGGCAGCACCTAGTAACACTTTCAATTTTCCATCATTGTCGGACAGCCTGATGCCTTTCGAAGCCAGTGCATTGATCAATTTATTCATTTGGTCTGCTTCGTTAGTAACTAAGTTCGTTTTCATTTTGCATAAAGTTTGAAAGTGAATTGGCGTTATTGGATTTTTTGGCCTGACTGATGTATTGAGCGCATTTTTTAATGGTCAGATTTTCCATGAGGTCACTGACTTTCAGTGTGATGTTAAACTCCTGCTGAATCATTACCGTCAGTTGCATGAGCAGCAAAGAGTCTCCTCCTATGGTTAAGAAGTCATCATTGACACCGAATTGCTCGTGATGCAGCAAAGTGCTCCAGATACTACTGAGCTTCTTCTCCGTAACATTGGCAGGGGCTTCATGCTGGTTGTTACCGGAAGGGCTTATTGCGCTCAATTTCAATTTGGTGATGTCCGGCAATTGATTAGCCCTCAATGGCATGGCATCCACCTTTTCAAATACTGATGGGATCATGTGGGCGGGTAGCTTTTGCCCGAGCCAGGAAATCCAGTCAGCAGCATCGATGAATGCTGATGCCTCATAAAAAGCAACCATGCGGCTTCTATCATGAATTTTCCGCACTACTACAGCTATTCGTTGCACGTTGGGATAGGAAGACATGGCGGCTTCAATTTCAGCGGTTGCTACTTCAAAACCTCTGGTATTCAGTTGACGATCGGTTTGTCCAACATATTGAAGCGTTCCGCTGCGGCTCCATCTGGCTAGAATTCCTGTCCGGTACAGTTGACCGAGGCCAAATGGGTTATCAATCAATACACCGCCTGACTGCGCTTTGCCTCGCTCATTCCGGGATGCTGTGCTAACCACGAAAAGCTCACCTACACTACCAATAGGCATCATCTGCAGACCAGGATTCAGCAAACAGGCAGCCGTACCGCCAATTGGTATCCTGGCAGCTTCGTCACCTTGTGCCTGAATATCGGCCAGCGGAACTGTTCTCGTAGAAACCAGATGCGTTGCAGGCGTAGTAAACTGATGTTCTAACACCATCTGCTGATTTTTACTGAAAAACCTGCTGACTTCTTCGTTGATTTCCAGGTGTGTTCCAATCACCGTCAGTACTTTGAGACGAGGGAGAATACTCCCCAACTCATTGGCCATCCTACAAAAGTGAGGAAGGTAGGCCACAGGCAACTGCACCCGCTCTATCTCATGGCCAATCAACAAGGAGATCAACTCAGCCGGATCTCTCTTTACATGCTCAGGAACGATGGTCAATGTATCACCATTCGTCAATGCATGAAATAGCTCCTGGATGGCGTCAGTCGTGTCCATCGCTGCAAATTGTGTGCACTGCACTGGCTCCCGGGATTGATCCGAAGAAGTTTGACTCAACCGGTCAATTGCATTTGAAATGGCCTGATGCGAGTACAAAATCGCCTCCGGTTGACCGGAAAGGCCCGGAACATAGACCATGTAAGCTTCGGAGCACTCATCAAATCTGGTTTCAGCCATAGTAGCTCCTGTGCCATCTTCGGCCTGCCAGGTATCCATTTGGAAGCGTGTTAGTCCGTGAACTTCAGCTTTCCCTACTGACTGGCCGGAATGGGTGACCAACAACCTGGTCCGGGTATCCAACAACATAAAATGCTGTCGCTCTGCCGGCATCTGAGGCGTTATTTGGACGAAACATCCGCCAGCTTTCATAGCGGCAATCATCGCCAGCACATTGTCGATGCCCGGTTCCATGCAAATGGCGATGCCATCTCCTTTTTCGATGCCCAGATTCACAAATTGTGCGGCCAACCTATCGGAACGGTATTTCAATTCATTATAGGAAATCGAATGATCACCTTCTCTGATAGCCACAGCGTCCCCTCTTTCAGCGCACATCTCATCAATGCGTTGTTGGATGGTTTGACCCGTTCTTGCATTATAGGTTTCTTCAATCACAGGCAATTGCGCCTGTTTTTCGGCCTCCGACAGGATTTCGAAATCCTGCAATTGCAACTTAGGTCTTGCCGTCATTTGTTCCAGGATCCGCACAAGGTGATGCTGTAACTTCAGTATGGTCTCTTCTTTGTACAGTTCTGTCGAATATTCCACACTCAGGGCAAGACGACCGGTATGGTCTTCCATGAAGGCAAAATGCAGGTCAAACTTGGCAATGTCGTGGTCCTTGTCATAAGCCTCCAGTTTCAGGCCTTCGTCTAAGACCAGGGTTTGCTCTTCTTTCACCATGTAGTTGATCAGCACCTGGAATAAAGGCGTCCTGTTGAGTTCTCTTTCTGGCTTCAATGCCGCTACTAGTCTGTCAAACGGAAATCGTTGATAATTCTGCGTCCTGATCAATTCCGACTTGACTTTATTGACCATATCGGTGACCTGATCCTCGGGGTCTAAGAGTAGCCTGAATACCACCGTATTGGCAAAGAAACCGATCAACCCTTCCAGGTCACTTTGATCTCTGTTGGCAATTGGCATCCCAATGGTAATGTCCTGCTGACCACTGTGCGCATACAGCAAAGCATAGACAGCAGCCGCCAGCGTATTAAAAACAGTGACAGACTGGTCTTTGGCAAAAGCCTTCACTTGACTGGCCAACTCCTCTTCAAACATGATGTAAGAGATCGCCCCGTTACCCAGCTTCACCTCCGGACGCGGAAAATCCGTAGGCATCTCCAGATCCTGATGGCCTGCCAGGTGATTCGTCCAGTGTGCCAAATCCCGCTCCAGCTTCTCAGGCGTCATCACCGACCGCTGCCATAGCGCATAGTCGACGTACTGCACAGGAAGCGCCGGCAAAGTCGGGTCTTCATTTCTGAGCAACTGACCATAGAACCAGGTCAGTTCCTGCGTAAGTACATTGTTGGACCAGCCGTCGGAGACAATGTGGTGCATGCACAAGCCCATCACAAAGTCTTCTTCCGATTTTTCAATCAGCAATACCCTGATCATTGGTCCTTGCTCGAAGTCAAAAGGTGCTTTAGACAACCTGTTAACTGCTTCCGTCGTCTCGTGTGCCTGCTTTTCAGCATCCAGTCCGGTCAGTCTGATGTATTTCACAGCGATCCTGCGCGCGTCGTCCACTTTCTGGTATGGAATTCCATCACGACTGACGAAGTAAGTCCTCAGCGATTCATGCCGCTGCACCAGTAGGTCAATGGATTGCTGCAGGATGTCCAGCCGTACCCGGCCAGTAACGTTGAAAACAGAAGCAATGTGGTACTGATCACCTTGGCCCAGTTCATCCAGGAACCACAACCGCTCCTGTGTAAACGAAAGTGGAATATCTTCCGGCCGGTCGTAAGCCTGAAGGGATTTCTCAGCAGATTCCCCCGCGTCGGTCACTTCCGTGGCCAGTGCTGCGAGCGTAGATGCCTTGAAGATGACCCCTACCGACAGGTTGATCGCAAAAACTTTGTTGATGCGGGATATGACTTTGGTGGCCAGCAAAGAATGACCTCCCAACTCAAAGAAATTGTCATTGATCCCCACCTGTTCGCGGTTGAGCAACTCCTGCCAGATCGCAGTCAGCCGCTCCTCTGTCTCATTGCGGGGAGCCACATATTCCTGATCACTGACAATATTGACCGGACGGGACTGCAACAGCATCTTATTGGCCTTACCATTGGGCGTCAGCGGTATGGTGTCAATTTGTTCCACCACCGCCGGCACCATGTAATCCGGCAGTCGGGCGCTTAAGAAAGCTTTGACTTCCTGGGGCGCTAAAGTGCTGTCAGCCGTATAAAAACCCACAAGCAACTTATCACCTGCCTGTTCCTTGACGATCACCACGGCTTGCTCCAGTGCATCCTGCTGCACCATCACAGATTCTATTTCGCCCAGTTCAATGCGATAGCCTCTTACCTTGACCTGATGGTCAATTCTGCCGATGAATTCGATGTTGTCCTCTTCAATCCAGCGAACAAGGTCTCCTGTTTTATAGACCTTCTTTCCAGATTCAAAGGGATGATCGATGAACTTTTCTGCCGTCAGGTCCGGGCGGTTGTGATATCCTCTTCCGAGCGCGGTCCCTCCCAGGTACAACTCTCCGGCAATTCCACGGGGAAGTGGCTTTCCATCTGCATCTACAATGTAGACCTGCGTATTGGCGAAAGGCTTACCGATATGGACAAAGTTGTTGTAGTCAAAATCGGGCTCAAAATGCGAAACGGTCGTGGCAATGGAACATTCTGTGGGACCATATTCGTTAGTGATCTTTAACTTCAGTCCTTTTGCCAGCGTCGCGTGTACCAGTGAAGTCTTCAGGGCCTCACCGCCTACGACCAGTAACTTCCAATGCGCAACGGGTTTGATGTCTGTCTCCAGCACCAATTGCAGGTGCGAGGGGGTCAGTTTGATTGCATTGATGGCTTCATGCTCAAAGATCGTCTTCAATACCTCCTGTGTGCTGTGGCTGGCATCGTAGATGTGGCAAGCGCCACCGCTGACCAATGGGGTGAGGAATGTACTGTTCGTAGAATCAAAAGATACATTCCCGAAGAACGCAAAATTATGGTAGTGACTGCCGATGGATTCGATGCGGTAGCCATTTTGAATCTCCGTCAGGTAATTGACCAGACCGATGTGCTTCAGCATGGCCCCTTTTGGCTTACCGGTTGATCCGGAAGTATAGATCACATAAACGAGGTCCTCTGGTGTCACTTCAGGTTGCTGCAAAACCTCATTGGCATTGGCAATATGTGCTCTCAACTCGTTGTCAAATCGCAATAACTTACCCTCAAAGGTCATTTCAACCGCCCGGTCATATCGTTCCGCATCCGTGATCAAGACGCGCGCATTACTGTCTTCGATCATGTACTGGATACGCTCATCGGGGTTTTCGATACCAATCGGCACGTAAGCGGCTCCTGCTTTCAAAATTGCAAAGGCGGAAATGACAAGGTCCGGGCTGCGGTCCATGCAAATTCCTACCAGGTCACCCACGCCCACACCTTCCTGCATGAGCATCACCGCCAACTGTGTCGCACGATGATCCACTTCCGCATAGGTCAACGTTTGGTCCTGATAGACTATCGCAGCCTTGTCAGGATTTTGAGCTGCATGCGCTTCGAAAAGTTCATGCACACACCTGGACGATTCAAAAGGTACTTCCGTTTGGTTGACCTCGTACAACAGATGTCTTTCCTCCTGCTCGGACAGTAAACTGACCTGATGTAGTGCTTTTTCCGGCGAAAAGAGGATCTGGGCCAGTAATATCTCAAACTGATCCACCAACTGATCAATGCTATTTTCCCTGAACAGGTCCGTACTGTAGTCCACGCTAAACATGAGCGAACCATCTTTTTGCTCGGCAAAGTTGAAACCAAGGTCCACCTTTGACTGCTGATAACTACTCTGCAGCGGCTTGAGTGATATCCCCGGGATATTCAGATCTCTTTCCGTGAAATTGGCATAGTTGACCAATACCTGAAACAGTGGATTGCGACTTTGGTCGCGCTCGGGATTGACCGCTTCCACGATTCGCTCAAAAGGAATCAACTGGTTTTCCTGACTTCTGATCAGCTCCTCGTTGACCGCGGTTACCAGTTCCTCAAAAGTCTGTTCGGTTTTGAGTTGAATCCTGTTGATGACCGTATTGACGAAAAAGCCTACCAAACCGGCAATCTTCTGCTGATTACGGTTTGCCATCGGTATGCCTACATTGATACTGTACTGCCTGCTGTAATAGTGCAGAATGGTAAAAACACCGGTCAACAAGACCGAAAAGCTGCTCACGCCCCTGGTTTTCGAGAACTCAGACAGCTGTTGGTTGATCGTCTGGTCTATTTTACGTTGCACAATTGCCCCTTTGCCGCTCAGCTTGGCGGGCCGTTGAAAATCGGTGGGCAGCGCCAGGTCTTCATAGCCTTCCAGGTGCGCTGTCCAATGCGCAATGGCTTCTTCCAGGCGATCTCCACTCAGAAAATCTCTTTGCCAGTAAGCATAGTCCTTGTACTGTACCGGCAGTGCTTTCAGCATCGGCTGCTGACCCGCCAGTATTTGCTTGTAAACCGTGACAAACTCGCTGGTGATGATGCCTGACGACCATCCATCGGAAATGATGTGGTGCATGTTGATGCCAAAAAGCGCGCGCTGGTCTGCCAACTCAATGAAGAGTACCCTCAATAGTGGACCTTCTGAAAGCACAAACGGCCTTTCTACAAAGTTTCTGATGATCTCCCCTTTACGTGCTTCATCGTCACCCAGCAAGCCATCATGTGTGATCCAGTCAAACTGCTGTGACTCCAACACTTGCTGATAGGGTGTTTCGTCTGCTACCTTGAAGACCGTCCTGAAGCTTTCATGTCGTTCAACAAGGTACTGAAAGGTTGCCCTAATTGCCTCCAGTTCATAGGCTCCCTCCAACTCAAAAACAGCGGGAATGTGGTACTGATTGCCCATTCCCATCTGGTCCAGGAACCATAATCTTTCCTGTGAAAATGAGAGAGGGAATTGTTCCACGGACGTGATCGGAACAATATTGTAAGAGGCATTTTCCTCACTTGCTGCTCTTTGATCGATCAGTCTGGCCACATAGGCGACCACCGGATCTCTGAAAATCTCTTTGAGGTGCAGGTGGACTTCAAACTGTTCCTGTATGGCATTCACCAATCGGGTGATGAGCAAAGAATGGCCTCCCAACTCAAAGAAATTGTCCTGGACACCTATTTTCTCTACCTCCAGTAAAGATTCCCAAATACCCACCAGCTGCTTCTCTGTATCCGTTTGAGGAGCCATATATTGTTGCTGATCATTCATGGCGATCTCGTAGGTGCCGAGCAGGCGCTTGTTGACCTTCGCATTGGGCGTAAGCGGTATCTCATCGATGCACTGCACGGCAGTAGGCACCATGAAATCAGGTAATTTCGTTTTCAAAAAGTCCTTGACCGCCGCCGCATCTACCGATTGTGGCGAAGTGTAAAAACCTACCAAAAGCTGACTGTTCTTTTGCTCTTTCACAATGACAGCAGCCTGTTCTACGGCTTCATGCTGTGTCATCACCGACTCTATTTCCCCCAGTTCTATACGGTAACCCCTGATCTTCACCTGCTCATCAGCACGACCAAGGAATTCGATGTAACCATCTGGTGTCCAGCGCACCATGTCACCGGACTTATATACTTTTTGCTGTGGATCAAAGGGATGTTCGATGAACTTCTCGGCGGTGAGGTCCGGCCGGTTATGGTATCCTTCAGCAAGCCCTACACCTCCAATGTAGAGCTCACCAGGAATCCCTGCCGGAAGGGGTCTGCCTTCCTTGTCCATGATGAAGACCTCAACATTGGCAAAAGGCCTGCCGATGTAAACCACATTGTTGTAATCATAAGTGGGATCATACAGATGAAAAGTCATCGCCACAGACGTTTCTGTGGGACCATATTGATTCATCACCTGGATGTTGAGTCCTTTATCCAACACCAGATCCACATCTCTTTTCTTCAGTGCCTCTCCCCCTACGATCAGTAACTTAGGTAGGTCAACTACCTCTATCTCCGTTTCGCGAATGAGCTGTAAATGTGCCGGAGTCAACTTAATCACGTTAATCTCTTCATGCTCAAGGGTGGTCTTGATCAATTCCTGATTACTCAAAGAACTATCATACACATAAGAAGTACCACCAGTGATCATGGGGCCGATGAAGGTAATCAATGTTCCGTCAAAGGAAACATTACCAAAAAAGGCAAAGTGACTGATTCCGCTTTCGATATTGGGTAATTTGTAATGTCTTCCAACATGCAAAACGAAGTTCACCACTCCCTTATGCCTTAGCCGCGCACCCTTAGGTTTACCGGTCGATCCTGAAGTATAGATGACATATAACAAGTCCATGGAGGAGTAAGCAGGCTTTTGTAAAGTCTCCGTGCTTGTCGCTAGCTGTTCCATCAACGCTTCGTTGAAGATCAGCAATTGACCGTCAAACGTCATCTGCCCCACCCTGTTCGCACGTTCCTCATCTGTGATGATCAATGGCGTTTCAGTGTCTTCAATGATGTACTGAATACGGTCATCAGGATTTTCGATTCCCATAGGCACATAAGCAGCTCCAGCTTTCATGATGGCCAAAACTGAAATGAGGAACCCAGGACTTCTGTCCATGAAAACACCTATCAGGTGCCCTTTTTCAATGCCCCCGGCAATCAATTGACAAGCCAGTTGGTCCGCATAGCGATTGACTTCGCCATAAGTCATCGACTGCTCCTGGTAGTTGATGAAAACCCTGTCGGGATCGCTCACGGCAAATTCCTCAAACAGTTGGTGGACACACTTGTCATCGGCAAATGGCACTTCGGTCTGATTTGCCTCAATCAGCAGTTTTTGCCTGTCATCTTCTGACAAAAGACTCGCCTGCACCACCTTCTTCTCAGGCGCTGCCAGGATCTGCGTCAGTAATAGCTCATATTGTGCCAGTATTTGCTCAATGGTACTTTCCTTAAAGAGGTCAGCACTGTAGTCCAGACCAATCATCAGCGATCCATCTCGTTGCTCCAAGAAATTGAAAGTCAGGTCAAATTTTGACTGGTGGTAATCATTGGACAGGGCTTTCAATGTCATCCCTGGCACACTGGATTCGTTTTCTGAGAAGTTGAGGTAATTGACCAGCACCTGAAACAGCGGAGTCCGACTTGGGTCTCTGTCGGGATTGACCGCTTCCACGATGCGCTCAAATGGAATCAACTGGTTTTCCTGGCTTCTGATCAACTCTTCGGCTACAGCGTCCAGCAATTGATCAAATGTCTGCTCATCATTGAGCTGAATCCGGTTAACGACGGTATTGACAAAGAAGCCTACCAGACCACTGATGTTGTGCTGGTTCCGGTTGGCCATTGGGATACCGATGTTAATACTTTCTTGTCTGGTGTAGTAGTGCAGGATGCCATAAGCACCTGATAGCAAGACTACAAAACTGGACATCCCTCTGGATTTGGAAAACGCCAGTAGCTGTTGGTTGATCCTCGTTGAAAGCTTCCTCCTGACCGATCCGCCCTTGCCGCTCAATTCGGCAGGTCGCTGAAAATCGGTAGGCATGGCGAGGTCTTCATAACCTTCCAGGTGGTTTTGCCAATGCGCCAGCGACGCCTTTAACCGCGTATCGTTGAGGTAGGCTCTCTGCCAGTAAGCATAGTCTTTGTATTGTATCGGTAAGGGTTCCAGCTGCGGAGACAGGCCTGCACTCAGTTGTTCATAAACCGTCACAAATTCTTTGGTCAGGACGCCGGAAGACCAACCATCGGATATGATGTGGTGCATGTTGACGCCAAAAATGGCTTTCTGATCGGCCAGTTTGATCATCATTACCCGGAGTAATGGACCATCGCTGAGGCTAAATGACTTACCCGCAAATTCGCGAATGAGTCCGGCTTGCTTTTGAGTGATCTCCGTTTCACCACTGAGATCGTGAGCCATCCACTCAAAACCCTGATCTGCTACTATTTGCTGATAAGGTGTGCCATTCTCCGTGCTAAAAACCGTACGGAAACTTTCATGGCGCTCTACCAGAAAGTCAAACGATGCTTTGATCAAATGAGGATTGTAGTCGCCCTGAATTTCGTAGACAATCGGTATGTGATACTGATAGCCAAGCCCCATCTGATCGATGAACCATAGCCGCTCCTGCGAAAAGGACAACGGATAGCGATCCACATTGATGGCCTTTTCAATTCTCAATGACACATCTATGCCAGCACTTTCCTGCTGCTCAATGAGTAGGGCCACGTGCTCCACCACCGGCTGCTGGAAAATGTCTTTCAATTGAATAGTGACTCCAAATCGCTCACTGATGGCATTGATCAACCTGGTGATGAGCAGAGAATGTCCTCCCAGCTCAAAAAAGTTATCGGCGACACCTACCTGCTCAACGCCCAGCAGCTCTTCCCAAATGGCCACCAGCTGCTGTTCGGTAGCAGTCCGTGGGGCAATATATTGTTTTTCATCAGCCAGCGTTACCTGAATCGTATGCAAGTGGCGTTTGTTCACCTTGCCATTGGCCGTCAAAGGCATCTCATCCACCTGACTGAAGCCCACAGGGACCATGAACTCAGGCAATTTCATTTTAAGGAAATCTTTGATCGCCTGCGGCGCAACTTCATCGGCTGCAGTAAAGAAGCCAATCAACATGGGATTTCCAGCTTGTTCTTTGACAATCACAGCGGCTTGCCTGATCGCTTCGTTTTCCATCATCGCAGCCTCTACCTCGCCTAGTTCAATGCGGTATCCCCTGATCTTGACTTGCTCATCGACCCGGCCGATGAATTCTATGTTGCCATCGGCAATCCAGCGCACCAGATCACCGGTCTTATAAACCTTCTGATCAGATGCCAGTGGATGTGGGATAAAGCGTTCTGCTGTGAGGTCTGGCCGATTGTGGTAACCTTGAGCCAGTCCTGCTCCCCCCAAATACAGTTCACCAGGAATCCCGGAAGGCAGTGGTTTACCTGCTGCATCGAGGATGTAGACCTGGGTATTGGCCAGCGGCTTGCCAATATGGACGACATTGTTGTATCGGAAGCCCTGCTCATACAAATGAATGGTCGCAGCCACAGAGCATTCGGTGGGGCCATATTCATTGATAACCTGAACAGAAAGTCCTTTGTCCAGTACTGACTGAACCAGTGATGTCTTTAGGGCCTCTCCTCCTACAATCAGCAATTTCGATGCATCTACGGGCTGGATGTCGGTCTCGAGGATCAGCTGCATGTGAGAAGGCGTCAACTTGATGACATCAATTTCTTCGTGTTCCAGGATGAGCTTCATCACCTCCTGGTTGCTGTAGGCAGCATCGTACACATGGCAGGTCCCGCCACTGATCAAGGGTGTTAAAAAAGTGGTGGCCGTCGCGTCAAAGGACACGTTACCAAAGAAAGCGAAGTGCCTGAGGTTACTTTCAATGTTTTTCAGTTGATAGCCGCGTTGCACATCCGTCAGGTAATTGACCAGGCCTTTGTGCGCAAGCTTCACGCCTTTTGGTTTACCGGTAGAACCCGAGGTATAAATCACGTAAATCAGGTGATCGGGCGTCACTTCGGGTTTGGTAAAAGACAGGTTTCCGGTAGACAGCCTTTCGTTTAAATCCCCATCAAAGCAAAGCACCTTGCCTTCAAATCCCATGGAACCAATCCGTTCTTGTTGGTCCGTATCCGTCAAGATCACACGGACTGCACTATCGCTGATCATGTAGCTGATACGCTCGTCCGGGTTCTCGATGCCCATTGGCACGTAAGCGCCACCTGCCTTTAAAATGGCTAAGACCGACAAAATGAAATCCGCACTCCTGTCCATGCAAATCCCCACGAAGTCTCCTGCCTTCACGCCTTCCTGTACCAGCATTGCCGCCAACTGATTAGCCCGGTCATTGACTTCACCATAATTGAGCGTCACAGACCGGTGTCGGATAGCGATCTGTTCCGGCTGACGAACAGCCATGGCTTCAAACAACTCATGCACACACTGACCGGAAGGATAAGGGGCATCGGTTTGATTGACTGCGTGCAACAGTTGCTTCTCCTCTTCGCCAGATAGGAGATTTAGCTGCTGAATGGCTTGCTCTGGCGCATTGAGCAGTTGCCCGAGCAGTGTCTGAAACTGTGCCAGCAGACGCTCCATGGTATCTTTACGGAACAGGTCCACGCTGTAGTCGAGTCCCAGTAACAGCTCACCGTCTTTCATTTCAGAAAAGCGGAATTCCAGGTCGAACTTGGTTTGGTGATAGCCGCGCTCCAATGGATGCTTAGAAAACTCCGGTAGCTGAAATTCTTTATCCGAGAAATTGAGGTAATTGACCATCAGCTGATACAAGGGGTTGCGGCGTTGGTCCCTGCCGGGGTTGATCGCCTCCACTATTTTCTCGAATGGCACCTGCTGATTTTCCTGGCCGCGGATCAGCTCAGCGGCTACTGCTGCTACCAGTGTTCCAAATGTTTGTTGACCGTCAATTGCGATCCTGTTGACGACCGTATTGATAAAGAACCCTACCAGATCACCCACATTTTGCTGATCTCTGTTAGCCATTGGGATGCCAACATTGATACTTTCCTGTCTGCTGTAGGCATGCAGGATGGTATAAACGCCTGACAGCAGTACTGCAAAATCTGAAATCCCCCGGGACTTCGAAAATTCGGATAGCTGCTGATGAATTTCCGGAGCTAATTTTTGGTAAACAGACCGTCCTTCTCCAGACAACTCTGCCGGTCTGGCAAAATCCGTTGGCAATATCAGGTCTTCATAACCCTCCAGGTGCGTTTTCCAATGGGATATGGCCTCTTCCAAACGATCTCCGCTCAGAAAATCTCTTTGCCAGTCGGCGTAGTCTTTGTACTGGATGGGAAGCGCAGGAAGTGAGGGCTGCTGACCGTCCAGTAACTGCTGATAGACTGTTGCCAATTCACGTGTCAATATACCTGAAGACCACCCATCGGAAATAATGTGGTGCATGTTGACGGCAAATACAGCGCGTTCATTGTCCAACTCGATGAGCATTGTTCTAAGCAGTGGCCCGGTGGCAAGGTTAAACGGCCGGTTCACAAACGCACGAATCAGTTCATCACACTGATCTTTGTGGTCTGTCTCTTTGCTGAGGTCGCGTACTTCCCAGTCAAAGTGCACCTCTTCCAACACCTGCTGACAGGGTACCCCGTCTATCAGACCAAAAGTGGTTCTGAAGCTCTCATGACGCCTGACAAGGTACTCAAACGAAGCCTTGATCAACTGGCTGTCGTAGGAGCCTTTCAGTTCAAAAACAGCCGGGATATGGTATTGATGTCCCAATCCCATCTGGTCTAAAAACCAAAGCCTCTCCTGCGAGAAAGACAATGGAAAATGATCCACATCAGCTCGTTGTTTGATGAGCAAATCTTCCTGCTGTGCGCCATCGGCAGACTGATCAATGAGTGCAGCAATGTGTTCCGGCACCGGCTTTTTGAAAATGTCTTTTAACTGCAGCCTTACACCGAATTGTGTCTGAATTTCATTAATCAGATTGGTAATGAGTAGCGAGTGGCCTCCCAGTTCAAAGAAGTTATCGGTCACGCCCACCTGATCTACCTCCAGGATTGCGGCCCATATCCTGACAACCTCTTTTTCTGTGGCAGTTTCCGGAGCGACATAATTGCGTTGATCGGCCATTGCCACCTCATAGGTACCTAATAACCTTTTATTGGTTTTACCATTGGCGGTAATGGGTAGTTTGTCCAATCGCTGGAAGCCTGCCGGTATCATAAAAGCTGGTAGTTCTCCGCTCAATTGCTTCCTGAGTTCGTCATGAGGAATTTCCTCGCCGGTATAGAAAGCAACCAGTTGCTGAACGCCTTTCAGTTCTCTAGTAATGACCGCAGAAGAGGCCACACCTGCCAGTGCATTGATGGCATTTTCGATTTCTCCCAGTTCAATGCGGTAACCTCTGACCTTCACCTGATCATCGGCACGTCTGATGAACTCCAGATCTCCTTCGGCATTCCACCGGACGATGTCGCCGGTTTTATACATTTTACTGCCCGGCTGAAATGGATTATCGATGAATCGCTCGGCTGTCAATTCCGGTCTGTTGAGATAGCCACTGCTCACTCCTCTTCCACTCACATACAGCTCTCCGGCCAATCCCTTCGGCTGGAGTTTCAAATGCTCGTCCAGCACATACAAATCTGTATCGGTAAAGGGTTTTCCAATGGGAATCGCCCCTTCATACTTCCTTTGCTTCACTGTGTACCATGTCGCATAAACAGTGGTCTCGGTGGGTCCATAGAAGTGCAATAACCGCCCTTCTCCCAACAATTCCACGGCTTGGTTCACATGCTTCACCGAAGCCTTTTCTCCTCCAAAAAGTACTTTTCTCAGAGATTGGAGCACTTCTGGCGCCGTATCAACCACCGCATTGAGCAATGCCGTCGTCATAAAGGACACAGTGATCTCTTTGTCTTTGATGAAGTTCACTGCCTGCTGTACGCTGAAGTCATCGCCCTTGTCAACAATGGCCAATTGTGCGCCATTACACAAACTGGTAAACAAGTCAAACACCGATCCATCAAAAGCGAAGTTGGACAAGTGCATGACGCGATCGGAAGGCTTGAGATCGATGTAGGTGAGGCTGATCATTCGCATGACGTTCCAATGCGAAATTTTCACACCCTTCGGTTTGCCTGTAGAGCCCGATGTATAGATGACGTAAGCCAGGTTGCTTTCCGCTACCTCCCGAACCAGTTGCCCTTCCATCTGAGCGATGGACGCACTTTGTTCGGTCAGGTTCAATAGCTTTCCGGTATCTGAAAGTTCAGGGATACAATTCAGTGATTTCTGATTGGTAATCAAGACCTTATACTCACAATCTTCAATGATGTATTGTATCCTATCTTGCGGGTAATCCGAGTCAACCGGCACATAAGCTCCACCGGCTTTCAGGATGGCAAACAGGCTGACCATGAGCTCCGCCGAACTTTTCATGCATACCGCCACGAGACTATCCGGGCCCACTCCTTTTTGCTGAAGCACTAATGCCAGCTGGTGCGCTTTGGCATCCAACTCACCATAGGTCAGGACCTCGTCTTTGTAAAAGATCGCCTTGTGGTCAGGGTTTTGAGTGGCAAATGCCTCCATGAACTCATGTAAAAGCCCGTTCTTGTCGACTTTTACCGGAGAATGGCCCAATGCGAGCAGTTGACTTTCCTCTCCTTCATCCAGGAGTTGTACCGCAGCAAACGGTGTTTTCAGTTCATCGGGAATGGCTGTCAGGATCAGGTGCAGGTGGCGCAACATGCGTTCTGCAGATTCCTTCGTGAACAGGTCATTGGAATAAACCAACTTCAATTCATAGCCCGCTTCATCAGCCAGTTGATCAAGCGAAAAGGTCAGGTCAAATTTGGCAGCATTGTTTTCAACTTCTTCCAGCTCAAAAGTGAAGCTGTCGGGTGTATGATCGTTTTCGGTCATACCGTTAATGGAGTTGACCATCACTTGAAAAACAGGGTTGCGGGACTGATCCCTTTGAACGGCAACTTCTTCTACAATTCTTTCAAATGGTATTTTCTGATGATCTTGTCCCGTCACTATTTTTTGTTGGACCATCTGTAGCAGCTCCAGTACGGTGAGGCCTTTTCTGTCTGCTTCTTTCAACCTGATGGTCAGGTTATTGACGAAAAAGCCAATGATTCCTTCGATGGCCACATCATTTCTGTTGGAGACAGGCATCCCAATACAGAACTGTGACTGACCACTGTATTTATGCAACAGCATGTACACCGCAGTCACCACGTAAACGTACAACGAAAATCCTTTGGTCTCGCCCATTTGGGTAAACCGCGCTATTTGCGGAGCTGAAATCTGAAGTTTGAGGGTTTTTCCGTGTCCTGTAGATTGCTCCAGTCTTGGAAAATCGGTGGGCAACTCCAGGTTTTCAAAGCCTTCCAGCTCATTTTTCCAATACTGGATTTCATTCTGCAACTTTCTGCCGGAAAAGTTTTGCTTGACCCAGATGGCATAATCGTCATATTGCAACTTCAGGGCTGGTAGCTGAGGTTCCAAACCAGAAAGGTATTGATCATAAGCATTCCAGAGTTCGCTCACAAAGATTTTGAGCGACCAGCCATCTGAGATAATGTGGTGCATGCAAACCCCCAGTAAAAACTGATCTTCCTGTTGCTTCACTACTTTCACCCTGATCAGGGGTGGCTGAGCGAGGTCAAAGCTTGCTTCCAAGAATGCCCGTTTGATATCCGGCAGTAACGCTTCCTGCGCAGCCGAACCCTCATATGCGATATCCTGTAAATCAAATGGAATGGTCAAGTGACGGCGAATCTGTTGTACTACGTTGCCTTCCAGCATAGAAAACCCCGTACGGAAGCCTTCGTGACGCCGGGACATGTAGTGTAAAGCTTTTTGGAATACCTCCTGATCAAAACTTCCTTTGATACGGATGAAGCCTCCCAGGTGATACTGGCTGGAAGTACCCAACTGTGAAACAAACCACATCCTTTCCTGCGCAAAAGATAGCAAGGACACTTTGGAGTCTCCAAGGTATTCCAGCAGCGCCGACTTATTGGCGACTACCTGTTGCTTTTCGTCGTCGGTCAATTTGGCGGCACCTAGCTGCACTTTGAGTTGTCCGTCTTCGTCAGAGAACCGGATTCCTTTTCCGACTAGTTTACTGAATATCGCTTTCATGATATGAGATAGTTTCGTACTTTTTATTGTTTCCGTCAACCAGGTAGCCGGATGGTAAAGAGGTTCCCTGATAGCATTTTCGTCATTGGTTTTTGGCTAAAACATTAATTCATTTTCATTGTCGATGAAGCTGGACAGCGAGTCTGCTTCATCAATTTTTTCTGATTCGTCAATCGTTTTCGCACACCCTTTGACGGTAGGTTGTTTGAAAAAGCTACTGAGTGCAATTTCTACCTTAAACTCACTTCTGATCTGCGAAAGGAGCTGTGTAGCCAACAGGGAATGGCCGCCGATTTCAAAGAAATGATCATTGGTGCCCACCTTTTCCCGCTTCAATAGCCTGGCCCAGATATCACACAGTGACACTTCCAGATCAGTGACTGGTGCCACATAGGTCCGCTCCGTGGAAAAGCTCACGTCTATACCATTCAGCTGTCGCAAATCAGTTTTGCCATTGGTTGTCATAGGAATCTGCGCGATTCGCTGAAATGCCGAAGGAATCATGTAATCAGGGACTTCCTCGGCAAGGAATTCCTTCATGCGATCGGCCGGGATTTCCTGATCTGCCACATAGAAAGCAATCAGGTAATTACTGTGGTCAATTTCCCTGACGATGACCGCTGCCTGATCCAGCCCGTTGTAGGCAGACAATCGCACCTCAATCTCTCCGGGTTCAATTCGATAACCCCTTATTTTCACCTGATGATCGCTTCTGCCGATGAACCGCAATTGTCCTGCTGCAGTCCAGTAAGCAAGGTCTCCGGTTTTGTACAAACGTTCGGTTCCTTTGGTCCCTGCATGGAATGGATTATCTATAAACTTCTCAGCGGTGAGGCCATCATTGTTGAGATAGGCAGTCGCCAATCCAGCTCCCGAGAAATACAGTTCTCCCACTGCACCATAGGGTACCAATTGCAAGCCGTCATTCAATACATAGGCACTGATTCCACCAATCGGTGCGCCGATCACCGGGAGGTTTTCCCAGGTATCGGGATGGCCTTCCATGGTGTAAGCGGTGACCACATGTGTTTCGGAAGGTCCATATTGGTTCTCCAGTTTTACATGGGCATTCCGGGCAAAGAATCGTCTGATTTCACCGGTAATCCTCAATGCTTCTCCGGCGACGATGATCCTTTCAAGATCAGAGAATACCACTTCTGAAAGCTTGTTAGCCTCTACACAGAGGTAGTCGAGGTAGGCCGTGGGCAGATAAGCGATCTTCACCTTTTCGCGGATGTATAAGTCTATCAGTCCTGCCGGATTGAGTTTGGTCTCCTCCGGAATGATCGCCAGCGTGTCCCCGCCCAGCAGTGTAAAGAAGATCTCCTGCACCGATACATCAAAACTGATCGCAGCAAACTGTGTCACTGTGCCAGGATGTTCGGGAGTTCGCTCATAAGCCTGGTTTTGCCAATCAACAAGGTTGACTACCGTACGATGCGTCTGCAGCACCCCTTTGGGCTTACCCGTAGATCCTGAAGTATAAATCACATAACTGACCGCCTCTGCATCTCTATGTGTTTGAAATTCATGATGCGGAAATGCATCGATGTCACTCAGGCTGTCGATGTTGATGATGTTCAGGTCTCCCCTCACCGTCACTCCTGCTGAAAAAACGGACTGCGTCATCAGATGCTTTGCTTCGCTATCTTCCAATATGAAACGTTTTCTGTCCTCCGGGAATTTTGGATCAATGGCTATATAGCCACCTCCGGCTTTCAAAATGGCCACCATTGACACAATGTTCACGATGGTGCGGTTCATCTGGATGGCCACGAGGTCGTTTTTTCTGATCCCACAGGATGCGAGATAGCCCGCCAACCGGTCGGATTTGCGCTTCAGTTCCTGATAAGTAATGCTTTCAAGCCCTTCCTTGATGGCCACCCGGTCACCATATTGGGCACAAATATTTTCCAGTTGGCTGACGATGGTCTCTGCAGGCACCGCATCGGGATCAACCGGATGCAGGTTGAGCAGATACTCTTTCGCAGTATCTTCCAGCAAACTAATCTCCTTCAACTGCGTCCGTTGATTGCGGACAATTTGTTCAAGAATGGTCGTCAATGAATCCAGCATCTGTGCGATACGTATCTCCTTGTACAGTTCAGTGGAGTACTCCAGGTTCAGCGTCAGTTGTCCTGCAGCGTTTTCGTAGAAAGAAAAATGCAGATCGAATTTAGACGATTCGTGTTGGCGACCATAAGGTTCCAGCGTCAGGGTCTCATCTATGGAGGTAATGGTCTCCTGCTGTACCATGTAATTGATCAAAACCTGAAACAGCGGCGTTTTATTCAATTCCCGCTCCGGCTGTACGGCATCGACAATCTTTTCAAAAGGCACTCCCTGATGGTCCTGGCTTCTGACCAACTCCTGTTTGACCTTCTGCAACACTTCACTGACCAGGTCATTACCACTGATCTGCAGACGGAAGACAATGGTATTGGCAAAGAAGCCAATCAGGTCTTCCAGGTCACTGTGGTTCCTGTTGGCCACAGGCATTCCTACCGTGATATCTTCCTGTCGGCTGTAGGTGTGCAGCAATATGTAAACAGCCGCTGTAAGGGTATTGAACACCGTTACTGACTGATGTTTTGAATAAGAACGGATTTCAGCAGATAGTTGCTGATCAAACTTTTTCACCAGCACGGCGCCGGCACCGGTCATTTCATCTGGCCTGGGAAAATCGCCTGGAAGGTTCAGGTCCTGGTATCCCTGCAGGTGCGCTGTCCAATGGGCCAGTTCCAATGCCATTTGCTGATCATCCAGGTGACTGCGTTGCCACAAGGTGTAGTCAATGTATTGTACAGGCAATGCAGGCAAAGTGGTATCTTCACCCCGCAACAGTCTGCTGTAGAACCAACTCAGTTCTTTCACCAAAACCGTATTGGACCAACCGTCTGAGATGATGTGATGCAGGCAAATACCGAAAATGAACTCGTGTTTATCCATTTCAATTACCAGGAACCTGGCCATCGGCCCATATTCCATTTCAAAAGGTGACTGACCGAATTGTGCGATCACCTGTCCAACACGGACTGTTCGCTCCTCGGGAGTCAGGTCCACCAATCTTTGGTAACGGATGGGGATACGCAGGTGCTCATCAAAATACTGAAAAGGTACACCGCCCTCACTTTTAAAATAAGTTCTCAGAGATTCATGTCTGTTGATAATCAGGTCAAGGGACTGTTGCAGGATATCCAATCTTAATTCGCCTTTTTCTGTGAAGACGAAAGGCATTTTGTATTGATCGCCCTGTCCCATCTCGCTGAGGAACCACAACCTTTCCTGTGCATAGGAAAGCGGAATCTTCGCAGGTCGATCCATGACCTTCAACCCCGAAGCTGCGCTGGTACCACCATCAAGTGTCGAACCACCGAGTGTCGGACCATCGAGAGTCGAACCTTCCAATTCAGCTGCCAGCAACGCTACCTGATCCGCACTGAAGATGGCACCCACCGAGAGGTTGGTATTGAATGTCTGATTGATTCTGGAGATCACCCTGCTGGCCAGCAGAGAATGCCCTCCAAGCTCAAAAAATTTGTCATAAACACCTAGCTGATCAACCTTGAGCAGTTCTTGCCAGATTTCGGCGATTTTCTGTTCAGTTTCATTCCTGGGTGCTACAAACTCAGTGGTACTGATGATGCTGACGTTCTTCGCAGCGAGGAGTCGCTTGTTTACCTTCCCATTGGGTGTCAATGGAATGGTCTCAATTTCTTCAAAAACGGCTGGCACCATGAACTCCGGTAACTTTCTCATCAGCAAACGCTTGAATTCGTCTGGATCTACTGAAGTTCCTCCAGCGTAAAATCCTACCAAAAGGTCATTGTCTTCTTGTTTTTTGACAACCACGGCGGCATGGTCCACAGCCGGGTGTTCCATCATCACAGATTCGATCTCGCCAGGTTCTATCCGATATCCACGTAGTTTGACCTGCTCATCAATTCTTCCCAGGAACTCGAGATTGGCAGCCGTTGTCCACCTTACCAGGTCGCCGGTTTTGTAAATCTTCTCTCCCGCTTTGAACGGATTGTCAATGAACCGTTCAGTCGTCAATTCTTCTCTGTTGTAATAACCCTTTGCTACACCTACACCACCAAGGTATAGTTCGCCGGGAATTCCTGCAGGAAGTGGCTTGCCGTTGGCATCAAGGACATAGGCTTCCATGTTGGCAAGTGGTTGGCCAATGTGCACAATGCTGCTGTAGTCCGCAGTAGGATCATACAAGTGAATACTGGCAGCCACAGAACACTCTGTAGGGCCATATTCATTGATGACCTGTACTGCCATTCCGCTTGACAGAATAGACGCTACCAAAGCCGTTTTCAATGCTTCCCCTCCTACAATCAATACTTTGGAAGCGGCAACAGGCCTGATATTGCTATCTAAAATCAACTGCAGGTGGGACGGCGTCAACTTGATGGCGTCTATTTCTTCATGCTCCAGAATTAATTTGAGCACTTCCTGATTGCTGTAGCCTGCATCATAGACATGACAGGTTCCTCCGCTGATCAGTGGAGTGAGGAAAGTAGTCGCTGTGGCGTCGAAGGAGATGTTTCCAAAAAACGCAAAGTGGTTGAGCTTACTGTGCAGGTTATCCAGTCGGTAGCCGCGCTTGACATCCATCAGGTAATTGACCAGTCCTTTGTGGGTGAGCATCACTCCTTTAGGCTTGCCAGTTGAACCTGAGGTGTAAATTACATAAATCAGGTCATCCGATGATACTACTGACTGTACGAAGGGTTCACTGTGCTCGTTCAGCCTGTTTTTCAGTTGCTCGTCAAAGCAGATCACTTCTCCGGAGAATTGCATGGCATTGACCCTGTCTCGTCTGTCTACATCCGTCAGTAACACTTGGATGTCACTGTCTTCGATCATGTATTGGATGCGTTCATCCGGATTTTCTATGCCCATGGGCACATAGGCGGCTCCTGCTTTCAGAATGGCCAACACAGCATAGATAAAATCTGTACCACGGTCCATGCAGATCCCCACAAAGTCGCCAACGCTCACTCCTGTGGCTACTAAAACAGCTGCCAATTGGTCTGAACGTTGGTCCACCTCTTCATAAGTCAATGACGCCTCACGATGTCTGAGGGCTATTTGCTGCGGATTGGCTTTTGCCTGCTGCGCGAAAAGCTGATGCACACAAAAGGTAGACGCATAATCGGTCTGCGTTTGGTTCACCTCCACAATCAATCGCTGTTCTTCCTGCTCCGATAGCAGACTCACATCCGAGAGTTGGTCATCGGGAGAAAACAGCACCTGAGCCAACAGGTTCTCATATTGTTTGAGCAACTGCCGCATGGACGCTTCTTTGTACAGGTCTGCACTATATTCCAAACTAAGTAGCAGTGACCCGTCCTTTCGCTCCACAAAAGCCAGATCGAGGTCAAACTTGGCCTGTTGATAGCCACTTGGTAACGGCTCCAGTTGCAGGCCGGGAATGTTGATTTCCTGTTCTTCAAAATTCAGGTGGTTGACCAGCATCTGAAACAGTGGTGTCCTGCTTTGATCTCTTTCAGGATTGACGGCCTCTACGATTCGTTCAAATGGTACGTCCTGATGTTCCTGGCTTCTGATCAGCTCGTCTGAAACCACCCTGGAAAGCTCTGCAAATGAACTTGCAGGATCTACCAATACCCGATTGACGACCGTGTTGGCAAAAAAGCCAACTATCTCGCCAATTTGCGGCTGATTCCTGTTGGCCATTGGTATCCCAATGTTGATGCTTTCCTGTCTGGTATAATAATGCAGGATGCCATAGACACCAGTCAGTAACACTGCAAAATTGGACATGCCCTGGCTTTTAGCGAAGTCAGGCAATCGTTCTGTGATGGATTTATTGAGGGTCAACTCTACGGTGTTCCCGGCACCACTGAGCTTTGCCGGCCGCTGGAAATCTGTTGGCATCGCCAGGTCTTCATATCCTTCCAGGTGGTCCTTCCAATGCTGCAAGGTACTTTTGTACCAATCCCCTGCCAGCTGTGTCTGCTGCCAGTAGGCATAATCCTTGTATTGTATTTCCAGCGGTGACAGGGATGGATCGCTCCCCGACTGCAAGCTTTTATACACCGCTTCAAACTCCCTGATCAAAATCGAAGTTGACCAGCCATCGGAAATGATGTGATGCATGTTGACACCCATCAAGGTCGTCTCCTGATCCACTTTGAGCACCAGTATCCTCAGCAGAGGTCCATTGCTGAGATCAAATGGACGGTTCATAAAATCAGCCAAAACCTGGTCTGTCAGCTGTTGCTGATCCGGGCCTTTCAAATGTGAAATATTGTCTTTGGTCACATCCAGTACCTGCTCCGTCAGGACGTGCTGATAAGGCTGATCGGCGGCTTCACGAAATACCGTTCTAAAGCTCTCATGCCTTTGCGTGAGGTATTTGAAGGTATTGGTCAATGCCTCCAGGTCCAGGTCGCCCGTCATCTTGAAAAGTGCGGCGATGTGGTATTGATGGCTTAGCCCCATTTTGTGGAGAAACCAAAGCCTTTCCTGTGCAAAAGACAGCGGATATTGGTCTACGCCCTTCACAGGCGCCAGACGGGCTTCAACGGTAGCAGACCCTTCAGCCCCGTCTATCATATCTGCAATGTGCTGCACTACCGGTTTTTTGAAGACCTCTTTGAGGGACAGCGACACGCCAAATTGCTCTTCAATCTGCATGAGCATATCGGTGATCAGCAATGAATGCCCACCCAGCTCAAAGAAGTTGTCCTGCGCCCCGATGTTTTTCAAGTCCAGGAGTTCTTCCCATATTTTGATGAGTCCGGCAGCAGTGCCTTCTGCGGATGCTTCCGGTGTTTTCTTGTCTGCCAGCTGAATCTGTCGTGTAGCTAATCGCTTTTTATTGACCTTTCCATTGGCAGTCATCGGGATTTCATCCAGGTAGCCCAATGCCACCGGTACCATAAATTCAGGTAATTTTTCTGCCAATTGCGCTTTGAGCACTTCTGAGGGGGTCTCGGTACCCGTGTAGTAACCGATCAGTTGGTTTGTTCCTTTGACTTCTCTCACGATGACCGCCACAGAGTCTACAGTATCAAGTTGCTGGAACGCATTCTCTATTTCACCCAACTCAATCCGATAGCCCCGTACCTTCACCTGATCATCTACCCTGCTGATGAATTCCAGTTCCCCTTCGGCGTTCCACCTGACTAAATCACCTGAGCGGTACATCTTCGTTCCCGGCGCGAAAGGATTGTCAACAAATCGCTCTCTGGTCAATTCATCTCTGTTGAGGTAGCCGCTACTCACTCCTCTGCCGCCGATGTACAATTCACCGGGAAGCCTCGCTGGTTGCAATTTTCGGTTGGTATCCAATACGTACAATTGCGTATCAGTAAAGGCTTTCCCAATGGGTATGGCATGATGGTATTCACGTTTCCGGACCGGATACCAGGTGGCATAAACGGTGGTTTCGGTAGGTCCGTAAAGGTGCAGCAAACGATCATCACCCAACAGGGCTACTGCTCTGTTAATGTGCTTCACGGAAGCCTTTTCACCGCCAAATAATATCTTTCTTAACGGAAGCAACGCCTCCGGTTGCTGGTCAATGACTGCATTGAGCAAAGCGGTGGTGAAAAAGGAAACTGTTACCCGATACTCATTGATGAAATTGATCACCCGCTGTACGCTGAACTCCTGTTCCTTGTCAAAAATGGCCATTTGTGCACCATTGCAGAGCGTGGTGAAGATGTCGAACATCGATCCATCAAATGCGAAGTTGGATAGGTGCATGACCACGTCATTGGGTTGCAGGTCAGCAAAATTTGGGCTGATCATACGCATGGCATTCCAGTGGGAGATTTTCACCCCTTTGGGCTTGCCGGTAGAACCGGAAGTATAAATGACATAGGCCAGCTGATGCTGATCAGTCGATCTTCTCAAAGTGCCGGGTTGGTTGGCCAGCTCAGCATCCAGATTCGTGACATTGAGGACCTCCTGTCCAGGTGACAGTGCCGGTATCATCGCCGAAGACTCATCGTCTGTTAGCAGCAGCTTACACTTTGTATCTTCCACAATGAACTCAATCCGCTCTGCCGGATAAGCAGGGTCTATCGGAACATATGCCCCTCCTGCCTTTAAAACAGCATAGAGCGACACCATCAGTTGTGGAGTGCTTTTCATGCAGACACCTACCAAATCATTGGGTCCTATCCCTTTACCTTGCAGGTATATAGCCAATGCATCAGAACGCTTGTTCAATTCTTCATAGCTTAACTGCTCATCGCGGAAGGCAATGGCGGTTTTTGACGGGTGCTTTAGCGCCCAATCCGTCATGAAATCATGCAAGAGACCGTCTTTACCTACTTTGACCTCAGAGTTGCCCCAGGCAAGCTGCCGGTTGATTTCTGCTTTGTCCAGTAATTCAATGGCCGTAAAAGACTCAGCAACTGCATCCGGCATCAGGTTCAGAATCCTGGACAAGCACCCATTCATCTGCGCAACCGTCTCTGGCTGAAACAAGTCATCAGCATAATCAATGGACAAAGTGTAATCCTTGTTGTCAGCCGTTGGGAACAAAGAAAAAACCAGGTCGCACTGCATCAGATCGCTGCTGACATTTTCCCCTTGCTGCTCCAGCACCCTATGGTACTCCGGTTGTCTTTGCGTATCGTTGACCATCACCTGCAGGACCCGTTGCCCGTACTGCTCCAGGTATTGCTGGTAGGCTACCATGGCTTCATGCGCATGTGTTTTACCTTCAGATAATTGTTGATGTACCACTGTCACCAGCTCCTGTACGCTCAACTGCTGATGGTCCGTGTTTTTTAACCGGATGGCCAATTCATCCGATAGCAAACCTACCATACCACGGACACCTTCATCGCTTCGGTTTGACAGGTTCATCCCCACGCAGAAGTTGAACTGCCCGCTGTATTTTTGCAATAAAATATAAACCGCACTGACCAGGCAGGCGTCGAGCGACATCTCCGACAATGCCTTCGTCTGAGATAACTTTTGTATGATGCTGTCGCTCACCATGAGCGTAGCAGACCTCAGTTTTCCGGATGACTGCTCAGCCGACGGGACGTCTGAAGGTAACTCGAGACTTTTCGTCCCATCCAGCAATTCACGCCAGTAGGTCCTGGCCATTTCTTCGCTTTTACCTGCCTCTTCCTGTTTCATCCAAAGCACATAGTCCATGTACTGAAATGGCAACGCCGGTAACTTCGGCTCTTCACCCTTGGCATAGGCCAGGTAAGACTGGTGCAATTCACGGGTCAGGATCGCTAAGGACAGGCTGTCTGAGATAAGCTGATGTGTGCATATCCCAACCAGGAACTGATCTTCCTTCGGCTTGATGACTTTGGCCCTGATGAGTGATGGCAAACTCAGGTCAAAGCTGTCTTCGTAGAAAACTGTCTTAATGGCTGCCAGTTGTTGCGCTTGCTCCGGTTTTGCGGAGGCCATCAGGTTTACTATATCAAATGAGATATTGGCCACCGGGTGTACCTCCTGAATGAGGGTTCCTTCCAACATGGAGAATCCGGTTCTCAAACTTTCATGCCTTCCTGACAGGTATTTGAGGGCTTTCAAAAAAGCGTTCTGGTCAAAATGGCCATTGATTTGTAAGAAATCAGCGTGGTGGTAATGCGCACTATCCTTTGGCTGACAGGCCAACCAAATGTTTTCCTGGGTCAGTGACAGTCCGGCAATCTTTTTGTCTTTAAGAAAGTCAAGGACTTCGGCCTTGTGGGTGCTGAGAGCAAGTGCCTCTTCTTTGATGGAAGCGGAATCCCCTGTGTTGATAATGATATTGCCATTGCGCTGTTGCAACTGAACGTTCTGGTCGATCAGTTTTTTCAACAGGCCTTTCATGGCATTGGTGTTAATGTCGATGCTGTTGGCGATATGGCTGGTTTTATCGGGCATACTTTACATCTTAGATTAGAAATTCTTCTCGATTGTTCATGAACTCAGAAAGCGTGCTTGTCGCTTCTTCTTGCTCAGGTTCCGTGTGTGACGTAGTATCCTTCGGGTTAGAAGTGAAGAACTCACTGACCTGACTTGCTGGTTGAGTAATCAACTGCGTCAGTGTGGTGAGTAAATCGGCTGACCACCGTTCTATGGTGGTTCTTTCATACAGATCTGTCGCATATTCTATGCTCAGCATCATGTCTAATGAGGTAAAATCAGTAAAGCAGAAGTGCAGGTCATACTTAGCCGTATTGTGTCCATAGTCAAATGGTGTGAGGGTAATTGAGCTGCCTTTCATCACCTCCGCATCGCGCTGTACAAAATTGGTGACCACCTGGAAAATCGGCGTCTTATTCATACTCCTGTCAGGTTTCACTACCTCTACCACTTTGTCAAATGGCACGTCCTGATAGTCCTGATTGGTAATCATTTCCTGCTTCACGACAGCCAGTGCATCCCGGAAGGTCTTTTCGGGATCCAGCACCAACCTGTTGACGATGGTATTGGTAAAGAAACCTACAATACCCTCCAGTTCTTTTCTTCTCCTGTTGGCGACCGGTACACCGATGACGATGTCGTTTTGCTGGCTGCAACCGAGCAGGAATACTGCAATGGCTGTATTGAGCACATGGAACACCGTGCAGCTTTCCTGCGTGGCAAATGCTTTGATGTCACTTCGCAACTGATCATCCAGTGAGGTCAGTACGTAAGATCCTTCACCAGTGGACTCCTCAGGCCTTTGGTGATCCTGCGGCATCTGAAGCTCCTGAAACCCCTGGAGTTTCTCCTTCCAGAAGTTCACCTTTGCTTTGAACGCCTCTCCTGCGAAATATTCCTTCTGCCAGATGGCAAAGTCTGCATATTGCAATACAGATCGCTCGATCTGAAGTGGTGCTCCTTTGATCCTGGCCTCATAATCGCTCAGCAATTCACTCATGAGCATGGTATTGGACCATCCGTCTGTGATGATGTGATGTAAGCATACACTGAGCACGGCACTTTCCGCTGTCTTTTGGATCATCATGAAGCGAACAAGCGGCCCATTGACAAAATCAAATGGACTCTTGGTGTGTTTGGTCACCAACTCCGTAGAGCGGCTTTCCCGCCGGGCTTCATCCAGACCTGACACATCGTGTATTTCCAGTAGCACCTTCATGTTGGCATGGATCAGTTGATGTCCACCTCTCCGGCCACGGTTGAAGGTCGTTCTGAGAGAATCGTGACGCTTTACCAGTGCATCGATCACCTCCTGTAAAATCTTCTGATTTAAGGACTGATTGACCTCAAATGCTGCTGGTACGTTGAACAGTGTTCCCTGTCCCATTTCATTGAGGAACCAGAGCCTTTCCTGCTCAAAAGACAAAGGGATCTGCTCCGGTCTTGCCTGCATTTGAATGCTTTGGGCCTGCCCATCTGAAGCGGCAGCCACTTTTTGCGCCAACTGGCGGACAGTATCGGCCACGAAGATGGTGCTGAGGTCCAGGTCTTTGTTGAAAGCCTGGTTAATCCTGGACATGACCTGCGTAGCCATGAGCGAGTGACCGCCCAATTGGAAAAACCGGTCATGGACACCTACCCTTTCCACGTTGAGCAATGGCTGCCAGATATCGGCTATTTTTTGCTCTTCGGGGCTGGAAGGTGCCACATAATCTTCACTGCTGCTGATCTTTACTTCGATGGCTTGCAATGCTTTCTTGTCAAGTTTGCCAGTGGCTGCCACAGGTAAATCTTCCAGTTGTACAAATGCCGATGGCACCATGAACTCCGGCAGCTTACTGCTCAAAAAGTCTTTGATTTGATCGTGCTCCAGCTCTGTATCGCTTACGTAGAAAGCGGCCAGGTAGTCATTTTCTGCTTCCTCTTTGAGGATCACCGCTGCAATGGTGATCTGGTCCATGGCCATCAATGCTGACTCAATCTCTCCGGGCTCTATGCGGTAACCACGCAGTTTCACCTGGGCATCTACCCTGCCTAAAAACTCAATGTTCCCATCGTGATTGATGCGGACAATGTCCCCTGTTTTGTAGACCAGGCCATTTCCGTGGGCCGGATGTTTGACAAATTTCTGTTGTGTTTTCTCTGGGTCTCTGTAATAGCCATTGGCCAGCACAGGGCCTCCAATGCATAGCTCTCCAGGTATTCCCGCAGGTAGTACATTGCCAAATTCATCTACCACAAGTGCTTCTACATTGGTGAGCGGTTGCCCTATATGCACCACATCCTGATACATGTTCTCACGAGAGCAGATATGATAAGTGACTGCAATAGAAGTTTCTGTAGGTCCATACTGATTGACGAAACAAACCGTAGGGAACTTCTCCATAATCGCCATCGCCAGGGTCCTTTTGAGGGCTTCGCCACCGCAAACGAGTATTTTAGGCCTGACCTCATGTTCAACTTCAAGCTCCTGCAGGATTTTCAAATGCGTCGGCGTCAACTTGATCACATTGATCTCCCGGTGATTCATCACCTGCTTCATCATGTCAGTAAGCGGAATGCTGCTATCGAAGATGTGCACCGTTCCTCCGGATATCATTGGGGCCAACATGGTCATGTTGGTGGCATCAAAGGAGATATTCCCCATCAGGGCAAAGTCTGTCGCTGCTATGTCAGACTCTTTCGCATAACGACCTTCGATGGTGCCAAGGTAGTTGGTCACACCTCCGTGCGGCAATAGGACTCCTTTTGGCTTTCCGGTGCTTCCGGAGGTATAGATCATGTAGATATTGTCCTCAGGGCCAACAGGAGCAGCTTCCATTAGACCATCTGTAATCTGGCTGATGTCCAATTCTTCCTGACGAACCATTAAGCGCTTGCCTGCATTGGGGAAAGCCTCCATCCTGGAAGCCGTGGTTTTATCAGTCAATATGACGGCAGCTTCGCAATCGGCCATCATGGTCGTCAACCTCGTTTCGGGATTGTCAATGCCCAGCGGGACATAGACGCCACCAATTTTTAATACTGCGACTACCGCAATCATCAATTCCAGGCTTCGGTCCATGTAGATGCCCACATGTTGCTGATGAGTAACGCCATTGGCCTTTAACTGACGTGCCAGGACAATCGCTTTCTTATTCAACTCTCCGTACGTCAAGGCCAGACCATCGTGACGGAGCGCCACTTTGTGAGGATTCCGTTGGACATGCCCTGCAAATAATTCGTTGAAGGTCTTTGGTTCATAATTTTCCTGCACGCTGCCCAATATACCGGCAGCCAGTGCCTCACGATTGTCCCCCAGCAAAGAAACCGCTCCAAGTTCCTGCTGTGGATTTGCCACAATGGCCTGCAGGATCATGTCATAATGCGTGAGCATCCTGGCAATGGTTTCCGCCCTGAAAAGATCCGTGCTGTACTCAATAGAAATCAGTTGACTTCCGTCGCTCAACTCTGTAAAAGTGAAGGACATATCCAACTTCACCTGTCGGTACAATGGATCGCGATCGTTGGCCTTGAGGTACTGGCCGGCAAACTGGTCAGCAGGTTGTTTTAAGTAGTTCACCAAAATCTGAAACAAAGGTGTTCTACTCAGGTCTCTTTCCGGGTTAATGGCTTCTACTACCTTATCAAAAGGGGCTTCCTGATGTTCCAGATTGGACAACAACATCTGCTGTACCCGAGCTGCAAAACTCCCGAATGACTCTGTTGGGTCAATATCTACCCTGTTAACCACCGTGTTCACAAAGAAACCGATGACATTGAGCAGGTCGGGGTGTTCTCTGTTGGCCACAGGCATCCCGATGTTGATGCTGGTCTGACGGCTGTAGTAATGCAACAGCGCATAGAGACCGGTTAGATAGATGCTGAAGGCCGAATGGTTTTTTTCTGCGGCAAAATCAGTGATCTTTTGTTGCAAAGGCTGCCCCAGGGTATAGCGCTGAAAATCGCCCATTCCGCTCAACTGTGCAGGCCGCCTGAAATCTGCCGGGAGGCTCAGGCCTTCATAACCGGAAAGGTGCTCTTTCCAGTACTGAATGTCTGCATCCAGCTTCTCAACATTCTGCTGATCTCTTGACCAGACTGCATAATCCTTGTATTGTACCTGATAAGCAAGAGCTGAAACTTCCTCGCCATACTTCAGGCTGTGATAGAGACCGTTGATTTCTGCGGCCAGCAGGCCATTGGAAGAACCGTCTGAAATGATGTGGTGCATGCAGGCAGGCATCAATAGTTCCGTAGCACTCACCCGCACCACCTCCAGACGGAACAATAAGTCTGCTCCCAGATCGAACGGTTGATTGGCAACGTCTGCCAAAATTGCATTAATCTCTTCTTCTTTTTGATCTCCGGTGAGATGGGTCACATCATGAACTGGTATGGATATCTTTCTGGAGGGTGCTACTTCCAGATAGGGTTGTTCTGCTTCTTCGAAGAAGTTCATTCTGAGACTTTCATGCCTGGCAATCAACAGGTTAAATGCTTCTTCTAAAATGGGTAAATCAATGTCCTGGTCCAGGCCTAAAACCCCGGTAATATGGTATTGGTGGCCTTTGCCCATCTTGTGGAGGAACCATAGTCTTTCCTGAGAGAAAGAGAGTGGGTACCTGCTCACATTGGCTACCGGAATCGCCTCATAGGAGGAATCACCGCTTTTCTCCAACAACCTGGTGATGGCACTGATCTGAGGATTATTGAATAACTGCGCCAGCGACAGGTCCAGTGATAATTCTTTCTTCATCTTAGAGATGACCTGCGTGGCCAGCAAAGAATGCCCGCCGAGCTCGAAGAAGTTGTCTGTCAATCCTATTTGCTCCTTGCCCAGTACCTCTTCCCAGACCCTGGCGATGTTTTTTTCCATGGCAGTCTCCGGGGCAATGAAATCCAGGGTCACCTCAAACGTCACCTCCTTCGCGGTCAGTAGTTTGCGATCGATCTTCCCATTGGGTGTCATCGGCATCTCTTCTAGGCTGATGAGTTGCGCAGGCACCATGTAGTCTGCCAGTCTCTTTTTGATATAGTTGGTCAGCAACGCTTCATCCAACTCCTCACCTGGCTTCATGGAATAGTAGGCAATCAAGGCGTTTTCTCCCTTGATCTTTTTGGCGATGACCGCCGATTGATACACCATGTCCGCATCCATGATCACCGACTCAATTTCACCCAATTCTACCCTGAATCCACGGATTTTCACCTGGTTATCCAGTCGCCCGATGAATTCGATATTTCCCTCGGCACTCCACCGCACCGCATCGCCGGTTTTGAACATCAGTTCACCGGGCACAAATGGGTTTTTTACAAATTTCTTTTGGGTCAGCTCTTCCTGGTTCAGATATCCTTTGGACAACCCGGAACCCGCGATGTACAGTTCGCCATTGACTAGTGCCGGCACAGGTTTCAATTGTGTATCCAGGATGTAAGTCTTCGTATTCCTGACGGGCTTACCAATGTGAATGCGTTCCACACCATCCAGTTGTGCCCAGGTAGTATTGACCGTGTATTCGGTAGGGCCATAAAGGTTGAATATCTGGACGTTGAAATGGCTGAGTTCATTCCAGATCTCCGAATCAAAAGCATCGCCACCGAAGGTGAGAATTCTGGCTGAGCCAAAAATCTGACTTTTTTGTTCAAACGTCATGTTGGCGATGACCTTTCCATAGGCTGGTGGTAAGTTGAGGACAGTTACTTTGTTATGGGCTACCAATCTACAAAAGCGATCCGGGTCAATGTCTGCAGATTCCCGGATAACCAATCCTGCTCCACAAGTGAGGTAAGGAAATATTTCCTCCACCGACATATCGAAGCAAATGGAAGCAAACTGAACGATCCGGTCTTCGGGTGTCAGGTCATAGATCTGCTGCATTCCGTAGGCCAGGTTAGTCAGGCCGTGGTGTCCTATCATGACACCTTTGGGGTTGCCGGTAGAACCAGATGTAAACAGCACATAAGCCAGATCTTCTGGTCCTGAACGATCTAATTTCACCAGCGGAGCCGTAGCAATTTCTTCTTGCTTTTGATCAATGAGTAACAACCTGGTTTGTGACGAAACAGCATCTTTCACCGCTGCCGCCGCATCAGTCGCGGTGACTACCACGGGGGCTTTGCTCTGTTCCAGGATATTGGCGATTCGCTGCGCCGGATATTCCGGATCTACTGGCACATAGGCAGCACCTGTTTGCAACACTGCCAGAATAGAGATGATCAGGTCACTTGATTTGTTCAAACAAACTGCTACCAGGTCACCTTTTTTCACTCCCTGACTGGTGAGATAATATGCCAACTGATCGTAGCGTTGTTTCATCTCTCCATAGGAAATCTCCTGCTCTCTGAATACCAAAGCGGTTCTCTCCGGATGGGTCTCCGCCTGTCTGTCTATCAAAAACTGGACGGGCAAATTCTCTTTTTCCTCGCCACAGTTTTCTGACCAGTCATGCATGATGCGCTGACGGTTGGACGGTGACAGGTATTCATACTGATCGATTTTTCTGGTAGGATCAGCCACTACCTGACCAATGAAGTGGATGAAATTTTCCGAGATCCGGTCAATTGAAATGCTTTTGTACAGGTCTGGGTTGAAGTGACAATTGAGTTGCAGGTAGGTATCTTCTTCAAAGATCTCCATGACAAACTCTTTCTCCCCTTCCTGATGCAGGTCACTGAGGAAATCAAAGTCTACCTGCGGCTTAAATTTCGTAAAGGCCGTCTTGTACGCTTTGACAAAGTTCTGGTAGAAGAAAGAAACCTGAAACAACCTGTAGGCAGATTGTGTACCCGTCACATTCATCTCCCTCATCGCTTTGGAGAATGGATAATACTGGTGATCCACGCCATCTGCCAGGCTGAACTGTACCTGTTTCAAAATGTCTTCAAAAGTCTCCTCCCCTTCAAACCTGGTTCGCAGCAGGATCATGTTGATGAAGTAGCCAATCACCTCCTCAAAGCGGGATTCTGGCCGGCCTTTGGAAGGCATACTGACCACGATGTCATTCTGTGCGGTATAGAGGTGGATGAACGCATTGAACGCCGCCAGTGAGATCACAGAAAGGTTAATCCCTGAAGCTTTGGAATAATCCATCAAAGACTGGTACAGCGCGCCGTCAATGAGGAACTCTTTGGTATCTCCATGAAATTCTTTGGTCCCTTGTGTGGGATTGTCTGCCGGAAAAGCTGTTACAGGAAGTTCACCGGACAGGTTTTCCTTCCAATACTCCAGCGACTCAGCCGCATCTTCACTTTGCAAAAAGGCCTCTTCCCACTGGACATAATCACCAAAATCAGTGGTGTGACTTGAGCCAGCCGGCTGCTGCCCCTGCAGGATGTCGCGGTAGGCGTTGAAGAATGCTTCCAGAAAGATGATCGCGGAACTACCATCAAAAATGAGGTGATGGATGTTGAACAAAACGTAGGCTTCGCCGGAAACACGCTCATAGACAATCACTTTGGTGAGCGAGCCATCTTCCAGATTGAAAGGCTGCTTAAAGTCCTTCTTCATCTGGCGAACCAGGTTTTCATGTGACAACCCATAGCCTGTCTGCAGGATTTCTACAGAAGGTACTGCGTCATCCGTTATCAGACCATAAGGCTGACCATCCTCCTCTTTGTAGACACACTTGAGAATTGGGTACTGCTGTGCGATGTATCTGACAGTTTCCTGAAATTGCGCTCTTTGATAGCCACTGTTGATTCTGATGCCGATGGGAAGATTGAAACCTGTCAGTTCGGGATACAACTGCTGTAGCATCCACATCTCTTTCTGGCTCTCCGTAAGGTCTAACCGACGGTCCTCTCCAGCAGTCATGCGATCGCCGTGCAGGAGGTGCAATACTTCTTCAGCAGTGTATTTGCCCTCCTTAAATGCCAATAACAATGTTCTCTTATCCATCATCAGATCATCTTTTCTATTTCTTCTAAAGACATTTGGCCGTCTTTGAATTGCTGAAGCGCATCCAGCTCATCCTGTAGCGCTGCATCTGTATTATCCGTTCGCTGGTTGCCGGCAGCAGCTTTACCATGCTTTGCCTCATATTTCTGCTGAACCAGACCAGACAATTCCTTCACTGTTGGATGCGTGAGCAGTTCTTTTCCCGATAGTTTGATTTGGTATCTTGTTTTCAACTCCTTGGACAGCTTCTGACCAACAATAGAATCCATTCCAAACCCTGCCATTGGCTTGTCCATCATGATTTCCTCCATCGGAATTTCTAATTCTTCGGCGATGAACTGCAGTACAATCGACTGGAAATTGAGCGGGTCTTCGCTACTGTCCTGTTCCTGATCTACATTTGCGGCAGGGGCTTTGGAAACAATCGCAACCGGAGGCTTGGTAGCTGTCCAGTAGCTCTTTTTGCTGAAGGGATAAGTGGGTAATGACACTTTCTGTATCGTTTTACCACCATGTAGTAAGTCCCAGTTGATAGCGTCGCCCGTGGTCCACGCAGCTCCCGCTTTTTCCAGGTCTTCCACGGTCACGGATTTGCCATTCAAGCCTTCAAATACCTGTCGTTCTTCCTCACCGATCTGATCTACATGGGCAAAATGTGCGTTGAGAGGTGTTTGACCATCCGCAAACTGCTGTAGTTTCTCCGTTAGCTCTTCCAGGCTTTCCGAAAGGACCGTTAACCTCACAGGCCTTGCTTCACGACCTACCTGCATGGTGTAGACCACCTGCTCCAGTGTGAGTAACTGACGGTTGGCTGTTAAGAAGCTCATGAAGTCAGCAGCATAGCGGCGAAGGATGTCTTCACTGTCTGCAGAAAGGACAAACAGCTGAGGTCGCTTCACTTTGGAAGGTCGCAGGCGTCTTTGCCTGAACTCTTCCAATACGATGTGCGCATTGACACCGCCGGTTCCATAACTGTTCAAACTCGCTCTTCTTGGCAATGCGTTGCCGGCTTCATCCCGCTGGATCGGCCAGTGCTCATTTGTTGCGCTAATGCTAAAATGAGCCTCATTCAGCATTGCCTCTTCGCTCAGCTTTTCGAAGTTGGTCACGCCAGGCATGGTCTGATGATGCATCGCCTGGATGACCTTGGTAATGATGGCCATGCCAGAAGCATATTCTGCATGTCCTATGTTCGGTTTGATAGAACCAATCTTGATCGGCCTGCGGTGCATTGATGACTCACTGGTCTCCGTCATTTCGTCAAATGCTTCAGCAATAGCATCCAACTCGATGGCATCAGGCGTAGGCGACGAAATACCATGCGCCTCTACATATTGTATCGTTTGAGGAGCAATACCTGCCGTTTGATAGGCTTTGGTGATCACCTCTTTCATTCCTTTGGCACTGGGCGCGGTCAATGACAAAGCCGCTCCACCATGGCCTACAGCAGTTCCTTTGACCACTGCATAAATATGGTCTCCATCTGCCTTTGCCTTCGACAATGGTTTGATCAGCATGGCGCCTACGCCTTCACTCCGCACGTAGCCGTCGGCCTTGTGGTCGAAGCTGAGTGATTGGCCCGTTGGGCTCAAAATACCCAGGGCTTCCACAGTTTTGAGGTTGTCAAGCCCCACCATCACCTGCACACCACCAACGATGGCCTGATCACATTCGTCAAACCTCATGGATTGGATCGCGCGGTGCAAGGCAACAAATGAACTTGAGCAATTGGTGTTGTACACTTCGCTGGGCCCGTGAAGATTGAATGTGTAAGAGATTCTGTTGCTGGCAAGGGAAGAAATCAGCCCGGTTGTACCGTTGGAGTCATCGGAGACATCGTGTTTTCTGTAGTCGGCATGCGGGATGCCTACGAACACGCCTGTGCGACTTTCTGCCAGCGTCTCTCTTGTGTAACCCGCATCTTCAATCGCCTCCCAGGATTTTTCCAGAATCAACCTTTGTTGGGGATCCATCAATCTCGCTTCTTTGGGGGCAATACCGAAAAACGCAGGGTCAAACAGGTCTGCTCCTTCCATGTACGCACCCTGTTTCAAAGCCGGAGAAAGGTTAGCGATGTCTACCCCTTCCGTTCTTACCTCGGGAATCGCTCCAATGCTATTCCTTCCGTCTTTGATCAATCCCCATAGCTCATGTTGGTTTTCAGCGGAAGGGAATTTCACACTCAATCCCACAATCGCGACAGGCTCTGCCGTTAGGTGGCGATGACCTGCATCAATCGACTGAGCAATGGATGTTGTTTGCACCACAGGCAATACCGACTGGAAAAACTCAATAAGTCCTTCGCCAATTTCTTCTTCTTCATTATCTGTCAGCCCCAGTGGGATACAAATTCTGATACAATCATTCAAAGTGGTGCCAGTCAGCTGACCGGGCATGTGCACGCCTCCTCTGATCCCCGTTTGTTCCAGCAGGTCTTTGAGCAGTTGCTCTTTGCCATATTTTGTTTGATAGTCTGGGAATTGGCTTGCGTCAATCAGCAAACAATGGGCGGTAGCGCCCGTCACTGCCGGCAATCCTTCTCCCAGCAATCTGTTGTTGAGCCTCCTTGTAGTCTCAATCTGCTGCATGACAGCAGTTTCAAGATAGTTCAGGTCCTTGATGGATTCTCCCAGTCTGCTCTGATCGATTTCACTGAAGAAGGAGCCTTCCAACTTGGCATAGTTTACCGCTTTCTGCACCACCTCCGGGAAGCGCGAACCCACCAGTCCTCCAGAGTTCACACAGAAATCTTTGGACAAGCTACCGGTGAAGTCATCTGCACAGCTAATAATGGCACTCACAATGTCCCATATGGACATCTCCTCCATCCCCGTTTCAAACATCTTGATCAGTTGTGCATTTTTGAGGATTCTGGTGATGTCCAGAATCATTCGGATGCCATGGGCTTGCGCCAACTGATAGGACGCTCTCAAATGCTGCAAGGTCACCGGGAAACCACCGCTGGCGTTGTTGCACAATTCAATCATCAGGCATTGCACCTTTCCTTGCTCTCTGATGATCCATTCTTCGGCCTGCTTCAAGTCGATGCCGCCTCTGAAAATATCGTTGGACGCCAAATCAAACATGTTGGAATCCGGTAGCTCGACCAACTGAAACCCACTATCGACCATGTGGTGGATGGTGGTGTAAAACAATGGGTTGGCCAGGATGATCCCTGGTTGTACGCCACAGCTCTGGAAATACAGTTTCTCTGCAGAGCGCCCCATGGGGGTAATGTGCAGGTAAGGAATATTCAGTAATTCCTTCAGATAGCCGGTATAGTCTTCCGTGGGGCTGATGCGTTGCGACAGCTCCATCATTCGCTCACGAACGGTCGCGTTTCTGTAGTATACCCAGGAGTCCGAAATCAGGTCATGGGTTACTTTTTCTGCAGGTACTTTGGTGATGTCAAAGAATTCGTCATCAGCTTCAGTGTAATTCAGGTTTTTCTCAACATCGATTTCAGTCCCACTTGTTATAGGCTGCTCAGCAGGTGCTGCTGACATGGTCGTTTTAACTTGCCCATCTTCCCCATGATTATCAGTCATCAATTGCGCTACTTCTGCGTGTGATGAGCCATGCTGCATGAAGACACTGAGGAAATCGACAATGAACTCCGGACTGGAACCTGCTGGTCTGTAGAAAACAAAGTCGACATTCTCCGGGCCAAATTTCATCTTGTACTGAAAGTTCTTCGCGCCGCCTTCATAGATCTGACTGAGCGCTGTTTCCTTTCCTTTCAATTCGGCCAGCAATTGGATACCAGCCGCATCATTGCCCCGGCCGCTATCCAAAATCTGCCAGGTGAGCCCAAAGGAGAACTCGGCCTCGCCTTCAGATGCCAGGGTTTTCATGATCTCAATCACGGAATACTCTGTCCCTCCAAGGGTTGCCTCCGGCAGGTAAAACTCCTGGTCCATGAGGTAGACGCCCATTGGCAATTTGTTGATCAGGATGACATTTTGCAGCTCCTCATTGAAATACGTGAGGAAAATCCTGCACCTTCTTTGCCAGTTTCTGTGCTTGATTTCGTCCAGCACAATTTCTACGTTGTTGACAAACTTCTTATGCGCCGTCCAGGCCAGAATGATCTGGGCGATCTGCTCGTCCGTCTCTTCAGCACAATCGGTATATTCCGTCACTCGTACAGTTCCGGCCTTTGCATATTTGTTGACCAGGTAACGGAGGCGTTTCTTTTTGCCACCTTCCAGGTCAAATGCCGCAATGTTTTGTACCGTCTGCAGCGTACCTATCGGTGTGCCAAGGAATCCGTCAATACTGTCGATGTTTGAAGGAGACCAATAACCTACCTGATAGCCTTGCTCCGCAGCCAACGCAGTGACCTGCTGCAATGCGTCAACTTCTCCGCCGTTGGGTCCGCCATAAAATGACAAATACAGGGTATCTCCTTCCGGCAATACGTGGAAGTAAAATTGCTTCTCTGAATCAAAGTACAGGTGTGTCCACAATTCGAGCAGGTAGAAACCATAGGCATGCCGCCCACCCAGTTCCTGCATGAGTTGAATTTGTGCTTCGGAAAGGTCTGTTTTCGCTACCAGGAACTCATTAGTTGACGCAGCAGGTGTTGCGACGGCAGTACGCTCAGCGACTAATTGGCGACCGAGGCCCAGCTTGTCAATGATTTGATCTTTGTATTTCCGATCAAGGTAAGCCACCAACTCATCTACATTGGCACATTGGAAAAACAGCGTCTTTGGCAAGGCGCCTAACTGCTTTTCGAGAGATCCGGTGATCTCTCTTACGAGGATAGAATCAATGCCATAGTGCGCAAATGCTTTGGAAGTATCCAATTTGTGCGCCGGTATCTTCAGTGTATCACAAATTAACTCAGCAATCAACTTACTCAAAGCCTCCCTTACATCTACCTCACTCGAAGGTTGGTTTGGTGTACTGACTGGCTGAGTCTCAATCTTTGCTACTTTCCTTGGTTCCTCCTGAACAGGCCGGGAAATACGGTCCTGGAAACGGTCTTTCAGGAAGTTGGCCAGCTCATCGGGGTTCGCATATCTGAAAAAGAGCGTTTTCGGCAATGCACCGAGGTCCTTTTCCATATGGCCCGTAATTTCCTTGATCAAAATGGAATCGACGCCATAATGACTAAAAGGCTTTGAGGGATCGAACTTCCCTTTCGGCACTTTGAGCAGCTCTTCAAATTTTTCCTGTAAATAACTGATGGCCTTCTCTTTCGCTTCTTCATTATTGCGCCTGGGAGCCAATGCTGATTCCTTGATCTTGACCGGTTCGTGGGCAAAGACCTGTTTGGTGGTGGGGCTGGGGGCTGAGACCATTTGCGGTGCCTCCTGCTCAATGAATGCATCTGAAACCCAGATTCGCTGACGATCAAAAGGATAAGTTGGGAGCGGCATACGTGCCGGACGGACACCCTCATAATATTTGCTCCACTCGATGGAGTAACCACTCACCCAAAGGTTAGCGATGTGATCTCGTTTGTCTTCCTTGAGCGCGACCAGCAAGTTTTTCTCTTTACCATTGACAACCGGCTTGAACTCCAGGATAGGCTCCGGATTCTGATGAATCTGACCATCCTCTTTGCCAGACAGGTATTTCTTTAATAAGGCCTTCAAATCCGCCACCGTATCTACCACAAACGCTAGTCGCTCTTCCATCGGTCTGCGTCCCACCTGAAGCGTATAGGCCAGGTTTGCGAGACCTTTCAGGTTCGGGCTGCAATTGAGGTGATCCAACAGATTGCCCACCTGCTTTTTCAACGTCGCCTTGTCTTCTGCGGAAAGGATCACCAGTCCGGACAGCACCGTTTCTGTGGGTTTCTCTGTTGCCTTCTGCTGATAGTTACCGATGATTAATTGCGTATTGGAGCCACCAGCACCAAAGGAGTTGATCAGGCTGTGATGTGCTTTGTCAACTGATAGTTGCTCGGTAGCACGTTGTAGTTTGAGGTTACTGTCTTCCAGGTTGATATCGGCATGCAAAGGTTCTGCATTGATGGATGGCACCAGGAGCTGATGCTGATATTGCAACAGTACTTTGGTCACCTGCGATATCCCTGAAGCCGCCTCACAGTGTCCAATATTGGATTTCACCGTTCCTACAGCGACCTTCTTTTTGACATTGGCGAATGCCGCAATCAGGTTATTCATCTCCACCGGATCACCCACAGGAGACCCGTTTGATGCCGACTCAATGTAGTCTATTTGATCGGCACTCATATTGGCCGCTGCCAGCACACCTGCGGTTAACGTCTTCTGACCTTCTCCCGTAGGTACCGTAAAACCTGCGGAGCGACCACCGTGGTTCATGAAACCACCTTTGACCACACCATAGATATGGTCTTTGTCTGCTTCAGCTTGTTTCAATGGCTTGATGAGGATGGTTCCTACACCTTCGCCCGGCAGGTAGCCATCGCCCTGCCCCATACTCTTGCTTTCATTACCGGCACTGATCATGCCGTTTTTACTCAAACCTGTCCATTTGGAAGGATGCAGATTCAGGTTGACACCACCCGCAACTGCGACCTCACACTCCCCTCTTTTGATGCTCTCGCAAGCCATGTAAATGGCCGATAAGGAAGAAGAACAAGCAGTGTTGACGGCGATACTAGGGCCTCTGAAGTCAAAAAAGAATGACAACCGATTGGCCAGCGACCAGGTCGTCGTATTGAGTAAGTCAGCGCTTTTGTTGCGATCGGCAGTGACGAGCGGGTACTGATTGATCATGCTCCCCATGAATACCCCTACCCTGTCTTTGCTCAGCTCACCCACATCATAACCGGCATTTTCTACCGTCTCCCAGACGCTTTCCAGCAGCAATCTTTCCTGAGGGTCCATCATCTCCGCCTCACGGGGTGAGATATTGAAAAACAATGGACTGAACTGGTCTACGTCCGAAATAAAACCGCCAAACTTGCTGTAAGTACTGTGTTTCACCGTTTTATCGGCATTGAAATACTGCCCAATGTCCCATCGTTCTTTCGGGATTTCTGAGATGCAGTTCTTTCCGGCTTTCAGATTCTTCCAGAACTTCTGCAGGTTCTTAGACTTCGGATACCGACCGGCAATTCCGATGATGGCCATTTCAGTGGAGGCATCAACTCCTGGTTTAGCGGTAGCTTTGGGTGATGCCTGTACAGCGCTATCTTTCACGTGAACGTCACCTCTTACCGCGGCTTCCAGGTCAGACAACTGCACAAGCCTGGGTTTTACATGCTGTTTGGAGGGTGCTTTGAATTGGGATAAATCAGGAAGTAATACTTTTCCGTTTGCCGCTCTGTTGACATTGGCTTCAATGACCGGGTAGTGCTCTCTCATCGGCACCGGTCTTGCTGCCCGGCTTTCGGCCACTACAATGGGCTTGTCGGCTGGCACTGCAGGTGTTAGAGAAACAGCAGTTCCACTACTCACCTGCGACTGGATATGTGCAGAGAAAGAGGCCACATTTCCAAACTCATACAAACATCCCGCTTCCAGTGTCAATTGATACCTTGTATTGACCTCATTGATCAATTCAACGCCTACCACAGAATCCAACCCGATGGTAGAGAAAGGCATCATGTCTTTGATTTTGGCGACATCGAGGTAGAGAATCGTAGAGAGTTGCTGTCTCAAAAAGTCTTTAATTTCTTCAATGTCAATCGACGATGCTGCCGCTTCAACCTGTGCAGGCTGTACAACGATTTGCGCCGTAGCGGCTCCTTGATTGGCGATGTGTGCTGCCAGTAAGGTCACATTGTTGAACTCATACAAACAATTAGCTTCGAGCGATGTGTCATACTCACCATTGATGACATTGATCAGCTCTACGCCTACCACAGAGTCCAGGCCAATTTGACTGAATTCTCGCTGATCAGTGATTTTTGCGGCATCGAGGTAGAGGATTTCCGCCAGTCTTTCCTTCAGAAAAAGGATGATCTCCTCATGGGAAGCAGCGATTGGCGTAACCTGCTGAGGCACTCCAGTTTCTGTGACCGCCGGCATGTTTTGTACCGGTTGTGTCGCACTGCCAATGAATGCTGCGAGTTTGGAGACAGTGGGATAGTCATATACGACCTTGGCTTCCAGGTTGAGGCCATATTCCTGATTGATCTTATTGACAATTTCCACACCTACCACGGAATCCAGTCCTATTTTGGCAAATTCACGCTGGTCGGTGATCTTCTCTTCGTCCAGGTAAAGCTGTTCTGACAATTCATGCTTTAGAAAGGCCTTGATGGCAGACAGGTCTGCTTCCATGATTACCGGACTACTTTGTACCGGCTGCGGCGCTTGTGCCAACGGTTGGGCCGCGGGCGCAGTCACTTGCCGGACAGCTGAAACTTTGCGATCGATCCAGCATTTGAGTTTTTCAAAGGGATAAGTGGGCAGTGACACTTTCCCTGGTCTTTCGCTGTATAAGGAAGTCCAGTCTACTTTTTTACCAGCGGCCCATGCGTTGGCAATTTTACTGGTCGCATTGGTCGCTTTCGCTAATGCTGCCTTCGTTACAATGGATTCGCTAGTCCCTCCACTGAGGAAGTCCGTCATGGATTTGAGGAGACCAGCTTTGTTGGCAGCAATGAAAGCAACACGTTCTTTCATGGGTTTTCTGCCGGTTTGCAAGGTAAATGCAGCATTGGCCAGTTGTTGATTACCGGCTTCCAAATCATTTTTCAACTGACCAACATAGGTTTTCAACTGCGCTTCTGAAGCAGCAGAAACAGGTAGCACCACTGATTGCCCGTTGGTTTTGCCAGCCTTTATCGGTTTTTGATAATCTTCCAACACCAGGTGTGCATTGGTACCGCTAAACCCAAAAGAACTAACGGCTGCCAAACGCTTACCATTCACTGGTTCCCACGGCTTCAATTCGGTGTTGACATAGAAGGGAGACTGCCCGAAGTTGATGTGCTCGTTGGCCTGGTCAAAATGCAATGATGGCGCCAGTTGCTGATGCTTCATGGCCATGAGTACTTTGATGACACCTGCCACGCCAGCCGCCATCAGGGCATGGCCGATATTGGTCTTCACTGAACCTATGGCACAAAACTGTTTTTGATCTGTAAAAGCCCCAAAAGACCGTGTGAGCGCATCTATCTCAATGGGATCACCCAGTTTGGTTCCTGTGCCATGTGCTTCTACATAACTAATCTCTCCTGGATTGATGGCGAAGTCTTTGTAAACAGCCATCTCCAGTTCTTTCTGAGACTCAGCACTAGGCGCTGTAATCCCGTTGGTACTGCCATCCTGATTGATCTTGCTACCGGCAATGACACCATAGATGTGATCGCCATCCCGCTCAGCGGCTGACAACTTTTTTAACATGATCACACCGGCACCTTCTCCGGGAACAAACCCATTGGCTGACTGATCAAAAGCTTTACACTTGCCATCTTCAGAAAGCATTCCAGCCTTACTGGTTCTGATGTGCATGTCTGCTTCTGTCTGCAGGTAAACACCACCAGCCAGTGCCATCTCACACTCACCGGAAAGGATGCTTTGCTGCGCCATGTGAATCGCCACCAGAGAACTTGAACAGGCCGTATTGATCGCGATACTCGGTCCTTTGAGATTGAGCAGGTAAGCAATCCGGGCAGACAAAATAGAAGCGGTATTGCCCATCAACGTATAAGGCATAGTCGTCTCATCCTGCAGTCGTTGCTGGTAATCACCATCGGCTGCGCCTACATAAACTCCACATGGTTTTCCTGATAAGTCTGCCGGAGCGTAGCCTGCGTCTTCCAATACTTTCCAGCATTCCTGCAGAAACAGGCGATGTTGTGTGTCTGTATTGGCCGCTTCCCTGGGCGACATATTGAAAAACTACGGATCGAAAGAAGCAATGTCTTCCACCGTACCAGCCCATTTGCTGTAGGTCTTGTCCTCTACCGTCCTGTCCGTATCAAAATGCGCATCAACATCCCAACGCGTCGATGGCACTTCTCTCACGCTGTCAACCCCATTGCTGATATTTTGCCAGAACTCGTCCACATTTTGCGCATCGGGAAAAACGCCGGAGATACCAATGATGGCAACCCGGTCATCTTCGGTAGATGTGTTAGCATGCTTTGCCGTCATAGGCTGATTGACCGGAGTATGCTGCTCTTTGGCAGGACTGGTCTCAACTGATGCAGTCGTAGAAGGTACATCTTCTGACAGCTTCCTGATGAGGTCAAAGGCTATTTTCTTCGAGATTTTCTGCTCGCTCAGGGCTTTCAATATGGCTTGTCTACTGGTAGGTTTCATGATAATTGCTTATAGTCGGTCTTAGTTTGAGTTGAGGGTTTCCAGAATTAGTTTATCGGCTTCTGCCACAGAGATATCACCGCCAGCAACCTGATCCAAAAGGGCCATGAGCTGACGGTCTAAGTCTCCGGGAGCTTCTACTATTGTTTCTTCATTTACCTGCGTGGTTACCGGAGCAGCACTTTGTTGGATGATACTGCTCAGCTGCTCGATGGTAGGATAATCATAGAGTCTGGTGGCTTCCATGTTGGTATCGAAAGTGGTGTTGATCGAGGTAACCCACTCC
>ERZ1740068.123-NODE-123-length-49415-cov-7.446880_pt1 | contig 49415 bp, 43 predicted proteins | sample MGYA00581735_ERZ1740068 | MGnify/ENA primary metagenome ERZ1740068 (study PRJEB43018, sample SAMN04849740) | marine metagenome | isolation source: floating plastic debris | place: Pacific Ocean | collected 2008-08-30 | study: EMG produced TPA metagenomics assembly...
GGTTTGGCCTTTCGGGAACGCCACAACCTGTCCATCAACGGCACCATCCTGATCATTGGAGAAATCCAACAGGTATGGTTTCCCGAAACCTGCCATGCGGCCGATGGTTATTTGGATATACAGGCTGCAGGTACCGTGACGGTAGCCGGCCTGGATGCCTACCACAGCACCAATAAACTGGCGCGCTTTAGCTATGCCAAACCCGACAAAGAACTGACTGAAATACCTGGGTTTATCCACCCATAATATCGACCAACCCTTGAGCCACAGCCATCAAGTGGGCCTTTTTTGGTTCCGCAGCGACCTCCGATTAGAAGACAATGAAGCACTTACGGCAGCGATTGCCCAATGTGAGAAAGTAGTACCTGTGTTTTGTTTTTCTCCGCGTTTGTGGGAAAAACACCCCTTGGGTTTTTCGCGCACGGGTGCCCACCGCATTCAATTCTTAAAAGAAAGTCTTGACGATTTGCAAACTGCCCTTCAGGAGTTGGGCAACGACTTGTGGATAGTAGTTGGGGAGCCAGCAGAGAAATTGCCTGAAATCGCCGAAAAGGTGGGTGCTACCGTTGTGTTTGGACACCGCGAAGCGGCTACGGAAGAAATTCGCGAAGAAGAAGCCGTGGCCAATAAAATCGATTTGGAATTGTATTGGGGCAGCACGCTCTACCACCTCGAAGACCTGCCCATGCCCGTGGCTTCTCTGCCTGCCGTATTTGGAGGCTTTCGCCGAAAGGTGGAGAAAAAGAGTTCGATTCGGGAGGTGTTTGCCCGGCCTACGGCAATTCCTGGGGTGGATCAACCGGCCAATCAAGAAGCATATCTCCACCTCTTTCCCGAATTTGTAGCCAAAGACAAACGCACGGCGTTCCCCTTCAAAGGTGGGAGCAATGCCGCCCTGGCGCGCTTGAAGGAATATTTGTGGGAAGGTGACCACCTCGGCCGCTACAAACTCACCCGCAACGGTTTGGTGGGCACCAACTATTCCAGCAAATTTTCGCCTTGGCTGGCCAACGGCAGCCTCTCACCACGCACCATTTACCAAGAGGTAAAACGCTACGAAGAAGCCCGCGTGAAAAACGATTCTACCTATTGGTTGGTGTTCGAGTTGATTTGGCGCGATTTCTTTCATTTCGTTTCCCTGCAACACGGTAGAAACCTGTTTCTCTACCAAGGGCTCCAGCGGGTTGATCCACGACTCGGAAAACAACAAGCCACTTTTTGGAAATGGGCAGAAGGCCGCACCAAAGACGGATTTGTGAACGCCAATCAATTGGAATTGTCGTCAACCGGTTGGATGAGCAACCGTGGACGGCAAAATGCGGCCAGCTATTTGGTGCACGACATGGGCATCGATTGGCGCTGGGGAGCCGCCTGGTTCGAATCACAATTGCTGGACTACGACCCCTGCAGCAACTACGGCAACTGGCAATACGTGACCGGCATTGGCAACGACACCCGCACCAAAAAGTTCGATACGCAGTGGCAAGCTGAACGCTACGATCCTAAAGGACGTTTTCAGCAGCTTTGGACCGGAATGTTTTAAACATGCGCGGCTCTAAGCCTGTCGCATTATTTTTTCAATCTTACGTCCCTTGGCCAATTCGTCAACCACCTTGTCCAAATACCTGGTTTTCCGAGTCAACTCGTTGTCGATTTCTTCGATGCGATAGCCACAAATCACGCCCTTAATCAAAGGAGCGTTAGGATTCAATTCGGCCCGTTGAAAGAAGGTATCAAACGTTACCTTTTCGTCAATGAGGCCTTGTATACGGTCATCATCAAAGCCGGTTAGCCAATGAATGACGGTATGAAGCTCTTCTTTGGTACGCCCTTTTTTCTCCACTTTGGTAACATAATGTGGATAGACAGAGGCAAAGGTCATCTTCGCAATGCGCGCATTGTGTTCAGGAGTCGTTTTCATGTAGTTCGATTCAAAATTGCGGTTTGCAAGGAGTGCTGTTTCGGCTTCGCTCCTTTCTTAACTGCTTAAAATTAAGCAATTTGATTAATGCCTGGTTTTTGGGCGAACGTTCACCAGGTTATTCCAATCACTGCCTTAAGAAAATTGGAGAAAAGAGCAGCATTGGAAAACTATAAGCGCTCTAAAACCCGTAACTTCAATCACAACCCGTTCAGGCCTGCTATTATGCTCCGTTTTCACTTTCCCCTTTTAGTTGCTAACCCACGCTTGGTAGTCTTGTACTTGTTGTTCCTTTGCCTATTGACCTCCATTTTTATTGGCTGTTCTACTTCCGCAAATGGGCCACAAACCAGCGATACTCAACCGCCTGCTTCGCCAGCGTTGGTGTTTGCCAGTACTTTGTTTGTTGGAGACCAAAAGGTCACGCTTCACGGATATTCCGATCAATCCTTGTTGTTGTCGGGCAGGGTCAAAGCACAACACATCAAATTGTCCGGCACCTTTCAACGTGTAGCCGATACCTTGTTGATTCAATGGGCCGATTCTATTCCCATTCGGCTACGAGACCGCTACTACATCAATGCGAAAGCCGGTTTATTAGGGTATTGGGGAACCAAGGGAAGTATTCCCATTGATTCTGGTCGGTGGGCAAAAACCGATTGGCCACGTTTGGCCAAGATGCAACAATCCGAATTGGAGTTGCTTTTTGCTGGTCACATCGAGACCATGCGCGGAACGGTTTACGTCAAAGGGTATTCCGATCAATCGGTGTTGGTGGTCGAACGCTGGATGGACAGTTACCACGAATACTTGGGCACTTTTCGTCGAGACAGTCATCGGGTCGTATTTCAGTTTAAAAGACCTCGTCCGGCCATTATTGCAAAGGTGTATCTCATCGATAAGCATTATGGATTTCAGAGAGAAGATAGTAGAGGCCCGAACATGCTCATCGATTCCGGCCAATGGGCAGGCATGGATTGGCCGCAAAGCATTAGCATGGAAGAGGCGCAGCAAATAGAGTTTATGAATGCCCTTTCCGGAGAATGGGTTAGTACGACCGATGCGTTGTCCAGCCTCAAAGTACGCTACGGCCGTTGGCAATTTTGCTATCAAGGAAAGGTGTTGGACCCCGGTCCGGGTTATCGCATCTATTGGGAGGCACCTTCCACAGAGACACTTGCAGCACACACGGAAGGTCATCTTTCGCTCGTAGACGGCAACGATACCCTCCGGTATGATATTCTGGTATTGAACGATTCCATTGTAACCCTGATGTACTTGCCTCGGGGCAATATCGAAGCCTACCGCAAAAAAGAGTAGTGAAACGTGCTATTGGAACCAGTGCAAGAGATTGCCTTCGGCTTGCCGCAAATAAACGGGCAGTAGCGACCGATTTATTCCGCTAAGGCGGCAAAAGGATCTTCCTTCAAATCAAGGTCCTGGTAAGTATCCCCGCTGCGCAGATTGAGAATTTTGATAGGCAGCATGCCCGCGAATTGATGCCGGGTAGCAACCCGTGCACCCGAAGACAAGTTTTCCCAACTTTCCCAGGTAGCTTTCAGGCCACCAATGGGTATGATCGATACCCACATGCGGTAGGAGAGGGGCTGCCCTTCTGCATCCAATTGCCACAAATAGGAATCGCCAGGAGTAGAACCACCTTTGGTGTAGGTGATGAGCAAGTCATTGCCGCCGGCCTTATTGGGCACCAGAGCACGTTGGCTGCCCACATCAAACAATTTGAAAGGAGCAATGAACCAAAAAGAGTCGTTGTTGAAATTGCGGAGGGCTTTTTCAATGAGCGGTTGTGCCACTTCGGTTGAAAGGCGTTCGCCTTTTCGAAAGGCCACCGATTGCTCCGGGTTTTGAAGTTGGAGCAGCACCCGATTTTTCTTCCAAGACACTTCTACGCGGTTTTTGCTCCGGTGCCATACGTATTGCTGGCGCTGGTCGAAATCCCAAGCCACCCAGGCGGTTTGTTGCCAACCGTTGTGGTTCAAGCGATCGAGCACTTTTTGTGCCAATGCATCTGCTTCAGGACCCGGAGTTCCGGTGGGCAGTTTTTCGTTCACCGCCAGGTAGCCAATCGTACAACCGGCAAAAAGCAGCACCACCAAAATGACCAGCCATTTCAACAGCTTTTTCATCAGCATCTATCGTTTAACGGCAAACCAGGGCTTGAGGTCGATCTGCTCTTTACTCACCACCGTGTAGGGAAAATAGAAGATCGGCACATCGGCGTTGGAGCGGTCGCGAATATCGATGGCAAAGGCATCGGTAGGCGGCTGATCGGCTTCCAATTGCAAACTCACCTCATAGGTGAGGGCGTATAGTTGCATGTTGCCTGCTGTAACTTCGGATTCTCCCCGCGCTTCCAGCGTATCGGTGAGTTCGCCGTTGGAAGGCACTTTTTTCAAATTGATCTCTACCTCCATGGGGTGTACCCGACCTTCGGGGCCAATGAATGCTCCGAAAGGATAGATTTCGCCATTGGCTTCCAACAGCTCTTCCGAGAACTCCCGGCAATGATCGAGTAGTTCCTGATGATGTGCTTCCATGTATTGTATTTGTCCGTACAAAAAGTTACCAGGCAAAGGTAGTAGTGTGTTTGTAAAACGCATACACAACTCACCATCTTCACCGAATTTGAAGTATTGATTGCGGTTTTTACGGTTTGTGCGCCCCATTCTATTGCTAAGATGCTTAACTTTGAGGGCTTTAGATCAATCTAATCGACCTCTATGTCCCGTACTACCGCCTCAGCCAAGACCATAGCACTTGTAGGATTCGTTTTTATTGCGCTCATTGTTTTGGCCCGGGTCATGCCCCATCTTCCCAACTTTACACCGGTAGCTGCCGCTGGCTTATTTCTCGCTTTTGCCTTTGGACGTAAAGTAGGCATTGCAGTCGTTGGATTGGGCATGGTGGTCACCGACTTGTTTTTTGCTGGTGGGTATCAAATGGGATTGATGATCTCAGTATACATTGGTTTGATGTTGCCCGTAGTATTCGGACCGTTTCTTCATCGTTTATATCACTCCAATGCTGATATCGCAACGTGGAAACGCGGAATTATGCGTACACTGCAAATTGGTGGATTGGCCACCGCAGGAGCCGTCATCTTCTTTTTGGTGAGCAATTTTGGCGTATGGTTCTTTTCATCGATTTACCCTGCAACCGTTGAAGGATTGGTTTCTTGCTACGTAATGGCACTGCCTTTCTTCAAAAATTCCCTCATGGGCGATTTGTTCTACAGCGGAGCATTTTTTGGCATCTATTACCTGTTGCAGTTTGTGAGTGATGATTCTTCCGATCGTCGGTGGGAAGACCGCTTGCGCAAGATTCCGGTTCGCAAAGACAAGTAATGCGTCTCCTCGCTTTTACTTTTTCTCTTTTTCTGCTGGTTGGATGCACCGGGCAACCAACTTCCAATTCCAATTCAAGCTCCGATACTGCCGATTCTGATCCCTACTTTGGCAAAGCCCGCGTGGTAGTAGATTTTAGCAACGACACCGATCCGCAAGTTTTTTGTGTTGAGTTTCCGGGAGATGATGTTTCCGGCATTTTGCTGCTTCAGGAAACGGGTTTGAAACTGGTGGAAGCTCCGGGAGGTTTGGTGTGCCGTATCGAGCAAACAGGTTGTGAACAAACAGTTTGTTTGGGATGTGCCTGTCCCACTTTTGGTGATCCTGATTGTCGTTTTTGGTCTTATTGGCATTGGGAGGATAACCAGTGGCGTTTTTCGCAACAGGGGGCAGGTGACTATTTAGTTTCTCCCGGAGCGATAGAGGCCTGGAAATGGGGCAACGATCAAATGCCACCCACCTGGAAGCCCGATGGTTCGGAATGCCGCTAATGACAAAGGAATCCCTCCGTTTCGTTTTTCTTTCTTGTCCTTAAAACTGTCTTGAGGATTACAACGTGGCGTTTTTGGCACAATCTTTTCTGTTTATTGGCCGTTCTTCTTTGTAAGAAAGACCAGTGTTGAACGAAAAAATAATTGCTATGAACCCGAACACAAATTCCTTCTGGGTCGTTGTACCCGGATTCCCAATCGCGCATCCATCCACTTCGGTAACTGAATCATCCACTTCGGACAAAACCACTTCCCGGTAAAGCCCAAATGCTGGTGTTTTGCACAAAACATCAGCCATGTCATTCAAATCCCTCACCTTTCTTTTATTCCTGCTGTTGCCCTTTTGGGCGATGGCCCAGGAACGCACGCAAACCATTCGTGGAACCATTGTAGACAAGGACACACGCGCTCCTTTGATTGGGGCCAATGTGGTGGTCATGAATTCCGATCCTTTCCTTGGTGCCACCACCGATATCGATGGGAAGTTTCGCTTGGAAAAGGTACCGGTTGGTCGCCAAAACCTGCAGGTGACCTATATCGGCTATTTGGAACGCATCCTTAGCAATGTAGAGGTAAACTCAGGCAAAGAGGTAGTGCTCAACTTGGAGTTGGAAGAATCGGTGGCCACCTTGGGAGAGGTGGAAATCAAAGCCAACGAACGCAAGCAGGAGAGCATCAACGAAATGGCCACCACCAGCGTGAAACAATTCACCTTGGAAGAAAGTGGACGGTATGCCGGTTCTCGGAACGAGGTGTCGCGCATGGCGGCCAACTTTGCCGGAGTGTCCAATGCCAACGATGCGCGCAACGATATTGTGATTCGAGGCAACTCGCCCAACGGTTTGCTCTGGCGCCTGGAAGGGCTCGACATTCCCAACCCCAACCACTTCAGTAGCGTAGGCAGCAATGGCGGGGCCATTTCCATGCTCAACTACAATGTGATCGCCAACTCCGATTTCATGACCAGTGCTTTTCCTTCAGAGTATGGCAATGCCACTTCTGGAGTGTTCGACCTGCGGCTGCGCAACGGCAACAACGAAAAGCGGGAATACATGATTCAGGCCGGTGCCCTGGGCACCGAAGCCATGGTGGAGGGCCCAATGGGCAAAAATGGAACCGGCTCTTATTTGTTGAACTATCGCTTTTCAACGACTACCATGCTCACCGCCATGGGCATTGATTTTGGTTTTAGTGGGCAGGCCGATTACCAGGACGTTTCGTTCAAGTTTAATTTACCCACTGAAAAGTTGGGAACCTTTGGTTTATTTGGTTTGGGAGGCATCAATGTGTACGCGGTAGATGCAGAAGACAAAGACCCCGATAGTTTTGAAGAAAACTTGGCCGGAAATTCGAACGATGAGTTTGCCAACCAAATTGGCATCGTTGGCTTCACCCACCTTATTCCCTTGAGCAAAAAGTCATATTTGAAAACCATTGTCGGCTATTCTACCCACCGCACCCAGGGCGAGATTGACTCTGTAAGCACCGAAGATTTTTCGCTGGTGCCGTTCTTAGATAGCGAAGATTCCAAAAACCGTACAACCGTCCATTCCTTTTTGAAAACCAAGTTCAATGCACGCAACAAGCTAAAATCTGGCATTATTGCCGAGCGGATTGGGTTTTCGCTGGAGGAATCCTCCTACGTTCCAGCTTTGGGCCGGCAGGCAGTATTTCGGGAAGGGGCCGATGTGACCTATTTGTTGCAAGCTTATTCACAGTGGCAACACAAATTGTCGGATCAATTCACTATTTCCAGTGGATTGCACTACCAGCAATTGCTGTTGAACAATTCTCAGGCCCTGGAGCCACGGATTGGGGCATCGTGGCAATTCGCTCCCCGACAGTCGCTCAACTTTGGTTACGGCCTGCACAGCCAAATGCAAACCCTGCCCGTATATTACCTGGCTACGCGCACCGATAATGGGGTGTTGACCACCAACAAGGATTTGGGGTTCACCCGCAGCCACCATTTGGTATTGGGGTACAACCGTAACTTGAACGAATCTACTAACCTGAAAGTAGAAGGTTACTACCAATATATTTTTGATGCTCCGGTGGAAGGTAATGGCCGTGCTTCCAGCTTTTCGTTGCTCAACGAAGGTGCCACCTTTATTACGCAGTTTGAAGACAGTTTGGTAAACGCCGGAAACGGACGCAACCTGGGCTTGGAAATTACTTTGGAACGCTATTTCAGTCGCGGATTCTATTATTTGTGGACGACTTCGCTGTTTGACTCACGTTACCGTGCCAGCGATGATGTATGGCGCAATACGGCCTTCAACGGCAATTATGTGAGTAATGTACTCGTAGGTAAGGAGTTTAAGCTGGGAGATTATAGCAAACTGATGGTGGACCTGAAGGTGAGCATGGCCGGCGGCCGGCGAACCACTCCCATTGATTTAGAAGCTTCGGCAGCAGCCGGCGAAGCGGTAGAAATTGATGCAGATGCCTTTTCGGAGCAGCAAGACGATTACTTTCGTACCGATGCCAAAGTGACCTATCGGGTAAACCGCAGCAAGGTGTCGCACGAGTTTTTCATCAACGTAGACAATGTATTCAATACGCAAAATGTGTTTGCGCAAACCTATAGTCCACGTACCAATCAAATTGAGAACATCTACCAGTTGGGCATGTTCCCCACTTTTCAGTATAAGATTCTCTTTTAGTCGTTTTTTCAACCAATTGACCTACAGTTCGTAAGTTTGATCTGCCGCCGGAATGTAATTTTCGGCGGCCTTTTCGCATGAAAAACTCCTCCTTTCTTCGCATCGACCTACTGTTTCACCTGATCGCTATTCCGGCGTTTTTGGTGCTTTCGGTGCTTTTTCTGAAGGGTGGTCAGCAGGCCGAAAACTCCAATTTCAATCCGATATGGCACCTTGTAGAGTCGCTGATCTGGATTGTGTTTATCTGGCAATGCAATCGACTTTGTATCAATCTTATCCGCCAAAAGCTGATGGGTGCCGCCTTTCTCTGGCGCATCTTGCTACAGTTGATGGTTTCTATTGGTATCGGTTTTATTACCGTTTTCAATTCAGCTGCTTTCCACAGTTTCTTAGTGGAACCTGAAAAAGGGTTGTGGGAGTGCCTCATTTGGAGTCAAAGGGTGACCTTGCCCATTTTGGTCTATTCTATTTTTGAGATGGCTACCTACGAAAGCTTCCTGCTTTTCAAGGGTTTGTCTGAATCTCAATTAGAAACTGAAAAATACCGTAAGGAAAGCGTTGAAGCTCGTTTTCAAAACTTGAAAAACCAGCTGAACCCCCATTTTCTTTTTAACAGTTTCAACACTCTGGCCACGATTATTGAAGAAAACCCTAAGGTAGCAGTCGATTTTGTGCAGGAATTGTCGTCCACTTACCGCTACGTATTGTCGAGCCAGAAACGCGATTGGGTACAACTGTCGGAAGAACTGGAAATGATTCGATCGTTTTTGTTTTTGCTGAAAAAACGGCATGAAAAAGGCTTGGAGGTAAGCATTGAAGTAGCTCCCGAAATGACCAAACGTTGGTTGCCGCCCCTTTCGGTACAAATGCTGGTTGAAAATGCCTTGAAGCACAACGAGGCTTCCGATGACCGTCCCTTGCACATTCAACTCAAGGCCAAAGGAGATGTATTGATTGTGGAAAACAACCGCAATCCGCGCAAGGTGGTGAACGGGGAAGGAATCGGCCTCAGCAATATCCGCAGCCGGTATCGTTTTCTTTCCGATCGGGAGGTAGTACTGCACGATGAAGCAAAGCGTTTTGCTGTGGAGTTGCCCCTCATGGAAATGGTAGAATCATGAATGTGCTCATCATAGAAGATGAAGGCCCGGCGGCTCGGCGGCTCATCAAGCTGCTGAGTGAAGTAGCACCAGAAGCCAAGGTAGTAGGGCAAATTGCCAGTGTTAGGGCAGGGGAGAAATGGTTCGAGGAAAATCCGGAACCCGATCTCATTCTTTCAGACATTCAGCTTTCGGACGACTTGAGTTTTGCGTTGTTTCGAAAAGTCCAGTTGAATACTCCGCTTATTTTCACCACTGCTTATGATGAGTATGCCATTCGGGCTTTTGAGCACAACAGCATCGATTACCTCTTAAAACCAGTGGCCGCCGAAAAATTGCGGGATAGCCTCCAGAAATTCAAAGACCGGGTTGTGGCCTCAGCAACTCCTGCACCCGATTTTGATGCCCTGTTGCGGAGCTTAAAAGGGAAGACTTACCGCCAACGTTTTTTGGTGAGTTCCGGGTATCACCTGCTTCCGTTAGCTTGTGAGGAAGTGGCCTACTGCTTCGCCGATTCCGGGCGTACTTACCTGATCAGTCGTCAAGGCAAGAATTATCAGATATCTGATAGTCTGGATCAGTTGGAAGACGAATTAGACCCGCGACTCTTCTTCAGGGCTAACCGGCAATTTTTGCTTTCGGCTGAAGCCGTGCAAAAAGTAGAACCGTGGTCCCATCAAAAATTGAAGGTGATCGTATCGCCAAATAGCGATAAAGACTTAATTGTCAGCAAACTCCGTGCTACCGCTTTCAAAGCGTGGTTGGGCCACTAAAAGCTTAGTGATACAATTGTTGGGCTTTGGGACGGCTTTTCCAGGCACCCCATAAAATGAGTCCAAAAGGCAACCACCACACCAAATCGTTGAACACGATGATGAGCCCCCAATTTAAAGGAAAAGCTCCTTCGGCCAGGTACCAGGCAAAACCTATTGGACCGAAGACTTTGCCTAAGAATCCGACTAGGGTAATGGGCCAATGGCGGTAGGGTTGGGTAGCCGCGGCCAGATAACCAATGCCATACACACCGACAATCATGCCCACGCATTGCCAGATCATGGGATAGGCGGGCGTTTCCATTTCGGCCAGTTCGAAGAAAAAGTTGGGGAAAAAAATTACAGTAGCTCCCCAAGAAAGGTTATATACTCCAGCAATTCGCAACACAGTAGACATCCAGGGTGGTGAAAAGTCCATCATTTCAATTCAATATATAGGTATACACACAACAACAAAGCCCGCAAACTCCACAGCACGGTTCGAAACCAGTTGCTTCGGGTAAGGTGTTTCCAGGCCTCCATCTCAAATCCTTGCATCAATCGATTGTGTAGCGGCACTTGCACCCGAAAGGTAGACACCCATAGGGCAGCCAGTAAGATGGCGTTGCCCCACCATAGCAGGTCAAAATCACCTACAGGGAAAACCACCAACAAAGCTGCGGTTCCGGCTTCCAACAACATGATTGGAGCCAGTACATAGCCCGTTAGGGTAACGTGTTTTCCTTCGTAACTCTGAAAGTTAGCCTCGCCCACCGAACCCATCAAGGGATAGTGTACCACCTGCACAAACCAGAGGACTCCGGTCATCATCAGTGTCACCAAAAGGTGGACAAGTAACAAGGCCAATAACATCGGTTATGGTATCCAACAACTGAAGCGGGTAATGGTTTCGAATGCAGCGATAGAATAGCAGAGCGAGAGCGAGAGACGAGAACGGAGAATAAGAGCGCGAGAGCGAGAGGCGAGAGACGAGGAGGAGAAGACCAATCAATAATAATTTCTTTTAGCAGCGCAGCCCCTCTATTCTCACGCTCTCATTCTCAGTCTCCGCTCTGTCTCAATCCCTCAATCCTCGCTCTCTCGCTAAAATTTTTTGAAAAAAAATTTTCCCCCAGTAGGGGTAAGTCCGTTTTCAGTTGTCATCCTGGTAAAAGCAAGAAATCGACACATGAAAATCAGTTCACTTTTATTGTTGCCATTGTTGTTAATGGCCGGGCTGCAAGGGGCAGCACAAACTTCAGATTCTTCCACCATGGGTATCCGATCCATTCCCATTCAGGTTTCGTTAGTACCGCCTTTGAGCAGCAATGGATTAGAATCCGGGCATTTTATCAACTCGTTTTCCTTCAACTTACTGGCGGGAGTCTCCGGTGGAATAGATGGTGTGGAGATAGGTGGGTTTTCGAACCTGGTGAAAGGTGATGTACGCGGAGTGCAAATTGCTGGCTTTTCCAACTCAGTAGGAGGAATGACGGACGGAGTGCAGATTGGCGGCTTTGCCAACTACAACCAACGGGCCTTTTTAGGCGCCCAGATCGGCGGTTTTGCCAATGTGGTCAACGATGACTTTCGAGGCGTACAATTGGGCGGCTTTGCCAACCGGGTGAAAGGAAACATGGAAGGAGCGCAGGTGGCGGGATTCACCAATGTGAACCACGGGAAGGTAACCGGCATACAGATCAGTGGCTTTGCCAACAAAAGCCAAAACGTTACCGGCATTCAAATCGGCGGCTTTACCAACCTCAATGAAAATCGGGTGGAAGGCCTACAAATCGCAGGGTTCTACAACCGTACCCGAACCCTGAAAGGGCTACAAATTGGGGTGGTGAATGTGGTGGATTCCTTGGAGGCGGGCGCTTCTATCGGCTTGATCAACATTGTGAAAAATGGGTACAAGGCATTGGAAATTGAAAGTAGTCCCACGCTGGTGGGCTCGGTGAACTTCAAGTCTGGCTCCGAATATTTGTACAACATCTACAGCCTCTCCTTAACGCCAATCGGAGACGATGTGGCCTGGGGATATGGCCTTGGTTTGGGGAGCAGGTTGCCAATTACCGATCGGTGGACCTTCAATTTCGAGGCCATGGCCCACCAAATTCATGAAGCTAATTTCCGGTACGACCGGCTCAACATGCTGAACCGACTCAAGGTGAATGCCTCTTATGCTTTCGGCAACGGCATGGAAATCTACGCCGGACCCGTGGCGAATGTGCAGGTTTCCAGCCGGTTCAACCGCGGCCGTACCGAAGCCATTCAATCGGAGTTGGCTGCTTATGATGGCATCAGCTGGAACGGCCGAAATACCCGTACCCACTTATATTTTGGGGCTACGGCCGGCTTGCGCATCCCTATTCTAAGTGGGAATTAAACATCGACACTCCATTATTCTTTTCTGAACCTGAGCTATGAAAACCAGATTGTTTTTTCTTTTCGCCCTGGTAGGGTGTTTTTTAACCTCGCCATTGCATGCCCAAAACCTGACCCAAACCGTACGTGGAACGGTGAGCGATCAGGATGCTGGCATTCCACTTCCCGGAGCCAATATCATTTTGCTGGGATCGGATCCCATTATCGGGGCTTCTACCGACATTAATGGAAATTTTCGGCTGGATAACGTGCCCGTTGGACGCATTGCCTTACAGGTTACTTACACCGGCTATGAAGAGCGGGTATTGGCAGGATTGCTCGTAACCGCCGGCAAGGAGCTGGTATTGCAAATCGAGATCGTGGAATCGGTGGCCAGCCTGGAAGAAGTGGAAATCACTGCCCGGAAGAATAAGGCCGAGGTGATCAACGAAATGGCCCTTTCCAGCGCACGCACCTTTTCGGTGGAAGAGACCAAGCGCTTTTCGGGGACTTTCAACGATCCCGCTCGAATGGTATCGGCTTTTGCAGGCGTGCAAAACGACCCGGGAGGCAACAACGACATTGTGGTGCGCGGCAATTCGCCCCGGGGCATATTGTGGCGCCTGGAGGGCATCGAGATTCCCAACCCCAATCACTTTGCGAACGAAGGCGCCACGGGTGGGCCCATCAATGCTTTGAACAGCGACATGCTTTCCAACTCCGATTTTTTTTCTGGCGCTTTTGCGCCTGAGTACGGCAATGCCTATTCGGGAGTGTTTGACATGAAGCTGCGCCAGGGCAACAACGAAAACCGGGAATACAGCATGGGTATCGGGGTTTTAGGCATCGATGCTACCGCTGAGGGACCCTTTAAAAAAGGAGGACAAGCTTCTTACCTGGCCAATTACCGCTATTCGTCCCTGGCCTTGCTGGATCGTATTGGGATTGTAGATTTTGATGGAGTACCGGTGTACCAGGATGCGGCTTTCAAAGTGCATTTGCCTACGGAAAACATGGGTGTATTCTCTGCTTTTGGTTTGGGTGGGCTGAGCTCGATCAACTACGAAGAAACCGATGAGGAAGATGAAAGCGAGGTGTTGTCGAAAGGGTCTTTCGGAGCTGGATTAGGCGTGGTTGGTGTGACCAATACCTACATGGTGAGCGACAAGACCTATTTTAGAAGTTACATTGCTTTGTCGGGCACCAACAACTCCGACGATTACTTTGAGGCAGAAGCAAACGATTTTGTCACCCGATACACTGCCGATTTCAACCAAACCGTTAGCCGGTTTTCGACCACCATGCACCACAAGTTCAACGCGCGCAACAAGTTGCAGGCCGGAGTCATTTACAGTCATTATGGATACCGCCTCACGGAAGATGAGTTTGACGATGAGTTGCAGCGCATGGTGAATAATTTGGATGTAAAGGGCGATGCGGGGTTGATACAGAGCTTTGCCAGTTGGAAACACCGCCTGAACGAGGAACTGACCTTGGTAACCGGGGCCCATTATTCCCGCTTTTTGCTCAACAACAACCACAGCTTTGAGCCGCGCATGGGCCTCAACTATCAGTTTCGACCCAACCAAAGTTTTAGTGCCGGTTTTGGCATTCACAGCAAACTCGATCCTATTTCGGTGTACCTGGCCAATATTCCTACCGGAGACGGGGGCTACGCACAGCTCAATAAAAACCTAAAGCTTGGTAAGGCCAACCACTACGTGATCGGCTACGACCGTACTTTAGGAGCCAATTCGCACATTAAGATTGAATTGTATTACCAGGATTTGTACCACCTGGCCATTGAGGATTCGGCCAACAGCGCCTTTTCTTTACTCAACAACACTGACGGTTTTTCCAATCGGATTTTGACCAACGAAGGCACTGGTAGAAATTATGGTATGGAGGTGACGTTGGAACGCTTTTTTGCCAGGCAGTATTTCTACATGGCTACCTTGTCGCTCTATGAATCCAAATACACGGCAGGCGATGCCATCGAACGCAATACCCGGTTCAATGGCCGGCATGCCCTCAACCTGAGTGGTGGAAAAGAATGGACTTTGGGTGCGGCCGAAAAAGGCAAAACCCTGGGCTTCAGTACCCGGATAGCCTGGTTGGGTGGTCGTTATTACACGCCAATCGATCGGGAGGCATCCATTGCTCAAAACGCCACGGTGCGGGACGAAAACCGGACGCTGGGAGAAAAACGAGACGATGTGTTTATCCTCAATTTGGGGATGACCTACCGAAAAGACCGCAAGAAAAGAACTACTGAGGTGAAACTGGATTTTCAAAATCTGACCAACAATGCTGCCGTGGTAGACGATTGGTACAATGAAAACACGGGTGAATTCATGACCCAGCCACAACTGGCTTTCTTTCCTCAGCTTAGCTATAAAGTGACGTTTTAAGTGGGGCTCCAACTTTTGTTGGAATGATCGAAAAGCCGCTATCCTTTTTGGGCAGCGGTTTTTTTGCTTCAGGTTGAATGGTGAAAAGCAATGCTTTAATTCAATAAGGTGTCATAAACGATTTCCAGCGAGTAAGGCTTCAAAGTATCCTTTCGCTGAAAATGCAATAATTGAGCAGTTGAATCAACAACCATGTAGTTCAGGAATTTTTCGGGTTGATGGTCGTCAACGAATTGGAGGTAAAATGTATCGCCTTGTTGGGTCCAGGAACCGACATAGTATTGATAAGACCATAACACATTTTTATTCCAAATAAAGAATTGATTGTTTCTAAGTGTAAAACTTTCGCTTCCTATTGCACCTTCCCAATGAGCGCCCAGCAGCACTTCTGAGTCTCTAAAAACCCCGGTTCCTTTGCGAATGCGTTTGTCTTCCTTCGTTACTGCGCATCCCGCACCGATAATTAGACCTGTCAAAACAAGAAACCACCATTTCATATTGAACAGACGGTATATAAGGCACCGATCGGTGCCTTCAAAGAATTTAAATTTGTTTTGTATAAATACGAGGTAAGAAAAACCAAGTGGTACTAATGCTAAAGCGGCTTTTTTTATCGTGAAGCTGCTATGCTTGGGGAACCTTGAGAAGGATTGCGGTTGAGTGACAAGACGCCGGCTCCAAACAATACCGCGCCTGCCAAAAAGGGAAATCCGGCACCGACCAAATCGGCCAGGTTACTTGACCAAAGAAAGGGAAAGCAAAAGAGCATGCCGAAGGTGCCGGCCAACATAGAGATGCGGGCCCAAAATCGAGGCGTGTTGTTGTGGTGAGCTGGAGCAATAGGCGTATCAATGTTTTGTTTCATGAGTAGGGTATTGAGGTGTGCATGTTGTGCGAGGGAGTAGTGTTGCATGGGTTGGGTATGTTGGCCGCGTCTAAAATCTTTTGGAAAATGCTTCCAAAGCCGGGGCATCCAAAAACTGCCGTAGAGAAACAAGAACAGGGTTGGGCCGGTCACATTTCCATTACCTAAAAGGAAAGCCTGCATGCGTACTTCGTCTTCAGGGCTCGTATCGTAGCCCAACAAAAGGTGTTTCAAGTCGTGGCTTTCAAAACCGGGAACCAGTCGGTTGTTGCGTTGCCGAAGCCATTGCGAAAGGTCGTATCCCAGTGTGCCCTTGGGATAATGGGCTAAGGCCTTCAACTGGTTGTCGAGCCGCTTTTGAGGGCCCAGGAACTGCAGCAAGGCTACACCAAGCTCGAGACTGAGGTAAACTACTTTGCGGCCAATTGAATGCAACATCGTGAAGGGTTTTTAGGAGTGGAATGAGAACCGAAACGTTTCCGTAATCCATTTTCGTCTTCAAGATGGGCAAAAAGAAGGTTAACTTTTCGCTTTTAACAGTATTTGGGAAAGCGCATCCAATGCTACAGAGAAGGAAAAGGCTATAGCTTTGTAAATACAAAAACTGTGCTGGGGTGCTGGAAAAAAAGAGGCCAGTCCTCATTTGGACCAGCCTCTTTAAAAGTTGATTGTAAATAATGCTTACTGAAAACCAGCAATGGTGGATTTGAAATCCTTGATGCGCTTGTCGTTGTCGGCCGAGCCATTTACCTCATCCGAGCCACCGGGCGAAGAGCAGGACATACCGAAGCGGTAATACCGGCGACCACCCCGGGGGCGAACCGGCACATAGCGGCTGTAGTTTCTCGATGGGTCGGAAAATTCTGGTACCCGACTGCTGGAAAATTGGGTAGAACCGTAGGCCATCACCGAACGTTCGCCAGTGCTACTCCAAGAACCTCCAGAATTTCCATTGGCTACTACTCTTTGCAAGAAAGTGTAGCCGTGCCCGCAATAGGAATTGCTGTCATTTGGCCGAATGAGGCGCATGCCAAAGTTGTGTCCAATTTCATGCGCCAGGGTGTAATAGCTAAACGCATCGTCTTCGTTTTGCACCGAAGCCCAATCGTCGGTACTCACGCCAATTTCTCCTCTTCCTGTCCATGGTACACTGCTGGGGGCAATGTATGCGGCAAGGTCGCAATTGTAGTAATCCCGCAAAAAGCTGATTACACTTTTAAAAGCATCTCGGGCATCGCCGGAATCGTCGTCGTCGAAATTGCTGTTGTTTACACTAAATACCTGCACCGTAAACGTAATGTCGTTGGGCGACTCGTTGCTATCGTAGATGTCTTCCAAAAAGTTTTTGGTGTAAGTTCCCAGGCTTGTCAGGTTGCTGCTGTAGGTGTCGAACAAATCGGAGTTGGACGATACGGCCAACAACACTTTGATGTTGTCCACCGCCCGTGAACCACCATTAGCAGGAGTTTCAGGAGCCGACATGCTATGGCCTACATCGGAGTCGTCCGTATCGCAGGTATGCCTATCAACACGAGTTTGTAGCAACAGGTGCAGGCCTTCATCATTCATCGGTAAAATTCGGGTATAAATACCACCTACCTGAATGTTGCCAATGATCGTTTGTTTCTCCATAGATGCTAAAAACAGGCCCCGGCTATAATTTTCAACATCGTATTCGTTCATACCAGGGTCGGTAGCATGGAACTTGATCACTTGATACTCTTCGGGAGAGCGGGTAATCTCTTGTTGCGTTTCCATGTCATAAATCTCGTCTACACTGGTCACGGTTCGGTTTTCTTCGATACCGAAACGAAAAGGCAAAATGGAGGAGGCTCCCTTCAGCGAAAAGTTACTGGAAGAGGCTAAACCTTCTACATCAATTTTCAGAAACTCGGCACGAATGGCATTGGAACGCGACATCTCGGTGCGCTCAAGAACCTCGGCCGGAACAGAAGTAGACGGAACAGCACGAACTTTGGTATCAGAGGATAAAACACTTTGGGTGAGATCATTATCTCTGGTACAACTACTAAAAACGAGGGTAAATGCCAGCAAGGCGCTCCAAGTGGAGAGGGATGTGGATAAAAAGGGTCTCATGTGAAACAGGGTTGAGGTGGATGAATGATCCGAAGCATGACCATAAGCTGGAAATGCAGCGGAAAGGTTAACCCAGGGCAGGAGACAACTTTGTCAAAGTAGGGGTAAAACAGGGCTTTACGAAATAGCAACAATCCATAAACGCCACCAGGATTGATAAGCTATGATTCGATGGATAGTACGCTAACTTCCCAGTGCCAGGAGGGGATAAGGAGCGGCTTTAGAATGGAACTGATCGATTGGGTTCGATATAAACTTCAGGTTGTCAGAATTTTGAAGGTGATTCGGTGTTCTTTTAACACACATTTTCGAATTAGAAAAAGAGAAACGTTTCAAAACACATTTATTATCGTCTTTAGGGTTGTGAACCTTGGAAACACACCTTTGTGAAATACTCTTTTTGTTTCCTAAGTATCTGATTGTTAATGCAATGGTGTTGCATAATGATGGGGTGTTTAAATGGATTCGGTAGTCGCTTTTGAGGCAACATCACGAAGCCTTTTTCAGTTCATGAATAATCCGGGGATACTAAATTGGGTTACCTTCGTTTATCTTTTTTTAAAGTCGCTTCGCATGAGAATCGCATTACTCCTCATCAGTTTTGCTCTGTTTCCCTTGTGCTCTACTGGACAAGTAAGCAATGCCGTTCCTGGTTTGGTGCTGAAGCTGAGTCGTTTGCAAGAACAACCAGCAGCAAACGTAGCGATATGCGGTATTGTTGCTCCCACTGAATCTTTCGCAGTTGTTGCAAAATTGAGGGCTCAGCTATCGTGCAACGATGGAAACCCTGCTGCCAATGATTACCAAACGGTGAAAAACCAATATGCCATTTATTCGGTAGTAGACAGCCAATGCCAGTATTTCGATTCGGTTTACGCTCAGGTAGAAGCATATTGGGTCGAGCAGGAAGCATATTCCGAAAAATACAATGCCAACGGGGATTTCTCGAAGCTTTTTGTCCGTACTGGTATGATGCAAGTCGGCCCTTATTTTGTGCCCTACATTTCCACCAAACACGAGCGGGAAGGCGCCTTTGCCATATTTTGGTGGAAGGGAAGGGTGTACAAGATCGAACTGGTGAAATCGGTTGGTTTGGGCGGCTTGTCTTCGTTTTTGAGGCAAAACCTGGTATTGAAACACAATCAGGAAGCATTAGAGTTCAAAGGTTTGGTACGGCAATTGGAGGAAACCAAAAGTTTGATTGCGGAGCAGAAAAAACGCTGTCCTAATGGAAATTAGCCGCAACCTCCAGGTGTTCGGAATATGAGACTTTGGACGATTCAAAACGAGCAAGTATGGCAAGAGCTACAGAAAAAAGGAGCTTTGCTTACTCGAAAAAAGTGGGTTGATCCTCACTTTTTGAGGGGGTACGAATGGATGCGCAAGCAAATGATAAGCCGGATTGGGCCCCCAAAGCAGGACCTGCAATTTCCCATATGGGCTTGGTATCAAGCTACAAATGCGCCAAGAAAAAGACCTGACTTAAGGGAGTCGGGATATTTTCCGCCAGGAACTACGGGATATCGTATCGAAATTGAAAAAGCATCCAAAGAAGTACTACTGTCTGATTTTGAGCTGTGGCATAGTCCCTTGAGCCACCGTTATTTTATTGGAGCTTCCCAAACTGAAGCTGAGGAGTTCAATGCTCACCTTAGAGAGGTTTATGGCACTCATGCTTTTGAGCAACTACCACCAGACATCCAACAAAAGATCGAACGGAGTTGGGAGAAGATTTTTGACTTGGGGTTTGATGTTGCCTATTTTGCCCGTCCGCTTCAGGAAAAACAAATACAGGCTACATTTTGGGAATTGAACATGTACGAAGTAGTTGAGGTAGACCAGTTTCGAGCCAGATAAGCATGAAGGTTAACCTCATTGTCATTAGAACGGATCAGCCCAAAGCACTGTCGGAGTTTTACCAGGCCCTCGGGATGGATTTTGAATGCCATCAACACGGAAATGGTCCCCTGCATTATTCTACTGAAATAAATGGAACCGTATTCGAGATTTATCCTTTGATGAAGCACCAGGAGGAACCCGACCGTTCCTTGAGGTTAGGGTTTGCCCTTGATCATTTGGATGAAAAAATTGAACAACTGAGAAGCCATGGAGTAGAGGTGGTAATGGGACCCAAGCATTCTGAATGGGGCTACATGGCCATTATCAAAGACTTGGATGGTCGAAAAATTGAGCTGAAAGAAGAAAAGGGACACTCAATCATTTCCCAATAGCCGATGAAAATGCTGCATCAAACAGTTGCAGTTCCTTCACCCCCATGAAAATCGCAGTAGCTCAAATTCAACCCATCAAAGGAAACGTCCCGGCTTACGTTGCACTTTACCTTTCGTGGATAAAAACTGCGGTGGATCAGGGCGCAGTTTTTATTGTCTTTCCTGAGTTGTCACTAACCAGCTAAGAGCCGAAACTCGCCAAGATGCTGGCCATTGAGCCCAACGATCCGAGCTTAAGGCTTTTTCAAACCATTGTGAACCAAAACGAGATTACTGCTGGCATAGGAGTGCCCACGAAATCACAGCGGGGCACCCACATCAGCCTGTTGGTGTTTCAGCCGCATGCGGAGCGAAAAGTATATTCCAAACAACTGTTGCCTACCGATGAGCTGCCCTTTTTTGTGAAAGGGGGCAGCAACTGATGTTGGACATTAGTGACACTAAAATTGCCCAATCAATTTGTTATTAGGCTTTGCAAGGTTCGCATGTTTGCAAAAGCGGTGCAGTTAGGTGCAGCCATCTACCTGGCCAGCACCGCTAAGCCGCAAAGTGGGATCGATCAGGCGTATCCATACTTTCCAAAAGTGGCCAAGCAACATGCCATGCCCATTCTGCCTGCGAACAGTATAGGACCTTGCGACAACTTTCTTAACGCAGGCCAATCTTCCGTTTAGGATGCCGAAGGAAACTGCTTGGTGAAACTGAAGGGTTGCTCTTGTTTAATACAGAAACAAAGACTCCTTTTTGAAAGCAAACCCGCTCTAAACCATTGCCGCTGAAATCAAAACCCAGTAAAATTAGGTTACGGCGGACCATCGACCCAAGTACGCATAAAACGTAAATTATTGTTTGGTGAAACATTCATCCGATCTAAAATATTACCTACCAGATCGGCCGAATTACGGTTAACATTGTAATAGCTACTTCCGATTTGGACGTACATATTCCCATCGCGGAATTGCAAACGGCCAGCTGAAAATACGCTTTCGTTGGATGCCAGAAAGGGATGTTCCACTTCATTAGGTAGGATCGGACCAATCCTTATTTCCCGCATATCTCGTTCTGGTATAACGAAGTTGAAGGTTTCACCACTACTTATCAGGTTAGCGGCATCGTTCCCGTACCCGTTCATCACTATTCGGTTGGCAATAGCTGGCTCGAAAGTTTGAACAATTTCCCGGTAATTGTTTTCGATGGTTGCATAGTGATTGGGATACCTGTTTCGATAAAGATCTCGACCACCACCACAAACATTGTGGACCAATACTTTTGCCCCTGAAACGTAGTAATTGTGAGTGAAGGCTACCTCAAAGTTGTAAACCTGAGCTACCGTATCTTTCACGACTACACTTTCAAGTACTAGCACTGTACCATCCATCACCCGCAGGCTATCTCCGGTACTTAAATTCCCTGCCGCTACCCAGATCCCATTCCGCCAAAAAGGGTGCTCCTCGGTAGTAGCGATGAGTACTCCGCCGAGTTGCAACAACACCAATCGGGAAACCGTGCGAATGGAGGTGTCCACTACTTCGTGCAATACATTGTGGCCGGTGCTTTTGTGGTAGCTCCATACCGAATCACCAATTTGAATCGTCTCAATGGGAACCGATGCGTCTTTGCGTTGTATTAGGGTGCCTGCTACAAAACAACCTGTTTCTTCAGCTTCTGTGAGGTCAGTCGTGTTCGCCCCACCGCCAGCGATGGCCTCGGTTAACCCTCCGAGAAATTCCTGAATTCCCCAACTCTTCCAACTAAAGGTCTTGTAGTTGGTAACGGTATTGTCGAGACCTCCAATGCCGGCTTGTAGCAGCACATTGTTGTCAGTAGCACCCCCGAGGGCAATTTCTCCCACATCGATGATCAAAGAAGCCAACCAGGAAAAAACGCCCTTGTGGCCGCTGGGATCGGTCACATTCACCGGATCATTGAAGGTATAAGCATAACGGTTCAATACATCCCGCTGATGAAGCTTGCCGCCTTGCTCTGCATCCGGAGTTAAGAAACGAGCCGTTAAAGGATCGTAATACCGGGCCGAGAAATAATAGAGATCGCTTTCTGCGTCCAATTCCTTGCTCCCAAACTTGGCTCTGAAGTTATCCGGACCCGTAAAATAAGGTTGATAAATGTCTCCAAAAGGTTCATAAAACACCTGGCTGCTCAGTTGGCCGGTGGCCGTAGCGGTAAGTTGGGTGCTGTGCACATGATCTTGATAGAAGTAAAGGACACCCGCCGTAGGAAAGCCGCTGTTTGCATTGCCGGTGGTATCGGGTTGTGCATTATTGACCGATACCTTTCGACTGATGGAGGCCACCTGATCGCCCAAACCCATTACATAATTGGTATAGGTGATGCTATCCGCATACACGGTGACTTCATAATGGGGAGGCAGGTAATAAGTAGTGCAGTTGTTCAGGTAATCCACCTTTTTAATCCGCTGGCCCTTGTGGTCATATTGCAGGCTGTCCAACTTGGTACCGTTTTTCCAAACGCTGGTCAATTGATTCAAACCATCGTATTGATAGGTGAACGTATCTCCATCCACCACGGCTGATTGTCGGTTGCCGGTAGCCATATAGCTGGCCTTAAAAACCGTATCGGCCGTGTTTTGATCTATCCCGTAAATGGGTTGATAGTTGGTGTAGCCATATTGGATGCTGTCTTTGCTCTTGAGGTTGCCCGATACATCATAGGCAAAATTTTTGGAATTGTAGAAGCCAAAAGCACTGTCCAGCCGGCCCGCCGTGGCGTAATAGAAGCTTTGTGAAAGATCGGCATTGTTGAGGTCCGAGAGTTGGGTGAGCCGAAGTAAATAATCGTGTGCATAGGCATGTTGCACCGCTAAACTATCGTTTCCATTGGCGTCTTTCAAGTACAAACGTGTACTGTCTACCATACCGGTAGGATCGTAGCTGTATTCGTGGCGGGTGTTGTTGCCATAACTAATCAGCTTGGCCTGGCCCTGTGCATTGTGCTGTTGGTAGTAGCCGTAAGTTGTAGAATCATGTGTTACCCCGTCCCAAAACTGGAGGTACTTCAGCCAATTTTGGGCAGTATAGCTGTATTGCAGCACCGACGAATCGGGATAAGTGATGGAAGAAAGCTTGCCATCGGGGCGGTACTGGTACTCCAGAAAAAGGACTTTGCTGTCAATGTTCAAGCTAATCTTGCTCGGGTGGCCATAAGCATCGTACTCATAGGTGAGGAGGTCGCTGCCGGGCAGCAGTACCTCTGACAAACGCCCAAGGCTGTTGTATGCTGCGCCCTGGTCGTAGCGATACTGTATGGAATCGAAAGGGGCATATTTTTTTACCGCTATCCGGTTCAAAGCATCCATTCGTTCTACGATGGAATCCCCGTTTGCATTGATCTGAAATGCCGTTTTTAAAGAATCAAGGTATTGATAGTGCACCTGTTGGAAACTCGGATCGTTAATCAACACCTTACGGCTGAGCGAACTATAACTGATTTGGGTAGGTATCGCCTTCGGGTCAAGCGCTCCACTGAGTCGTGCCAGGGGATCGTGCGATAGCCATGTAGTATCCCCATTGGCCGCCACGTAGTAGGCATGGCGCCTTTTATTGAAATAAAAATCAAATCCCGTGTGCAATTTTTCTGCATTTGCCGTGCCTTTGGCATGCACTCTTTTCACCTCCTTTTCGGTGTAGAAATAAGTATACGTGTTGACGATACTGTCGGAGGTGCCTTTGGGAAGCACGATTTTTGTCAGGTTGCCGTAAGGATCGTATTGGTGCGAAATGCCATAATCGCCCGTTTGGTGCTGAAAGTAGGGAAGCGATTGCCAAACCACACGGTTTTTGCTATCCAGATGCATTTCCGTGACCCGGTTTTGACTGGGGGAATTGCCCAGCCCAACCGTTCGGTACTTGCGAATCAAACCATCATAATACACTTGAGACGAAACCCAGTTGTCCGAGCCCCAATCTTGCAATTGCTGGTGCAGCATTGCATAGCCCGAGTCGCCCACGTTGGTCCAGGACATTTGCTCCAGTAGGGTAGTAGAGTCGTTTGGGTCGGGGCCGTATTTTGCAATCACCCTGCCCAAGCCGTCCAGCGCTTGATAAAAACTATTTCCGTTGGCATCGGTGCGTGCAAGTTGAACCCCGAATGCACTGTCATAGCGGGTGGTGGTGACCAGTTGAATGGTGTTCCCACTTTCCAAATTAGGAAGAGATGGCGATACCGTTTGAGCGATAAAGGAGAAATAGACCGAATCGTAAACCGTAGTGGTGGTATCTCCCGAAGGATCAACAACGAATTGCTGATTGCCGTAGGGGTCGTATCCAAATTGGTGGGTAATCCACCGCTGCTGCTGGTCGTCCCAATCCGCTTTTGACAAAATGTTTTTGTTGTTGTCGTAGGTGATGGCTTTGTATTGGAGGGTGTCGCTACCCGATTTAGTGGTCGCCAACTGGCGACTCGTCAAAAAGCCCAGCTGCCAGATACCGGTATCGTTTTGGTATTCGTGAAGCTCATACACCACTGGTTGTGTTCCAGCCGTGTCGCTTAGATTTTCAATGGATTTCACGTTTCCATAGGCATCGTAGGTGTAGTTTTTTCCCGTGGTGAAGGCGTAGCTGCCGTAATCGAAATAATCAGTGCTACTGTTTTTCTTTTGCACCATATAAATGCTATCGTTGGCTTTAGATTGCAACAACAAGCTGTCGTAGGTAAATCGTTTCCCATAAAGCTTGCTGTTGTCTATGAGATACCGCACAATGGAAGAATCCACCAGACCGGTGAAAGGAAAAGCTTGTTGATAGTAGGTTTGGGCAATGGACTGCTCCGAGCTATCTACCAATGATTTGGATTGAAAACCCAGCCACCACCGGCCGTTCATGTCCATCAAAGCCTCCTCATAAAACAAACCGTAGGGGTAGCGACTCCCACGCCCGTCAGATTTAGAATAGCTCGATACTGCATAGCGGGGGAAATCTACATTCAAAACAGGGAAAGTGCCGCCGGAACTTGTTCCATAGTTGCAGTTTTGGTAACTGGGACTGCCCACCGGAAAATTGGCCCCTGTTACCCTGTTTAAAGCATTGATTCCGTTGAGGTAGTTCCCTTCGGCAACGGTGCTTTTGCGGTAAACGGTCGTGTCGGTCAAAGGTTTGTAGGTCACCTCAATTTGCCCACCAATGCCATTGGAATACCCATCGATCAGATTGGGATAAGTTGCATTGGCAAACATCAGCGTGTATTGACATTCAGTAAGTATTTGAGGTATGGATGTGAGGTGAATGATATCCGATTTTCCATCGCCATTCACATCTCCGGGAATGCCGTCGATATAGTCGGTCCAACTCACTCCGGTGGAGGGCAGGGTATCTTTTACGCTAAACTGGATGCCGTTGGAAAGGTAGGGTGTGAATTGTACTTCATTGGCATTGTTGGTGCCCCGAAACAGAAAGTCCGACTTGTTGTCGCCGTTGAGGTCGAGCGGAAGAATGCTCCCGTAGTTATTCGGAAAATCATACAACACAGTATAGCTGCTATCTAAGCCAGTGCTGTTGGAAAGAAAAGTGGAAAATTTTCCGTTTTGCCCTTGCGGTTGCCACGAAAGGCCAATGTCCGTCAACCCATCGCCATTCATGTCCATGGGAATGATCTGGTTGTAGCCCAAACCTACTGCAGTGGGCAGGGTATCGGTGAGTTGAAATTGATCTCCGGTAGAAAGGAGGGTGACCAGGTCCAGCGTTGCCTGGGAGGAATCTATGAGGGCAAACACCAGGTCCGTCATTGGGTCGTCGTTGATGCGCGCGGGAACCAACAAGAGATTGGGCGACCAGGGAAGAGCAGTAGGAGTGAGCGAATCGGGAAAAACGAAAGCACTACCATTCGAAAGGCCCACTGCATATTGTAGCATCGACGGAGGAGACAGGCTGCCGCTTACGTAAAGCAGGTCACCCTTGCCATCTCCATTCACGTCCGTACCCATGAGGGTGATGTTTTCTGCCGAAAGGTGGGTGGTGAACGTGTCGGAAACGTTGAGTTTGCTTCCGTTGTAGTCAAAAACAACATAGTACATAGCGGTATCGCCATAAGTACCAAATTGGGCCACCACCTCCTGGTCCCCGTTGCCATCTATGTCCAGGGAAAACAACTGAATTTGGGAAATGCTGTAATTCAATGCCGTGGCTTCAATCACCGGGCTTTCCAAGTGCTGGCCCTGAGAAATTGACAGGCCATAATAAAGCGTGTGGGATTGGGGCCAAAATTGCAGCAAGTCGGTCTTGCCGTCTCCGTTCACGTCCACGCTGAAGTTGCTCAAACCTTGTGGAATCACCGCCAAGGTATCGGGGGGCGCAATGGGCATAAACAAGGTGTCGCTGGCCGTTTGGTAATCAAAAGTAGTGGTGGGCAATGCATTGCCCAAGCCGTCGATTTGCCGGATGTCCACCAAACGGCTCAGTGCAGTGAGTGAATCGAATTCGTAGTCCAAAGCATAATGCATGATGGAGTCGTCCAACACCATGCTGGTGACCTTGCACAACAGGAGGCTATCTTGAACCAAACCACCCTCTGAAAAATCAGGTACGGTATCGACTCGGCTTTGGTAGGCAAATACCACCGCTCGTTGGCTGTTCAAAAGCGTGTCTCCTGCAGTATCTACATGGTAAGTGTAGTCGATGCGCTGAGGGTAGTAGCTGCTTTTTCCAGTCAGTTGGAGGTATTGGACCGTAAAGAAATTGCGATTGAGGTCCATGCTCTTGTTCATTGCCCAACTGCGAATGGCACTTTGATCGGCATTTTGAATTTGGGCATCGCTGGTGGTTCCATATTCCACACGATGGCCGTTTTTGGTGTAGACCACAAAGGAGTTGGGGTTGGCCTGTTGACCATAAGCCATCACCTTGCTCCAGCTCTCCACCTCGGTATGGTAGAGGCAACTGTCGTTTCCATAGGCCCGCACGAGCATCAGGCGATGTCCGTCCAAGGCAAATCGGTCGTTGCTGTCATAGTTGATGCTTCCCCAAAAACCATCCTGGGCCACGGTGGCAGGCACCCTTTCAATCACCGACAATCCGCTGAGGGTCCATCCCACGCCGAGCATGCCGTTGCCTTGAAGGCTGTTGTAGGTAAGGGCAAGCCCTGGCTGATTTTTATTGGTTCCGGGAGCTACATGCAATGGAATGTTAAAAGTAGAAGCCCCCTGGCTATTGACCGAAAAGTTGGTGTGAAGTGCACCACCCAGTTCACTTGAAGTGGCGGTGGTTTCTGTAGTATTTGAAAAGGTACCATACATCGCTACTCCTACCACAACAGGTAGGGCGATGATCCAAACAAGTCGCTTCATAACCAATCAATTACAAAGTGACAAATTGGTTAGGGCTACAATGTCTACTGTGGGGGAGTAGGTCTCCAGTGCATCATCATCGTACGCAACCAATATTTTTCGATCACATTGTTGCGAACCATTGTTATTAAAAGTAATTGCAAAATTTTCCAATTCGTAGAAATACTTCAAAAGGAATTTCACCTCCAGCTTTCCATCTTTTACAAGCGATGTATCGAGGTTCCATGCTCCGATAACCTGCATTTGTGTTAGCGTAGAAAAATCTACCGGATCGTAGCCTTTAATTGTGGTACAAGTGGCCCCTTCAAATATGAGCTTATCCGGCATGTCATATTTCACGCCGATGCGGTATTTGTTGTCTCCGGAGGTACTTAGAGAATAATCTTCTACTTCGTAGTACTTGATGTTGTTGTCGGTCATTTTCCATTCATAGGAAATCGGCACTTCCTGACCCGTACATTCATTCACACCATTGCTGTTGTCGTAATAGGTGATATTGAAGGTGCTGACGTCATTTTCTCCCGCTGCTATTTCTGAGGTGATGGAGGACGCTCCAAAATCTGAATTCGCAGGGGCAAGACCAAGACATCCAATGCCGTCCGTAATCTTGTTTTCCTCCGAATCGGTGATGGTGATCGTTGGCTGATAGCTGAAGAGTTGGTAGGCATTGTTCAAATTGGTTATCCCGGAAGGATTGACCGAAAATGTATTGATTGCAATCACGTTATAGGAATCCGGAGAAATTCCATAGGCATAAACATTCAGGCTGGTGATGATATTCTGCTCACTTGAGTCGATCAGTTGACGCATGTATGAATTGCCAGTACTGAGCACAAAGCTGTCTAGTAGCAAGGTGTCCCCATACTCCCATAGGCTAAATGGGGTGATGTTGGCCGGGTTTAGGTCGTTGATGGCGGGGTCCGCAGGTGCCGGTGAAGTACTAGGCTTTTCGGGTAGCGGTTGCTCCTTAGTGGGGCCTGAACTACAGGCGGAAAAAAGCAGCGCAAAAAGTGTTAATCGAATGGTTGGAGTTTGGGCGAATCTAAACATGGTGAAGGTGAATTTTCACCTAAGGTAAATTAATAATTGTGATACAAAGCCCTAAAAATCAATCCATTTGGGTGTGGGGTAAAGGTGTACTTGTGGGGGAAGGCAGAGGCTTGGTCAGGCCAGTCGGTGAAGAGTTCGCTATGCCAACTTTCGTTGCCGAGAAGTATTCGTCTTAAGAAGAACTATTCCGGTTTTATCGTTGGAATAAAACGCAGATGGATAGGGTAAACTTGGGAGAGGTGTAGGGAAGTAATTGTAGTTCAACCCATGTTTTAGTTCTGTAGACCAACTCAGAACTGCCGGTGGTTTCGATTTTGGGTGCTTTAAACAGAAGCCGATCTTCCAATCCTATAGAGAAGCTACTTTATCAATTATCAAAAAAAACTAATTCCGGATAGGGGAAACTTCCTGTTGGGTTGTCATTCTTTCAAAGACCAAGCAACCCGATATGGAATTCTTATCGCTACTGGAACCCGAAGAGTTATCGATTCTCAAAGAGGTATATGCCACAAAACGTTTGAAAAAGGGAGAATACTTGTTGGAGCAAGGCAAGGTGTGCCACCACCTGCATTTTGTGTTTCGAGGGCTAATCCGACAATACCATGAAAAAGACGGGAAAAGCCTGACGTGTTGTTTATCTCCCGAAAATCACTGGGTAATCGATTATGCCAGTTTTCTGCAAGAACAGCCCACCTGTTTTTATTTCGAAGCCTTAGAGGATACCAAAGTCATTAGCATACACCGAAAAGACCTCCTGTTGCTCTACGAACGATTTCCCCGCTTTGAGCGAGCAGGACGAAAAATTGCCGAGCAACTTGCCTTGAGAAACACCTCCATTGCCATTTCCCTGGCTTCGGAGAAGCCGGAGGAACGTTGTCGAAAGTTTCTGAACGAGAACCGGGAGTTGCTCCAACGGGTCCCGTTAAAATACATCGCCAGTTATCTGGGCATCACACCCGAAAGTTTGAGCCGAATTCGAAGGCGCCTGACTCTGGGGGAAAGGGCCGATCGAGCGCAAGGAAGAATGCGGTTGCAGAACGGCTGATGATACCCTCTAAAAGCTGTTTTTTCAAATGGCCATGTGACCAGAAAATGATTCCATAGATACAGGGCTACCACACTAAATTCTTTTTGGTACGTTTATACACCAACTGTTGCCATTACCCCAATGCTGCGTAGTGCTTGCTTATTGCTTCAATCTCTATTAGTGGTTTTACTTCTGTTAGGTGCATTTGCCCCTTGTGCAGGCCAAACTACCGCCTCCAGTTGGTTGCGCGACTCTTTGGTGCTGCCACCCGCCAATGTGGAATTGAAAACCGATAAGTATCGCTTTGAGGTACCCAAGGGAACCGCAGCGCTGGGTAAAGATCAAAAACTACGAACCATTAAAACCCGGTTCACCTACACCCTCCAATACGCTCAAATCAACTCGGCAGTGGAATTCGGTAGCCGGATTTTACACCTGGACTACGACACCCTTTTGTTGGGCAATTTCGACTATCGGGAGGTATCAGAAATGAGGTTCAAACGGGCAGATATTGATGGCACCATACTATTTTCCAATTGTCGGATTACAACCTATAGCCTAAGCCTGAATGGAGATACCTTGCAGTGCACCCTGTTTGACAATGCTGATGAGGCGCTGCTTGTCTTCGACACTTATTACTTCAGGGTGACTCCATCGCGGTTCATGGGCATGCAGTTGTTCTGCTCAGATATTTTAAAGTTGCCCGAATCCACTAAAATAGAGGTGGTTAACCGAGGTGACTTTTATGAGCGCGTTTTTGTAGGGATTCCGGATACCGACTAAATCAACTGCTTAGAAGTAAGCTTCAAGCATTACACTTGGGGTAGCAGGGACAATCAATCAGGTAATTTGATAGCAGCGCGGTGCACCACTCAAGCTACCGACCAACGCACCGATTGCACCCACTCGGCAATACTTTGCGGTTGTACTCCCAAGAGCTCATTGACGGTAGCAAAGGGCTTCTGAATCAATTTTTCCCGGTTTTGCTCGAGGTACCGGTACAGGTTGGCAATCTCTCTGGCGGTTACCTCACCGAAAGCCGGACGCAATTGACCCTCGAAATCATCGGGTTGCAAACTAACGAAGTGTATGGTCTCACCCAGGTGCTGAGAAATTGCAGCGGCAATTTCTTCGCCCGACAATAGGGTGCCACCGATGGGCAACTTTTGCCCGGCAAGAGAAGGTTTTTCAGGAGCAGCGGCCACAAACCGTGCTAAATCTTCGTGACTGATCCACGGAATTTTAGCGCCCGACTTTATGGGATACGGCAAGATTTTCTTCTCCAACACCAAAGGTATGGACCAAGGAGCCGCCAGGTTGTCCAGGTAAATGTCAGGCATCAAGGTCAACACGCTAAGTCCCGACTTCTCTAGCATGTCCTGAATTTCAATTTTCAAGTCCTGGCCCAACAGTCCGGTGGGGGAGTCGGGCACATCAGCGCTGGAATTGTAAATCACCAAAGGCACCCGTTGGTTTTTTGCAGCAGCGATAAAGTTTTGGGTGTATGACAGGGCCTTTTCCAAATCAAACAATACTGGGAAGGTATAAATGGCAACGGCAACGCCTTTCAGGGCCTCCTCAATGAGGGACGGAGCATTCAAACCTCCTTCAATAACTTCTACGGCTGCCGGGAGTGTAGGCTTGGCAGGATCGGAGGATAAGGTGCTTACCACATATCCGTTGGATATCATTTTTCGGGCAATGGCCGACCCTTGAAATCCGGAGGCGCCCAAAACAAAAGCTTTCTTTGACATTGTGATTTATTTTAAACTTTTTGGTCAAAGCTATCTCTATACCCTACTTTTGGCAAGTACCTACCTGAAAGTAAGGTGCTTACCTTTGGGTAACTATTGTTGATTATCAGGGCGATAAAAATGAAAGAATTTGAAAAAAAGTTTTCCGAATGTCCCGTTGCCCATGCGCTGGACATCATCGGTGGTAAATGGAGCATGTTGGTCATCAACGAAATTGGATCGGAGACCCGACGATTTGGCGAACTGAAAAGGTTGATTCCGGAAATCAGTGAAAAGATGCTGATCCAGGAGTTGAAACGTTTGGTCAGTTTGGGCATCTTAAACCGGAAGGCTTACCCGGAGATTCCGCCCAAAGTGGAGTACTCTTTGACCAAAAACGGCCAAAAGGTGTTGCCCATCATCGATCAGGTGAAAGTTTTCGGAATGCGTATGATGGAAGAGCGCGCTGGAAGCCGGCTGAATTAGCAGATCCTCCGATTTTTTTAATCAAAACCTGATTAGCCAACCCCATTTTCTTTTTTGTCTCCCAAACCCTTACTTGGGGAGACAAAAAAATGGGAACGAAATTTTGTCTCCCCAAAAGGGTTGGGGGAGACAAGGTTGAATTCGGCTTCGCCAAGTGGCCAACCTTTGACTAATTTAATAGACATAAAACTTACCAAAGCCCATTACAGTCCTTCCACCATGCCCCCAGCATCCGACCTACTGCAATTGCTCAATACTCTGGTAAAATTGGCCCCGGAAGAAGAGGCACTGATCGCCAACAGCTTCAAGCTCTACACTTTACCTAAGGGCGAATTTTTTTTGCGGGAGGGAACTGTCTGCCGCCACGTGGGCTTTTTGGCAACAGGACTGGTGCGCTACTTCGTTTTGAAAAATGAAGAAGAATCGACCTTTGAGTTTACCAAGGAAGGCGATTTTATCGCGGACTATTCCAGCTTCAACCGCAAGGAAAAATCGAACCAAAACATTGAGGCCATTGAAGACTGCGAGTTGCTCATCATCGATCACGAGAAGCTGCACCACATTTTCAACCATACACCCAATGGCAATCACCTGGGTCGCTTGATCGTAGAACACCGCTTCCATGTGATGGTGAACCAACTGCTGGCGGTCTACATGCAAACCAGCGAACAGCGCTATCAAAAGTTCTTGGCGGAATACCAGGATTTGACCCAACGCATTCCGCAATACCACATTGCTTCCTTCGTGGGTGTGAAGCCTCCTTCTCTGAGCCGCATTAGAAAAAGATTGGCGCGCTAAGTTCTTTCTTAACCTGGGTGAACGGTTCTTGGCAGGTCGCCACGCTACATTCGCTAGGATATTAAACTTAAAATCATAGCGCATGTTAACGATCATATTTATCGTATTCGGCTTTTGTTTCTTGCTGGAAAGATTGATGCCCGGCTGGAAATTGCCTCAGGTGCCTACCTGGACCATCCGTGTTTTGGGGGTGAACTTCATCCAACTTGGTGTAGTCGTTCTGGCTGGCTACTCGTGGGAAAAATGGCTGGCCTCCGTTTCCGTTTTCAATCTCTCAGCACATACCAATGCTTACGTGGGGGGCATTGTCGCCTACATTCTGGCTACTTTCATTTTCTACTGGTGGCACCGCTGGCGCCATACGGTTGATTTTTTGTGGACCCGATTTCATCAAATTCACCACAGCCCACAACGGTTGGAAGTCATCACTTCCTTCTACAAGCACCCATTGGAAATGACCGCCAACTCCATCATCGGCAGCCTCTTGGTCTACACTTTCCTGGGGCTGGATGTGGAAGCCGGGGGCATCTATACGCTGTGCACCGCCCTGGGTGAATTCTTCTACCACACCAATGTAAAAACGCCTCAATGGGTCGGATACATTTTTCAACGGCCCGAGATGCACCGCATCCATCACGAGTACGAAAAACACACCAACAACTATGGCGACATCGTGTGGTGGGACATGCTGTTCGGGACTTACGAAAACCCCAAAGAATTCAAAACCTCCTGCGGCTTCGACAACGAAAAAGAGCAGCGCCTGCTGGACATGCTGCAGTTTAAGGATGTGCACAAAGAGGATACAGTTTGAATGAGGTGTTCCGAGTTGGGGGGTATTTCAAATTGAATCATACATATCCATATCCATATCCATATCCACAGCTAACTCCAAACCAATTGGCTTCCAAAAGAAGCCACCCACCGGCCAAAGCGCGAAACCGGAACGCCCACCCGAGTGGCGAAACAAGATCCACCCGTCAAGGTCGGTAATACCGCAAGGAAATCCTTGAAGAAGCAGCTACACAAGTACCTAAAGCGCCAGTATCTTTTACCAACTAACCCGATAAGCAACTGATCTACAGAGCTTGGGTTTTCGAATCGAAGGGAAGATCACCAAGCAAGGGAAAGCCCAACAGGTTTCGCCACTAAGGCAATACCGCCAGCCAGCCAACCAGCGCAGGCCACGTGCCCCGTTTCGCGGTTAAGTCTTGATTTTTGCCTGACTTTTTTTCCAACGTGTCCGACCTCTGGCGGAGGAAAAGACAGACAGAAGTTAGGGGCTTGATGAACGCCTACCACGGTGCACCGGCCCGTTGGTAGCAGCAACCACAATCAAGGTGTTTGGGCCGACAAACGACCGCCAAATTTTATTTGTCTCCCAACCCCCACTATGGGGAGGCAAAAAAAATGAAGACAAATTTTGTCTCCCCAAAACCGACAGGGGATACAAGCCCCTCTTCGCTTCTCAAGATTGTTTCCATTTACTTAAATTTGATCCCAAACCTTATTGCTGATGCTGCGCCTCAAATTGCCTACTGATCCCCGTTGGGTCAACATTGCGGAAGACAACCTGGAAGAAATTCTTACCGACCACGCCTTCTGTGAACAGAAAGCCGCTTCAGCGGCCGTCTCCTTCATTGTGACCTATCCGGAACACACCGATTTGGTAGAAGCCATGGCGGCCCTGGTGCGGGAAGAAATGGAACACTTTCAACGCGTACACGCCCACATTGTGAACCGCGGTTGGACCCTGGGCCGTGAGCGCAAAGACAACTATGTGAACGACTTACGGCAATTTTTTGCCGGAGGAGCCGACCGCAAACGTAACCTGATCAACCGCCTTTTATTGGCGGCCATGATTGAGGCCCGTAGCTGCGAACGCTTTCGGGTGTTGTCCATCAATATCAAAGACAAAGAACTCAAGGAGTTCTACCACGAGTTGATGGTGAGCGAAGCCACTCACTACACGATGTTCCTGAAATTCGCCCGGAAATACGGCAACAGTTTCATGGACGTGGATGCCTTGTGGCACGAGTTCCTGACCTACGAGGGAGAGGTCATTGCTCGCTATGGCAACAAAGAACACATTCACGGATAAAGAAAAGGTCGGAGTTTAGGCTTCTTCCTGGTACTTTTCGAGCAGTTCCCGCCACTCGGGCAAGAGAGGAATGCTTTTTTGGGTCGCGTAATCGAAAGTGACCATCACCGTGGTGGCGGAAGCCAGCAACACCGGTGCATCGGGGTGTTCTTTGAAGATTTGGTAACTAAAATCAAAACTTTTAGCCCCCAATCGGCTTACCCACATTTCGGCAAACAACACATCGTTGAGCAATGCAGGCAGGCGAAAATCTATTTCTACCCGGGCCAAAATAAAAGCCTGTTTGCTCCAATCGAGGTGGGGCAATTGTTCCTTAATGAATTCGAGCCGGGCAATTTCGATGTAGCTCAGGTACACCGCATTGTTGACGTGCCCCAGCATGTCGGTATCCCGAAAGCGGGTTTGAATGGATTTGCGATAGCGCATCAGGCAATGGGGTTCATGCTCACGCTAAACACAATGATGGAGCTACGGTCGCGGTTGTAAAACAACTTTTCAAGCGCTCCGGTGATGTTTTTGGATCGAAAGTAGGAGGTGTGCAACTGGCCTTCGCCTTTCAGCGTCCACTGCACCGTGTAAGAGTTTTCCTTCTCATCTTCAGTGGTGAGGTAGCCCAGCATGGTGCGCAGGGCACTCAACTTGTCTTTGTCGGTTACCGAGTGCAGCAAAAAAGATTGCCGGTGCACCGGGTTGACCGTAATGAGGTCGAGGTGTACCTTGCCTTTCCTTTCCTCAAAATCAAAAACCAGTTTTTTGCCTTCCAGGTCCAGCCGGTCTTCAATCTGTTTTTGAAGCATGGCTATTTCTACGTGGATGTCGTTTTTCTTGCTCATGAACCTTGGTCGAGTTTACTGTACTCGGAGTTTTTACTAATGTATTCTGGTACCATGGCCTTTAGGGCCCGCACCAGCGCTTCGTTGTTTTGATCATCGTACAAAGCCGTAAGCCCTTCAATCTGTTCGGTCACGTCTTGCTGATCGTATTCGCGCACTTTGGCCACCATAATTTGGGGGTGGTGGGTAGGAATGGTGTTTTCCTTGTCGGCCAACAATTCTTCGTAGAGCTTTTCGCCGGGGCGCAACCCGGTGAATTGGATTTGAATGTCTTTTCCCAATTCCAGGCCCGACAGCTTGATCATTTTCTTGGCCAAATCGACAATGCGCACCGATTGGCCCATGTCAAAAATAAAGATTTCACCGCCCTTTCCCATGGTAGAGGCCTCTAACACCAATTGGGTGGCTTCTGGAATGGTCATAAAAAAGCGGGTGATCTCCGGATGGGTTACCTTCACCGGACCGCCTTTCTCAATCTGCTTTTTAAAGACGGGAATGACCGAACCGTTGGAGCCCAATACATTGCCAAAGCGGGTGGTGATGAAGCGGGTTTTGCTGCGCTGGTTGGCCGATTGGGCATAAATTTCGGCTACTCTTTTAGAAGCTCCCATCACATTGGTAGGGTTCACCGCCTTATCGGTAGAAATCATAACAAAACGTTCTACCCCAAATTCACAAGCCAAATCTACCAGGTGGCGGGTGCCTTGCACGTTGGTGCGAATGGCCTCCGAAGGGTTGTCCTCCATTAGGGGCACGTGCTTGTATGCGGCCGCATGAAAAACCACATCAGGCTTAAAAGTTTCGAACACATTGCGCATGCGATTGGCATTGCGAATGTTGCCGATCACCACTTCACAGCAGTTGGGGCCAAAGGTTTCTTCCATTTCAATGTCCAACTCATAGAGTGGACTTTCACCTTGATCCAGCAAGAGCAGCTGCGATGGCCGATAGCTGGCTACCTGCCGGGAAATTTCGCTGCCGATAGATCCGGCGGCTCCCGTCACCAAAATGACTTTTCCGGCAAGGCTTTCCCCAATTTTCGCCACATCCAATTGAATGGGCGCCCGTCCGAGCAGTTCTTCAATCTTCACCGCCTTGATTTGGGCCACACTCAGTTCTCCGTTGATCCAGTTCATCACCGGCGGTACGTTGAGCACATCCACATTGTTGTCAAGGCACACGTCGATCAGTTCGCTTTTGCGTTGCTTACTGAGGTGCATGGGAGAGATGATGAGGTGTTTTACTCCAAGTCGTTCGATCAACGATTCGAGTTGTGCCGCCGGATAAATCGGCGTTCCCTCAATTTTTTTCCCTTGTTTTCGGGAACTGTCGTCCACAAAACCCACCACGTTGTATTGTGCGCTGCCATCGCGATCGAGGGTGCGCTTGGTGATAACGCCAGATTCTCCTGCACCAAAAACCAAAATGTTGTCTTTGTTGCGCGAAGGGTTGGTTACTTCAAAATAAACCAGCTTAATGATCACCCGCAGGGTAAGCATAAAAAACAAAGCCGCTAAAAAGTCGATGATGACTACCGAAAACGGCACTACAAACCGACCGTCGATCAGGTAGAATTGCACCAGGTTGAGGGCTACCAGAAAGAGGGTACCATAACCAATGACCGAAAAAATGCGCTGGGCGTCTTTGGTAGAGGTGTAGCGGATAATGCCCGCGTAGGTTTTGCCCAGGTAAAAACTCACCGCACGAATGGCCACCACCACTGGAAAGGCGAGGGGAAATACCAACAGCTCTTTTTTGATGGCCACCGGATCGAAGTTGAAACGAACAATGTAAGCCAAAGCCAGTGAGGCAGTACAAACCCCAACATCGATCATGAAAATGATCCAGCTGGGAGTATTCTCTCGGTTAAAAATCATAGTGGTCGTTAGCACCCTGGTCGGAGCCAAAGATAATTCGTTTCCAATTACCGTAAAGACAGTAAAATCGAGTTGGAGTTCCCGAAAGGCATCTTTGGGGGAATATTATATTTGCAGGCAAATAAACGCTGCATGAAGACCTCATTAGTAACCGGAGGAGCCGGTTTTATTGGAGCCCACGTGAGCCGGGAGTTGCTAAAACTCGGCCATAAAGTGGTAGTATTGGACGATTTGAGCGGAGGTTTTGAAGACCACGTGCCCGAAGGAGCGGAGTTTGTAAAAGGCTCCATCACCAATGTGGAACTGGTCGATCGCTTGTTTGACCAACACGGATTCGATTACGTGTATCACCTCGCAGCCTACGCTGCTGAAGGATTGAGTCATTTCATCCGGCGGTTCAATTACCAAAACAACCTCATTGGCAGCATCAACCTGATCAATGCCTCCATTCGACACAAGATCGACTGTTTTGTGTTCACTTCTTCCATTGCGGTTTACGGTGCCTTGGAGCCGCCCATGCGCGAAGACATGGCCCCACAACCCGAAGATCCTTATGGAGTTGCCAAACTGGCGGTGGAGCAAGACTTAAAAGCGGCCCACGAAATGTTTGGCCTCGACTATGTGGTCTTCCGGCCCCACAACGTATACGGTGAATTCCAAAACATTGGCGACCGCTACCGCAATGTGGTCGGCATTTTCATGAATCAATTGATGCAAAACAAGCCGCTCTCCGTTTTTGGTGATGGTTTGCAAACCCGTGCCTTCAGTTATATCGGAGACATGGCGCCTCATTTGGCCAATTGTGTCAATGTGGCCAAAGCCCGCAACCAGGTGTTCAACATCGGGGCCGACAAAGAATACACGGTGAAAGAGCTGGCGCAAACCACCATGGATGCCATGGGCATGACGGGTGAATTGCTCTACTTGCCCGCCCGCAACGAGGTGGTGCATGCATATGCGGACCACAGCAAGGCGCAACGCATTTTTGGAGCGGGCGCTGATACCACCCTAGCCGAAGGATTGAAAAGAATGGCCGATTGGGCGCGCAACGCGGGTTCCCGGCAAAGCAGTCGCTTTAGCAACATCGAGATCACAGAAAACTTACCGTCGTTCTGGCTCGAAGAATGATTTCCTACACCCGGTCTCCTGAAACGGTGAAGCAAGCCGCCGGAAAGTCGGTGGCTTCGTTCATGGCCCTGGAGGAAAGCAACCGAGATGCCAAAACGGTGGCTTCTTTTGGTGAAGAGTGGGAGAAATTCAACACCTTTTCCGAAGAAGAAATCAAAGTGGCCGGCGATCAGTACTTCGATGTGCTGGCAGGGGAGAACCTGAGCCATTTACAAGCCCTGGACCTGGGTTGTGGCTCTGGCCGTTGGACGCGCTACCTCAGTCCTTTGGTGCAATCCATCGAATCCGTTGATCCAAGTGCGGCTGTATTGTCTGCGGCAGCTACCCATGCCGATTTGGAGAATGTGCGCTGGACCCAGTGTGGCGTGGACGAATTGCCTTTTGCCGACGGTAGTTTTGATCTGATTGTATGCTTAGGCGTGTTGCACCACATTCCCGATACCGGTGGCGCTTTGAAAAAAGCAACTACCAAATTGAAGCCCGGCGGTCGCCTTTTGCTCTATTTATATTATGCCTTGGACAACCGCGGGATAGCCTACCGTACGCTTTTTCACCTCAGCACTGCGGTGCGCAGGGTGGTTTCGGCATTGCCGGGTGGGCTCAAACGAGGGGTGTGCGATGCCATTGCTGCCTTGGTCTACTGGCCCTTGGTCACATTAGCGCGCCTGGTTCGAGTGTTTACCCAAGCTTACAAGAAACTTCCTTTGGCGTATTATTGTGATAAAACTTTTCGCATCATGCGCAACGATGCCCTGGATCGTTTCGGTACTCCGCTGGAACAGCGTTTTAGCCGCCATGAAATTGCTACTATGCTGGAAGCGGCAGGCATGGAAGCCATTCGATTTTCGGAAGGAGAGCCCTACTGGCATTGCGTGAGTACTCGAAAAAGTGAACCGGAATGAGCAAGAAAGTATTGATTGTGGCTTCGCACTACCGCGACCGGTCGCCTGGCCAGCGGTTTCGATTCGAACAATACCTCGATTATTTGGCCGAAAAGGGTTTTGAGTGCCACCTGAGCAATATCATAACCCCCGAAGACGACCGCATGCTCTACCGGCCGGGGCACTACTTTAAAAAGTTTTTGTTTACCCGAAAAGCGCATCAGCGTAGAAAAGCTGATTTGCGAAACATCGACCAATACGACATCGTGTTCATTTTTCGGGAAGCCTTGCTCACCCGCTCCATGTATTTTGAAAAACAATTCAGCGCCAGTAAAGCCAAGGTGGTCTTCGATTTTGACGATGCGATATGGCTGAGCAACGTGAGCAACGCCAACCGGTGGTTCAAGTGGTTGAAAAATCCGGGCAAAACCGGACACCTCATTGCACTGGCCGATGTGGTATTTGCGGGCAATGATTACCTCAAAGCCTACGCTGCACAATTTAATTCCAACATTCGAATTGTGCCCACCACGATAGATACTGATGAATACAAACGGGTGGCCTTGCCGCCCCGCGAACCGGTGTGCATCGGGTGGAGTGGGAGCATCACCACCATACAGCATTTTGAGTTTGCTTTGCCGTTTTTGCGCCAGATCAAAAAGCGTTTCGGCGATCGGGTGAGCATCAAGGTCATTGGAGACGGCAATTACCGGCACGAGGAATTGGGCATAAAGGGCATTCCCTGGAACAAAAAAGACGAATTGAAAGAGCTTTCGGGTATCGACATTGGCATTATGCCCTTGCCAGACGATGAATGGGCCAAGGGCAAATGCGGCTTAAAAGGATTGCAGTACATGGCCCTGGAAATTCCGACCATAATGTCGCCGGTTGGCGTCAATTCCGAAATCATTGACGATGGCCGAAATGGTTTTCTGGCCAATCGGCCCGAAGAATGGGTCGATAAAATCACCCGCTTGATCGAATCGGCGGAGATGCGCCAACAACTCGGAACGGCAGCCCGTCAAACCGTTATTGATCATTACTCGGTTTTCGCGCATCGCGACCGTTATGTACAGTTCTTTAAAGAGCTATTGAATTAGGCGGAAAGTCCTACTTTTGCCAAAAATCCCCAAGAAATGAAGAGCACAGCCCTAACCCAAACTCACATCAATTTAGGAGCCAAAATGGTTCCCTTTGCAGGATACAACATGCCGGTGCAATACACCGGAGTAAACGATGAACACCATTGTGTACGTGCTGGAGTAGGGGTTTTCGATGTTTCGCACATGGGCGAATTCATCTTGCGGGGCGAACATGCACTCGACCTCATTCAGCGGGTTTCTTCTAACGATGCTACCAAACTGTTTGACGGCAAGGCACAATACAGCTATCTGCCCAATGGTAAAGGCGGCATTGTAGATGACTTGCTCATCTACCGCATCGAAGAAAATGCTTACATGTTGGTGGTCAATGCTTCCAACATCGAAAAAGATTGGGATTGGATCAGCCAACACAACGACAAAGGAGTAGAGATGCTCAACATCTCCGACCAAACTTCATTGCTCGCCGTACAAGGCCCTCATGCAACGGAAGCTCTAAAATCCCTCACTGACATTGATCTCGAAGGTATGGGGTACTACACCTTTCAAAAAGGAACCTTTGCCGGCAAAGAGAATGTGCTGGTAAGTGCTACCGGATACACAGGAGCGGGTGGTTTTGAGGTGTATTTCGACAACGAACACGCTACAGACATTTGGGAGGCCATTTTCGAAGCTGGCCAGGAATATGGTATTCAGCCCATTGGTTTGGCGGCCCGGGATACCTTGCGCTTAGAAATGGGTTTTTGCCTCTATGGCAACGACATTGACGATACTACTTCACCATTAGAAGCGGGTTTAGGTTGGGTCACCAAATTCACCAAAGATTTTATTGACCGCCCTTTCCTCGAACAGCAAAAAGCCGATGGGGTGACCCAACGCCTCACTGGTTTTCAAATGGTGGGCCGGGGCATTCCCCGCCAGGGCTACAACATTTTAGATGCCGAAAACAACGTGATTGGCCGGGTTACTTCCGGTACCCAATCGCCCTCTTTGGGCTATGCCGTTGGTTTGGGCTATTTAAACAAGGCTTTTACTACTCCGGGTACTGAAATATTCATTTCCATTCGAAACAAATCTGTAGCGGCTGCGGTTACCAAACCACCGTTTTATAAATCTTGACGGTCGCTTTTTCTCCTATGTTCACTTTAGACGTTGCTTTAACTCCTCGCCTTTACTCGCTATATGCGCATCCCGATAGTGTGGTGGTGGTGATTGATATCTTAAGGGCTACCACGGCCATTTGTACTGCCTTTGAAAACGGGGTAGAAAAAATGATTCCGGTGGCGACCTTAGAGGAAGCCTGGGCTTACCGGGAAAAAGGCTATCTGCTGGGAGCAGAGCGCAACGGTGAAAAAATTGAAGGGGCCGATTTTGGCAACTCTCCTTACGATTACATGGGAGATCACCTCAAAGGGAAAACCACGGTGATTACCACCACCAACGGTACACGGGCCATTGAAATGTCCAAAGACTCGCACCAGGTGATCATCGGTTCATTCGTCAACATCGATGTAGTGGTCAACCATCTGATCCAAAGCAAACGGAATGTGGTGTTGTTGTGTGCCGGCTGGAAGGAGAAGTTCAACTTAGAGGATACCATGTTTGCCGGAGCGCTGGTAGATCGCCTTGCCGAACACGAACAGTTTGCCGATGTATCGGATGCGGCCCTTATTGCCCGCTACCTGTATGCCAATGCAATGGAAGACCCGTATCATTTCCTGAAAAATTCTTCGCACCGCAAGCGGATGCAAAAGTTGAATTTGAAGGAAGATATCCGCTACAGCCTCAACCCGGAGAGGTCTGAGATCATCCCGGTGCTAAAAAATGGGGCGCTCGTACAATTATCCCGATAAAATTTTATCTTGCGTACCGTTAAAACCGGAACGCATTGGCTCAAAAAGCGTTGTCAGTCCTGCTTATCCTCACCTTGATTGCAGGCAATTCCCAACCCTCCTATTCGTGGGGTTTCTTTGCGCACAAGCGCATCAACCGCATGGCGGTGATGGGGTTGCCTACTGAACTCATGGCTTTTTACAAGTCAAACATTGAGTTCATAACCGATCATGCAGTAGATCCTGACAAGCGAAGGTATGCTGTAGAGCAGGAAGCTGCTCGTCATTACATCGACATAGATCACTACGGGAAAAAGCCGTTTGAAAACATGCCCAGAAGGTGGAAAGAGGCGGTAGCCAAGTATTCACAAGATACCTTGGAGGCCTACGGTATTGTGCCCTGGCACATCGACCGGATGATGTTTCGCCTCACCAAAGCCTTTAAAGAAAAAGACTTCAACCGCATTTTGCGGTATTCCTCCGATCTTGGGCATTATATTGGTGATGCCCATGTGCCCTTACACACCACTGAAAACTACAACGGACAGCTTACCAACCAAAAAGGCATTCACGGATTTTGGGAATCGCGCTTGCCCGAGTTGATGATAGACGACTACGACTTTTTTGTGGGCAAGGTGGAGTATTACGAAAGTCCGCTTGATGAGGCTTGGGAAGCCGTGGAAGCCAGTCATGCGGCTTTGGATTCGGTACTAAGGTTTGAAAAAGAACTCTCGCAAGAATATAGCGGTGATCTAAAATTCAGCTTCGAGCAACGCGGAGGTATCAGTACACGCGTATATTCGCGTGAGTTTTCAATGGCTTATCACCAACGTTTAGACGGAATGGTGGAACGCCGAATGAAGGCAGCTATTCATTGTGTGGCCAGCATGTGGTACACCGCTTGGATCAACGCAGGGCGCCCCGACCTTTTGCCTTTGCGCGAAAAAGGCATGACCGATGAGATGGAGAAAAAAATAGCAACTGATAATAAAAAGTACGAATCCGGAAAGATCAAGGGACGTGAACACCAACAATAACTACAGGCGCTACAGTTCCTTCCTTCTGATGTTGATGGCAATGGGAATATGGGGATGCTCGGGCGGAGTTTCGTCCGTCAACACTCCAAATTTCAAAGCCTTGCCTACTTATGCAGAGTCGGGCAAACTGCAATGTGTCATCGAAATACCAGCTGGTACCAACCACAAAGTAGAATATGTTCCAGGGTCTAACTCCTTTGAGGTAGACCAGGTGAACGGCAAAGATCGGGTGATCAACTTCTTGCCTTACTTTGGCAATTATGGCTTTTTGCCCTCTACTTTTATGGATCCCGATAAGGGAGGAGATGGGGATGCGCTAGACGTATTGGTGCTTTCCGAGAGTGTGCCATCAGGTACGGTAATGGAGATTATTCCGTTGGGAATGATCAAGATGAAAGACCTGGGTGTGGAAGACCACAAAGTGATCGCTGTGCCGGCCGATCCCGCTTTGCGGACGGTGAAAGCCACCGAATACAAAGACCTGACCCCGGAGTTGATTTACATCATCGAGCTGTGGTTTGAAAACTACAACGGGCACGGCAACATCCTGTTACTGGGGTGGAAAAACGAACAGAAAACCTACCACGAGATTGAAAAGTGGCGCCTGAAAACGGAAGACGAGGAATAAACAACATCCTTGTTTTAGAGCCCTTTTTTGGCGGATCTCACGCTGCATGGCTGCGTGGTTTGCAAAACCATTGCAGCGACAATGTGCAATGGCTTCGTTTGCCGGCTTCGCATTGGAAATGGCGCATGCACGGTGCGGCCGTCAGTTTTGCACGAAAATTTCAGGAACTCGATACCCGGCCCGATTTTTTGTTGGCCACCGACATGCTGGATCTGGCTACCTTTTTAGGCTTGGCTGGCGAAGCAGTGAGGGACATTCCGGTGAGCGTTTATTTCCACGAAAACCAGTTGACCTATCCCAAATCAGAACAGGATACCGACCATCTGGCGCAACGGGACAATCACTACGGGTTTATTAACTATACCTCGGCCCTGGCCGCTGATGAGGTGTTGTTCAATTCAAATTACCACCAACGTACGTTTTTAGAAGCGCTTCAAGTAATGCTAGAGCGCTTGCCCGACCACCGCGAAAAGGCCAATGTAGCACACATTGCTGCCAAAAGCAGGGTGGTGCCGCTTCAACTGGATTTAAAGCAACTCGATGCGAAAAAGGCCAGGGTGCCCAACAAGGTGCCTTTGATTTTGTGGAACCATCGGTGGGAGCACGATAAAAACCCCCAGGCTTTTTTCGAATGCCTGTTTCGCCTGCAAATGGAGGGGCTTGATTTTGAGGTAGTCCTATTGGGCGAACGCCACCAGCGCTGGCCAGCAATTTTCGATGAAGCACAGGAGCGTTTAAAAGGGCGCATCGTACAATTTGGCCCGGTAGCATCCAGAAAAGAATATGCCGCGTGGTTGCACCGGGCAGATGTTTTGCCAGTGACTTCCCAACAGGATTTTTTCGGCATTAGCCTGGTGGAAGCTTTGTATTGTGAGGTGTATCCACTGTTGCCCAATCGACTGGTTTTTCCGGAGCATTTGCCTCAGGAGTTGCACCAAACCCATTTGTACCACACCAACAACGAACTGTTTGAAAAGTTAAAAGCCCTGTTGAGGGTGCCCTCGACTTTGCAAAAAGCCTCTTTTAAGCACCTGGCTGAGCCCTACGCCTGGAAGGCTGAGCCATTGCCCTGGCTCACTTTGATGGGTAGGTTGCTTTGAGGTAGTTCACCGAAGCGGCCACCAGTTTTTGCAAAACCTCCGCGTTCACATCTTCTAGTCGCTTGATGTACAAACACGATTTTCCAGTTTTGTATTTGCCCAGCTTCGCCAGCAAATCTTCGTAGCCCTCGAACCCCGACATGAGATAGAGCGTAAGATTTTGTTTGCGAGGTGAAAATCCGGTGAGAAACCAATCGCCTTCGCGGCCACTGGCATAGCGGTAGTGGTAGTCACCGAAGCCCACGATAGAAGGTCCCCATAGTTGCGCTTCAGAGCCGGTAATTTCCGACATCCACGTTAACAAGGTTTCGCAGTCTTTGCGTTTTTGATCGTCGGCTACCTCAGCCAAAAAAGCGGTAACATCACCTGCATTAGGAGCAGTTTTCAATTTAGCCATGCTCCAATTTACAAGAAATTGTGGCTACTGCCTTTTTTGTGTTTCGCTACTTGGAAAACCGGGGCTGGCCATTAGTAATACAGTTTGACCTCGGTGTAGTTGGATTGGTCCATGCCGCCCGAATTGGAATTCCGGGTTTGGCGCAACAACACCAAATGGCCGGCATCCAGATCATAGTGCATCACATAGTCGTGATTCAGCGAATACGGAGGAATATTATTGGTGTCGAGGTTGGAGCCGTTTTTTGCCGCCATTTCGGCGTAGGTACTGCGAATGATGTGGGTGGCCTGATGATCGGGAATGGTTTCTTTGCCTTCCACAATGCCCATGCTGTCGTTCACCGTGCATTGAAACGCACCAGCCATAGGAAAAGGAGTGCCCCCGTAAGGATTGGGTGCCTGCGTGTTGATGTTTACCTCTTGATTTTTTGGCATTTGGCGAACCGGCGGGTTGAAGTAGAGCATCACCCCGGGAAAATAGGAACTCATCAGCTTGTCGGGAGTATCGTAGGAAGAATCCATTTGCGTTTGGATAGAGGCCATTTGTTCCTGACTCATGGTTTGTCCTGATTTTTTGTAGTAGTCCATCAGGCGTTGAATCACCGTGGCCTTAACTTCCTCAAAATTGGTCAGTTCCGTTGTGCCTTCACGCGTAAACTTGAGTTGAAGGGTGATGTCTCGGTAAACGTCTACCGATTCGCTCCAATCTTTACCGAGCATTTGGTTGGCATTTTCGCCACGCAAAACGGTTTTACCGTATACAACGGTTCCTTCAGACGGGTCGCCACCCGCGTTTAGGGTGAGCACCGCCTCGGTAACCGTGGCTACTTCCGGGCGCTCGGAGCCATTTACATCTACTTTGGCTTTCACAATTTCCATGCGGTAGGCATGGCCTACTTCTAATTCTGGAAAAAGATCGAGTTGGTTGGAGTTTCCGCAACCGCCCAAAAGGGCAGCGCACAAGGCAAGCATCAATGGACGTGGGCCTGCAATCATAGATAATTTCATGAGGGTGGTTTTTGGGTGTATGATGTATGAGGGACGCGGCCAATACAGGCAGGCATCTATACCGGGGCAGGCAATCCCAAAGGTAGCACCCTACCAGAACTATGCAAGCCTTTTACCCAAAATGCGGGTACGATCACCAAAAAATCGGAGTCATGCCAGTGAGGAAAAGCAATCAGCCTTCACGGAGAATGGCCAACACCAAATCCCGGGTCAAGGCACGGCCCTGTGCCCGTTCGCGTATCAATTGAAATGGGAATCGGAAATCACAGCCTTGCCGCCATTCGGTGCAGCCATAAGCTGCGTTGCCTTTGATCAGGTGGCCTTGGTTGCACTTGGGACAAGTGGGCATGGTGTTTTCTGGCTCTTGCGGTGGTGGTTTCTGTTCAGCGGCTACAAGTTGCAAGCCGAAATCATCAGTGAATACTACCACACCATTCACCTTTTCATCGGCTTGTTTAAAGCCTTTCAGTTGGATGGTCGCTCCTTTGGTCAACAGGCGAAGCAATTGCTTTTCAGATATTTTTTTGCCCATAAAGGCAAAGGGCAGACGAAAATCACAGTTGTCTTTCCATCGGCTGCAGCCATAGCTGGTGTTGCCTTTCAACAGTTGCCCCTGCTGGCATTTGGGACACCCCTGTCCGGCTACCTCGGTGGCTTTAGTTGGTTTTGCCTTGGCTGGTTTCGCTTTTGAGGGTGGTGCGGTAGCGGCCGAAATCCTTCGAGGCGGTGCCTTTTCCATGCGCACCTCGGTCACCAAATCGTCTACCATGCGTTTCATGTTGGCAATGAACGTACCGGCCCCAAAGGCGCCCGATTCAATTTCCCGCAGCTGCTTTTCCCATTGTCCGGTGAGTTCCGCCGATTTGAGCAATTGGTTTTGGATGGTGGCAATCAATTGAATGCCAGTTTCGGTAGGCAGCACCTGTTTTTTGCGCCTTTGCGCATAGTTGCGCTTGAACAGCGTTTCAATAATGTTGGCCCGGGTAGAGGGCCGGCCAATGCCGTTGGCCTTCATCAAGTCGCGCAATTCATCGTCTTCCACCTGCTTGCCTGCGGTTTCCATGGCCCGAAGCAATGAAGCTTCCGTGTAGTTCTTGGGCGGTTTGGTGGTTTTTTCCAAAAAAGAAGGTTCGTGCGGACCACGTTCGTCTTTTTCAAAATTGGGTAGGATGGCTTCAGCCTCGTCTTCCTTTTTGTTTTCTTCCGACCCTTTGTCAAACAACACCCGCCAACCGGCATCCAAAATCTCTTTTCCTTTGGCCACAAAGGAAACGGTCTCCACCTCGGCCTTCACTTGGGTTTTGGCCACCTTGCAATCGGGATAAAACACCGCTAAAAAGCGCCTTACAATGCTGTCGTAGACTTTTTGCTCATCAGGTGCCAGGGATTTTTCCTCTCCAGTAGGAATGATGGCGTGGTGATCGGTCACCTTTTTGTCGTTGAATACCTTGCTCGATTTTCGGATCGTCTTTTCCAGTAGCAGGGCCGTGAACTTCGAGTAATTGCCCAGCCCGCGCAGAATACCGGGTATTTTGGGGTACAAGTCAGTAGGAAGAAAGGTCGTATCCACCCGTGGATAAGTCACAGCCTTTTTCTCATACAGCCCTTGCACCAACTTGAGGGTCACTTCGGCCGAAAAGCCAAATTTGTTGTTGCAATGTACCTGCAGGCTGGTGAGGTCAAACAAGCGGGGCGCGTATTCTTTGCCCTCCTTCTGTTCGATGTCGGTAATTCGAAGGTCTTTGCCCGTGATTTGGTCGAGCAATCGCTGGCCGTCTTCCTGTTTGTGAAAGCGCCCTTCGGTGTGGTTAAAAACCGTTTCCCGGTAAAGGGTTTGCAACTCCCAATACGGTTCAGGCTTAAAATTGGCAATCTCGTGGTAGCGCTCCACCAGCATGGCCAGGGTAGGGGTTTGCACCCGCCCAATGGACAGCACTTGCTTATACCCGCCGTATTTCAAGGTATAGAGCCGGGTCGCATTCATGCCCAGCAGCCAGTCGCCAATGGCGCGGGAGCTGCCGGCGTAATACAAATTGTCGAAATCGGTGGCGGGCATCAGCTGCTTGAATCCCTCCTGAATGGCCTCTGAAGTGAGCGAGGAGATCCAGAGCCGTTGCACCTCGCCTTGGTAGCCGGTTTGTTTGAGTACCCAGCGTTGAATCAATTCACCTTCCTGGCCGGCATCCCCGCAGTTGATCACCAATTCCGCGGCCTTGCACAAGCGTTCGATCACGCCAAACTGCTTTTGTACCCCGCCATCGTTCATGAGCTTGGTTTCGAAGCGCTCGGGCAACATGGGCAGGGAGTTGAGGTCCCAGCGTTTCCAGTGGGGCTTGTAGTCTTCGGGCGGAAAGAGGGTGCAAAAGTGCCCAAAGGTCCAGGTCACTTGATAACCGTTGCCTTCAAAGTAGCCTTCCTTGCGCGCCTTGGCGCCAATCACCTGGGCAATCTCCCGGGCCACACTGGGTTTCTCTGCAATGCAAACTTTCATGAAAATGCAAGCTGCTGACCTGTTTTGAAGGATTTTATTCCAACAAAAAGCCGACTCAATGCAAATATATTTGAATGCGGAGAAGGGAAAAAACTACTCTCGCAAGTTGATCAAGGTTTGGCTCAGGCGGTATTTCAAGGAGAGGATGCGCCAATCGGATTTGGGATGTAGGTCAGAACTTTCCGACTGAAAAAAATCCTTTTCGATGAGCGACAAAATTTCCAAACCCTTGGTCATGGCAACCGAGGCATAATCCGATAAATATTCTGACTCGTAGCGCAAACCACGCAAGACATTTCGGTTGGCTTTCACCTGCACCTTTCGAATGTAT
>ERZ1740068.124-NODE-124-length-49284-cov-7.364297_pt1 | contig 49284 bp, 41 predicted proteins | sample MGYA00581735_ERZ1740068 | MGnify/ENA primary metagenome ERZ1740068 (study PRJEB43018, sample SAMN04849740) | marine metagenome | isolation source: floating plastic debris | place: Pacific Ocean | collected 2008-08-30 | study: EMG produced TPA metagenomics assembly...
AGGGCGCAAAGCCTGTCATCGACCGCGACTTCATGATTTGCAACGTCTCTGCGCCCTCCGCACTGAGGGCCGACGATGAGGACGAGGGCGAAGAGGACGTCGTCGAAGCAGACAGCGTCCCAACAGCTGCCGATGAGGCCGAGGACTGATCAGGTCATCTGACACAAGGGTTTTGAAGGGCGCAAAGATGGTCTTTGCGCCCTTCGCTTTTCTGGCAGGTTGAAAAAAAGCAGGCCCAAGCCTAAACCGACATCAGACGGAGAGCGCGGCCATGATAATAATTGCAGGTTTGGGGAACCCTGGCCAAAAATACGCCGGCAATCGGCACAATATCGGGTTCATGGCGCTCGACCGCATCGCGGCGGATCACGGGTTTGCGCCTTGGCGCGGTAAGTTCCAGTCATCAGTTTCCGAAGGTCGGCTTGGCACACAAAAGGTGCTGCTGATCAAGCCCGAAACATTCATGAACAACTCGGGGCAGCCAGTTGGTGAAGCCATGCGGTTTTACAAGCTGGACCCCGAAGATGTTGTAATCTTTCACGATGAATTGGACCTGTCGCCGGGCAAGTGTCGCGTCAAACAAGGCGGGGGGCACGCCGGGCACAATGGGCTTCGGTCGCTCCATCAACATATCGGCGAGAGCTATGGCCGCGTAAGGCTTGGTATCGGTCACCCAGGCCACAAAGATCGCGTCAGCGGATACGTGCTGTCTGATTTCGCAAAATCAGAACAGGACTGGCTCGACGATCTGCTGCGAGGCATCTCAGATGGCGCCGCGGATCTGGCCGCAGGCCGCAATGACAAATTTTTGAACGCCGTCTCCCTGCGCACAGCGCCCCCCCGATCATCCAAGAGCACCCCCAAGGCGAGGCCGTCCGAAAGGACGGAAGAGCCACCCGTCAAAGAGACAGATCGCAGCCCTTTGCAAAAGCTCATCGACAAGTTCCGCTAATCTTGCCCCTGACGTGCGGCTCCTGTTAGATGCGCGGGACAGCAACAGGAGGCTTCTGATGAATTTCATTGCAATGAACCGGTTCAAAGTCAGCGTTGAAGGTGCAGATGACTTCGAGGACATGTGGCGATCCCGTGAAAGCCGCCTCAAGGAAGTCCCGGGATTCAAGGAATTTCGGTTGCTCAAAGGCGCAGAAGATGAGGGCATCCGCACATATTCCAGCCACGTGATCTGGGACAGCAAAGCCGACTTTGAGAACTGGACACAGTCGGAGCACTTCCGCGATGCCCATAAAAACGTTGGAAAGTCCAAAGGACGCAGCGCGATCATGGGCCCGCCAAAATTCGAAGGGTTTGAGACCATCCTGCAAGAGGACTGATGTATGATCTCTATGGAGCCTTCGACCAATGTTCTCGGTGGTGAATTGGAGCTATGTTCGAACGATCCGCGCACCGGTTTCTTCCGTGACGGCCACTGCAACACTTGCGCGGAAGACGGGGGATCTCATACGGTCTGCGCGCTGATGACAGAAGAATTTCTGGCATTCTCCAAATATGTAGGAAATGACTTGAGCACGCCCAGACCGGAATTCGGATTTGCAGGTCTCAAGCCGGGCGATCAATGGTGTCTTTGCGCCAGTCGCTTCCTGCAAGCGCATGAAGAGGGTTGCGCGCCCAATGTTCGGCTGGCCGCGACCCATGCGCGCGCGCTCGATATCGTTCCTTTGGATGTTTTGGAAGAGCATGCAGCAGATGACATCTCGGATCAGAAATCGCAGCGAGGAGACAGCTGATGGCGACACAAACCTTGCTGTCGGATGCCGATTTATCGTCTGAGGCCCGCGCCGTTTTTGATGATATCCGCAAGACGCGAGGCAGTGACTTCATAAACAACTTCTGGCGCGCATTGGCCCATGACCCGGCCCTTTTGAAGGCCACATGGGAACGGCTAAAACAGGTGATGGGACCAGGCGAGATTGATCCGCTTACCAAAGAAATGATCTATATCGCGGTCTCCGTGGCGAACGCTTGCAGTTATTGCACACATTCCCACACCGCAGCCGCCCGCGCCAAGGGGATGACAGATGCACAGTACAGCGAGCTTGTCGCCATCATCGGGATGGCACATCAAACCAATGGTCTGGTGACGACCTTGCAGGTGCCGACAGATGCAGAATTCCAAGTCTGACCCCTGACCAGTCTTTATTTCGCTATTCCGAACAAAGGTCACATTTCGGCCCTACTGTTTCACAATTGCATTCGTAGCTTTTTCCTACGGCAGGACGCCGGTGAATAAAGACAGATGGAAAATGGAAAAAGCTAATGACCAATCAATTCACCTTTAAAACAACCCGCACGCACCGCCCGTACTATGCGGCAAGTATTCGGCGTCGGAACAAAACACCCCGGTTCCAGTTTGAGCACATTCTGACCGGCATGTGCCCGGCCAGCGCAGAAAGCGGATCTCGTTTGGCCGCATAACGGCACGCACACACTTATTGGCAGCCCAATCAAAAGACACGGCGTGAACCGGTCACCCGGTTTGCGCGTCACACGTTCCCGGCATCACGTGCGGACAAAACGCGTTCAATCAACGCAACGGCTTTCGCGACGGCCGTAGGAATATCTATGAGCGACGTATCAAGCCGCAACGCATCTTCCGCGGCCTTCATCGGCGCAGTGGCGCGCTCTGCATCACGCGCATCACGGTCGATCAAGTCCTGCAGGACTTGTTCATAGGTCACGACATGATTGTTCTGTCGTAACTCGTCAAAACGGCGTTGCGCGCGAACATTGTCATTAGCCGTCACGTAGAGCTTTACGTCGGCATCAGGGCAAATCACCGTGCCAATATCGCGCCCGTCCAAAACGGCTCCTCCCTCGCGACGTGCAAACGCACGTTGAAACGCGATCAACGCGTCTCGCACTCTTGGGTCTGCTGCAACTTGGCTGGCCGCCTGGGCCACATCGGGGGTGCGTAAATCGTCTGCCGTCAGATCCTCTGTGGTCAGAGATAGCGCGGCATTGACCGCTTCATCTCCTTGCAAAACCCGCCGACCTGTCGCTCGGTAAAGCAGGCCCGTATCTAGATGTGCAAATCCGAAATGCGCGGCGATGGCCTTGGCCAGAGTTCCTTTTCCCGCGGCCGCGGGCCCATCAATTGCCACCGTGATTTGCATGCGTGTAGGAACCCTGTTTCTTTCACTAGCCTAACAAAACCGTACAAAGATCTTAGCCCGAGCAAAGGGTAAGGCTGAATCCGCGACAAGCAGCTAGCCAAGAACATGACCACCAAATACAACATCTGCCGCGCGCTGCGGACGGGTATCACAGCAGTTTCCGCTGGTCCATCATCCATGCTCCAATATCAGAAAAGGCGATCGTGTCTAAAGACACACAAGTTCAAGCGAGCCTTGGTCGAGATAAGGTGGCACCGTCAGTGACGCTATACATCTCTTCTTGCCGAGATCAGCCGGATTAATCGCCCTGACTCACGACATTTCAATGGCGTCGAGATCACGCACAGCCACGCGATCCGCCAAAGCGCTGATCACAGCAGTCGGGAAAGTCAATGGAGCCTGCGCAGGCCGTCAGTTCACTCCTTAGTGACCAGGATTTTCAGGGTCCGCGTCACCTTCCCCTCCGTCAAAGCTCCGCGACCATGCTGCGACGAGATCACTGTCGCCATGCTGACGGCGCCACTGCCGAATTGCGTTGCGCAAGCCTGCCCGTCCGACGCGAGAGGTGGGTTCAATCCACACGTCTGGCATCTGGCCACTGCCCAACGCATTCCAGACATCGCGTTTCTGCGCCGTATACTCCTCAGGACCCCATTGAGCGAGCAGCGCCTGAAAGGTCTCAAAGGCTGCGGCATCAAAATCCTGATCTTCCCCCAAACGGCCCATGACCGGGTTGTTGGGGTGAAATCCGCAGCAGGGCACCCAACCTTCGGGGATCGGTGTGTTGGACGAATGCGTGCGACCCGCGCGCAAAAGCTTGGGCAGAACATGGGTGTGCGGGCCTTCAGGGGATGTGCCACCTGTGTCAGGCCCGCCAATCATCTGATAAACCTCAACCCTGCCCAGGCGGGTGAGCGCGACACGGTGCGGATGCGCCCTCAGGATCGCGCCCATTGCCGTGTTGCCATGATCGAAAAGCGACCGACCGTCATTGGCGCGCAGAACCTCCAAAAGCTCAGGATCATCCGTGCGAATGCAGAAGTCGACCTGCGGCTGGGCCAGCCCCATGTCAAAAAGAAATGCGTCCTTGTCTTCGTCCCGGATGGCGCCATCATCCGCGCCAAGCTCCGTAAGAACGTCGCGGCGGTTCATCAAAGCGTCAGGTTCTGGCAAGCAAAGAGAAACCGCCTGCGTCCAACGGTGTTTTCTGGGGCTCAGCGTTTCATAGGCGACCGCGCGCACACCCTCCAGAGTGTCAATGCGGATGGCCCCCCGTGAGGTGACTTGCGTCAGCGCCATCGCCTCAGGCGCGGCAGGATCACCGGCAACATGGTGAAATTCTGCGATCGCACCAAAAGACCCCATGTTCCATCCGGCATCCGGATCGTTCATCCCATCGCGCAAAACGGTTTCAAGCTGTTGCATTTTTTGTACCCCTGTAGGCCGCCATCCATTCGCGAGCGCCGTCCTGCACGGCAGTGTACACGGCGCGGCCTGCCGCTTCACCAATTTCTGTGTGCAACCCCGCATAGCGCGCGGCCCCATGCGGGCTCGCAATCGCCACGCAATCCGTGCCCGTCCCGGTGGCGCGGCCGGTTGGCAAATCAAGTTTTACATCTACCACGGCGGCGGTGCGTGCCTGCACGGCGATGCTCATGGTCTCGAGCATGGCCGCCTCTGTGAGCTCCGCAGTCAAAGAGAGCGCGACATTGACCGTGCCCCAATTCCCCGCCGTGCGATCAACCCTGTGGCCCACACGCTCTGCATTTGAAAACCCCACCGTGACGACAGCATGAGCCTCGGTTTCGCCGATCTTGACGATGCTTTGCGTGTACTGACGAATATCGCGCGAGGTCAGAAACGTCACGGCATCTGTCGCCTGACGCTGACGTAGTTCGTCAGAGAGCCACGCATCGACATCCAGCTCAGGCGGCAAATCAGCATTGCGGACCTCTCGCCAAAGGATGAGCGACGCTGTCACCAAGCCTGGCCTGTTCACCGCCCAGCTGAGTACCTGGCGGGGCGTGCCCAAATCCAGCTCAAGCCAGGGGCGATCAAGGGCAATCTGCATCATCCAAGCACCTTGAGCGATTGGTACACGGGCCCCGCATCTGTGTTTTGAAACCACGCAGAGATACCAAAAACCTCAGCCAAAAGCTCAGGCGTCAGAACGTCCTTAGGCGGGCCGTCAGCCACCAGCCCCCCATTTCCGAGCAGTAAAAGGCGCGAGCAGTGGCGCGCCGCGAGCCCCAGATCGTGCAATGAGACGAGTGATGATTTTCCTTGGACCGCGAGGTTGCTAAAGGTTTCCATCGTGGCAATCTGATGTGCGGGATCCAGCCCTGCGATCGGCTCATCCGCAAGCAGAAGCGGCGTGTCCTGCGCCAAGGCACGCGCGATCAGGACGCGCGCCTGCTCCCCTCCCGAAAGCTCCGTTGCAGGACGGTGCCGCATCTCCAGAAGGTCCATTTTGGCAATGGCGTCATCCACCTTTTTGCGGTCATCAGGCCCTGGATTTTGCACCGAGGCGAGATAAGGCGTGCGGCCAAGCGTCACGACGGCTTCAACGGAAACGGGCCAGGCGATCTCTCGCGCTTGCGGCATCCAGGCGGCATGTCTGCCACGGTCCACATCGGAAACAACGGCCAAAGAGCTTTTTCCCGCAAAGGGCAGAAGGCCAAGTGCCGCGCGCATTAAGGTCGTCTTGCCTGCCCCGTTTGGGCCGATCAGCCCGACGAACTCTCCTTCCTGGATGTCGAAGGTCACGCCGTGAAACACAGGCGTGTCGCGGAGTTTCACCGAAAGATTGGACACAGTGAGAAGGCTCATATCCGCTCTCTCCTGAGCTTCAGTATCAGATGCAGAAAGAGCGGCGCGCCCACAAGTGCGGTCAGAACGCCGAGCTTCAGGTCACGCCCGGGAAGAACCACACGCACAGCGATATCGGCCGCAAGGAGCATCGCCGCGCCGCCAAGGGCAGAAGCCCACAAAAGCCGCGACGGGTGTGCCCCAACGAGAGGTCGCAGAATGTGCGGGATCACAAGGCCAACAAAGCCAATCGCTCCGGCCACGGCTGTGCCAGCCCCGACGACACAGGCTGTGCCGATCACCAATTGAAGCCGCAGCCTGTCGACCCGAATGCCCATGGCGAGCGCTGCGTCTTCGCCAAGCGTCAAAGCATCCAGCCCGCGACCAAGCCGGGCCAGAACGGCAAATCCAAGGGCCATGAAAGGCAGAGCAAGCCAGACATGCGTCATGGATCGATCCGTCAAAGATCCCATCATCCAAAAGACGATCTCATTGGCTGCAAAGGGGTTGGGCGAGAGGTTGAGCACAAATGACGTGATCGCAGCCGCCAACGCGGAAATGGCAATGCCCGCCAGGATCAATGTGAGGGACGTCCCGCGCGGCCCGGCTAGCGACATCACCAAAACCACGCCGAGAAAAGCGCCGGTCAGCGCCGCCAAGGGCAAACCCAACGCGAAGGTTGCCGAGAGCCCGGTATGAATGGCAAGAACGGCGCCCAGGGCCGCGGACCCCGACACACCGATCAATCCGGGTTCGGCCAAAGGATTGCGCAAATATCCCTGCATCGCCGCACCCGCTAGGCCCAAGCTTGCCCCAATCATGGCGGCGAGTATGGCGCGTGGCAGGCGGATCTCTCGCATAAAAAGCGTCAACGGTCCTTTGTCTCCGGCAAAAAGCGCGGACAGGCTGTCAGCCACACTGACCTTCGCAGGCCCCACCAAAAGCGAAGCGGCGAACAACGCCACCACGATCGCAACCAGGAGGGCCATGAGACGGATCACTCACCGTCTCCTGTAATGTCCCGACGCACCGTCGACAGCGCCTCAATCGCGCGCAAGACAAAGGGTGTGCCGCAAACCCAATCGTGATCTGTCAGCGTGCCGCTTTCCCGCCCTTCTCTGAGATCTTGCACGACCGGATGATCTAGGATCGCCTCGGATCGCGACGCGCCAGGATAGGGGCGACCGGTGATCACGGCATCCGGATCCGTCAGAGCCAGCACTTCAAGCGGCAACTTCCCTCCCGATCCATACCCGGCCTCAATTGCGGCATTCTCAAACCCGGCCGCGGTCAGAATTTCCCCTGCGAGCGTCTTGTCGCCAGAGGTGTAGCCATTGGCATAGTAAAGCACGGCACGCGGGCTGTGGGTCACCTCCTCAGACAACGCGCGCAATCTGGCGTCAAAATCATCAATCATATCCCGTGCAGCTTGCGTCCGTTGAAGCACGTCGCCCATCTGCGCGATGCGATCTCGCACATCTGGCATGGAATAGGCCGGATCAAAAACAACGACCGGAATGCCCAGACGTTTCAACATCGCGACCGTGGCTTGCGTTGAAAACGCACCCGCGATCACGAGGTCAGGCTCCAACAGAAAGATCTCTTCGGCCAGACCTCGGTTTATGTGATAGTTCTTGGCCTCCTCAGCCATGGCAGACGCCCGGGGATCTGTCGCGATGTATGTGACCGATGCCAACTGCCCCGGACCCGCGAGCAACATAGCCAGCTGATCGGTGCAAAGATTCATCGAAACAACGCGCTCGGGCGCTTCATTCGCTGTTGCCTGAGACACCAAAAGGCCCCAGACCACCATGCAAATCGCATATAGCCTACCAGTTCGCATCTAGGCCAAAGAAGAACGTTCGGTCACGTGACGCATATCCCCACACTTCTGAATACTCTTCGTCAAACAGATTGCGTATGCCAAATGTCGCGTCCACCTCATCCGTAACAGCGTACCGCGCAGATACGTCTACTGTCACAAAATCAGGAAGCGTGGCAGGGCCAAACGGAGGAAAGAACCGGCTATCGGTGTTGTCCGCCACATAGCGCACATCTGCCGCCACGGAGCCGCGCCCACGAAAGGCCTGCACCACAACGCTGACGCCCAACTCATGCTCGGGGCGCCGTACTTCTTTGGACCCATCGGGGTTTTTAGCGTCGAGATAGGTGTAGAAGAGGCGCAGATCGACAGTATCAGTCGCCTGCAGTTCGCCCTCGACCTCGATGCCTTCCCTGGTGCTGGTTCCAACTTGGTTGAAATAGGTGCTGCGTCCGCCAGGGCCCGCGCCGGTGACGAACGTAATCTCGTCCTCAAGCTCTTCATTGAAATAGGTGACATCAACGGTGCCTCGACCGTTCAGGAACGGCACCTCAAGGCCGATATCGAACCCAACGTTTTCTTCCGGCGACAGGTTAGGATTGCCGATAACCCCGGGCCCGAATATCGATGGCGGTATGTCTCCGAAAAGCTCGAAGTAGGACGGGTTTACGATGGCCGACCCGGCAGAGGCATGCACCCGCATATCATTTGCAAATCTGTATGATGCGGCAACATTCCAGACAAAAGCATCGTCAAACACGCTGTTATCGTCGTAGCGAAGCCCCGCCTGAACGTCCAAGCCATTGGCAAAGCTGCCGCGATACTCAAGCGCGACAGCAACCGTCTCACGATTGAAGAGCGGGTTGGTGCTGCTGCTGTCTTCTTCATGTTCGAGCAGAGCATTCACCAAATGGTCGGCGGTGGCGACGCTGCCATCCAAGCCCACACTCAGGACGTAGCGAAATACCTCTGTATCGGTTTCCGTGGCGGGATTTATGCCAAAACTTTGCTCATTGTCCGTCAACTCGTAGGACAAACGCTGCATCAAGCGGCCATTTGCGAAGGTGTGTTCGCCATATGCGCTGAATGTCATTTCCTGGCGATTGGAAAACTGCGTGATGTCATCGACGATGTAAGTGAAGACATCCGTCGCCGCGAAATTGGCCGAGTCAAAATCATAATCTTCTTCGGCGTAGCGCAGGTTAAACCCGAGTTCGATCTGATCAGTGACGCGATAGTCGCCCTTCAGGATGGCGGTGTAGCGATCTGTTTTGTCGCGCTCTCCGCCGTCACCCGAAAAGTCCCAACCCGCGTCGCGGTTCTCTGAGAGACTGAGCGAAAGCCCGCCCTTTTCATTTCTCGATGACAAAAACAGCGATGAGCTTGTGCTTCCGAAGCTTGCCACCTCTAGAGATGCGCCAAATTGCAAGCCGATGTCGCCGGTGCGGGTCACGATGTTGATCACACCCGCCGACGCGTTGGAGCCGTAAAAGACCGATTGCGGTCCGCGCAGCACTTCGATGCGTTCGATATTGGCTGTGCTGATGCCGCTGAGTATGTATTCGCCATCACCGCCTGCGGCCTCTACGCCGTCTATCAGGATCAGTGTATGGTTGCCCTCGCCTCCGCGGATCCGGACTTGTGTGAAGTTCCCGCCAGAACTGTTCACGGCGACACCGGGTACCGTGCGCAACGCATCCTGGATCGAGTTTAACCCGCGCTCCTCGATGTCTTCTGCGGTGATAACCGTGGCGGATCGCCCGTAACGCTCTTCTTCGATGGGCGTCAGTCCGCCCGACAGTATCAACGTTCCCAGATCCAGCGCATCCTGCGCCCAGACTGGATTTGAAATCAAAATGGTAGAGGCAGCCAGTGCCCCAAAGCTATAGCGTGTCATGCAGACCCGTCCCTTCGTTCGCGCTTAGCCGCGCGTTCAATTCGTGGTTTGCCGACGAGAAAAGACTTCCGCGTCGACGGTTCAAATGTCACCACGACGGAAGGGTCCGTTGCCTGGATCGCGCCCCGCGTCCGGACAGGGTGAGCGCTTTGGCAGGTCTCCTGACTTGCGGGTCAATGCTTGGCCGGGTCTTCCCACCACGCTCAGCGCGGCAGTGACTTTGGTCCGGCTTCGCTCTCCGCCTACAGTTGCGGGGGCAGTCACGGAATTGGCGCCTTTTGGCTACACCGCACCGTGTTCCCTATTAACCAGACGGCGCACCGCCTGGACCGAAGCCCCTAGACGCTATCTTGGCTTTTCCGAAGAAGAAAGGGGAATTCGAAACTTCTAGTGCAGAATCTTGTTTCGCGGCTTTTGGCGGTACAAAGAGAAAGCGCATTTCGGAGCACTCGGATGCAGGATTTTTGCCTCCAAAGCTGCTTTGAATGACGCAAACCAGGCAGTTCCTGGAAGACCAGGCCGGCTCTCAGTACTTGCAAGGTGCATTTACAATCAGGTGCGAGAAAGTTGGCTCACTATTCACTTTGGTTTCAATCCAGAGTGAAAAGCTCCTGACGGTCACGGACGCCACGAAGGCGGTATTGGCCGAGAGACACCAAACTGGGAGTGCTCTCAATCAATGGGGCTGCAACCTTTGCGGAAATGACAATGGACTGATCGACGGCGCTGCACATGCCCAGAATGCGCGAGGTTGTGTTGACCGCAGGACCGATCACCGTGAAATCAAGCCGGGTTTTGCCTCCGATGTTTCCATAGAGCACATCGCCTGCATGGAGCGCGAGCGTGAAACCAGTGGTTGTCAGCCCATTTGCTGAGCGTCGTTCATTCAGGGACATGAATGCGGTACGCAGCTCAAGCGCCGCCTCAATGGCGACGCGTCGCGCTTCAGGGATCTGATCCATGTCGAAAATGGCCAGCATGCCATCGCCCATGAATTTGAGGACGTTTCCGCCACGGCCTTCGACAACGTCCACGACCTCTCCGAAGGCATCGTTGAGCATATCGATAATATCAGCACCGGGAAGCGTTTCCGACAGCTTGGTGAAACCCTGGAGGTCGAAATACAAAATCACCGCCGAGATGGTTTGAGAGGATCCACGTATGATATCTCCCGACAGGACCCTCGCACTTGCGTCACGGCCCATGTAGGCAGCCGTGATGTGTTCGGCCATCAACCGGTTGGCGCCACATTTCAGGGTCAGGCAAAGAGGCGGCAAGAGCTTGCGAATACCTTCGAGCTGAGCGTCGGTGAACCCACCGGGCACATCGGTGCTCAAGGATATGATCATGCCCTCTTCGGCCTTTGTCGGATCAATAGGATCCGCGCTGTCTTGCGGAAAGAACATCCTCTTTGCAGCAAAGTAATCTGTGGCACCGCACTCTCGGAGTTCATCGAAGATTGGGAAGTGCAGAGCAGGTTCGGGATCCGTCAGGTTTTGCCTTATCTCGTCTACGTTGTTGTACATCAGATGGTAAATCGGGCTTTTCAGGAATTCCTCTGGGGCATCTGCTGTGCGCTCAAAATCAACGCGTTCGCTTTCGCGATCGCGGTGCCACCGAAACGCCACAGAGCCGATCTCGGGATGGTGGGCACGCATGGTGATGTTGACGCGCTGCAGGGGAATGCCAGCCTGCACCAGCCGTTTGCACAACGTCTCGAGCCACTCCTCAACGGGCGTGTTTTCCAGCCCCTGCTGGATCAGCCAACTCGTCAGATCGGTCAGAGCCGCCGTCATATTCCAGGATTCGGGTATTGGTGCCGTCATAGTCTGTCCGTTCCGATGTTGCGCGATGCGAAAGTACCATAAGGATCATTTATGGTCTTATTTAACGAGATCAAAGGCGGCCTTACGCGTCCTACCAGGTCTGAAGACCGTTTCAGCATTCAGATCGCTATGCCGCATCTTCCCTGTGCCCTTTTGAAAGCATTAGACACGCAAACCAGAAAATTGGCGCATGCATTTTGGGCCAAGCGTGGTCCCATTGATTACATGGTCTTTAAGCAAACAATCTCCATACACGACGATCCGCCCCATAGGCCTTAAACGCCGTAAGATCTTGATCGCCTGCAATTGAAGTTTAGCTCGGCGGCATGTTCAGTCCGAAAGACACTCATACTGTTCTCAAAAGGCTCACGGCGCTTTTTCTGTTTGTCGGCGCGCTTTGGCTGATCCAAGCCTTCAACTCCGCTAGCAACTATGCCTTGAACAGGGCGTTTGGCCTTATTCCGAGGGATTTGACCGGGCTTGACGGTGTTCTTGGCATGCCGTTTCTGCATGTCAGTTACGAACACCTGATATCTAATACCGCCCCACTTGTAATGATGGGCGCACTCCTCGCCGCGACAGCGACGCGCGCACTTGTCAGGGTCAATACGATCATCGTTGTCTTGGGGGGTGTTTTGGTCTGGCTGCTGGGAAGCCACGCAAGACATATTGGCGCATCCGGTCTGATATTCGGCTGGTTCGGGTTTCTTGTGGCGCGCGGTTTGGTAGACCGGTCACCCGTCACGCTGGCCAGTTCTGCCGCCATCGCAGTGATTTACGGATCCATGGTTTGGGGCGTGCTGCCCGGGCAGGAAGGCATTTCATGGGAGGCGCATCTCTTCGGTTGTTTCGCGGGCGTTGTCGCGGCTTTGGTCGTACGCTCTCACGTGCACGCGCCTCGCATGAGAAATGTCGAAAAATGGTAGAGCGGCTCACGAAGCAGAAAAACAACGTGTTTCCATGTCAAAGCCACTGGCCGCTAGAGGTCATGACCTCTGGTGTCGGTCCGGAAATCTGACGCGGTTTGTTGCCTATCGGAAACTTTTGCCCTAGATGCCTGTTGCTGCATACACTTGCATGCCAGAGCACGGCATTGGGAAGGATCGATCTATGGGACAACGCATTGATAAAAACGGCCTGCAAGTGGACGAACGTCTCGTTCGGTTTTTGGATGATCATGCTCTTCCCGGCAGCGGTGTTTCGACCCAGCAGTTTTGGTCCGGCTTTGCCCAGTTGATCCAGACAATGAGCCCAAAAAACAAGGGTCTTCTTGACCGTCGGGACGAGTTGCAGAACCGAATCGATGACTGGCATACGAGACGTCAGAACCAGCCTCATGACCATGAAGGGTACAAATCCTTTCTCAAAGACATTGGGTATCTGCATGAAGAAGGCCCTGATTTCGAAATTGAGACTGCGAATGTCGATCCAGAGATTGCCTTGGTGCCCGGTCCTCAGCTTGTCGTGCCGATCACCAATGCGCGTTACGCGCTGAACGCGGCAAACGCCCGTTGGGGAAGCCTCTACGATTGCATGTATGGCACCGACGCCATGGGGACCCTGCCGCCGAAGGGCGGGTATGATCGCGGACGCGGCGCACGCGTGGTGGCTCGGGCCCGTGTGTTTTTAGATGATGCTTTCCCGCTGGTCGGCACAAGCCACGCGGATGTGCGGCGCTATCATGTGCGTGATGGCGCGCTCCTGGTGGATGAGTGTCCCTTGGCGGAACCGGAGAAGTTTGTGGGCTATCGCGGCAACCCCAAAGCACCTGATGCTGTGTTGCTGCGCAATAATGGGTTACACGTGGAACTGGTTTTTGACCGCGCGCATTTCATTGGCTGCCGGGATCAGGCACTGCTTGCGGATGTGCAGATTGAAAGCGCCGTCTCAGCGATCATGGATTGCGAAGACTCGGTCGCTTGCGTGGATGCCGAAGACAAGGTGGCAGCCTATGCAAACTGGCTGGGCCTGATGAACGGCAACCTAGAGGCCACGCTTGAGAAGGGCAGCAAAACCATCACCCGGCGTCTCAGCGACGATCGCCACTACACGGCACCGGATGGAACAGATCTAGCACTCAAAGGTCGCGCGCTAATGTGGGTGCGCAATGTCGGGCACTTGATGACCAATCCCGCGATTTTGGATGCAGAGGGGAACGAGGTTTTTGAAGGTTTAATGGATGCCGCGATCACCACGCTGATCGGGATGCATGACCTCAAGCGAGAAAGTGGAAACTCTGTACATGGGTCCATCTACATCGTGAAGCCCAAAATGCATGGACCTGAAGAGGTGGCCTTCACAGATGAGATATTCACCGCTGTCGAGGCGTTTTTGGGTCTACCGCAACACACCGTAAAGATCGGCGTGATGGACGAAGAGCGTCGCACCTCTGTCAATCTCAAAGAGTGCATCCGCGCGGCCAAACACCGGTTGGCGTTCATCAACACAGGCTTCCTAGACCGCACCGGAGATGAAATCCACACCAGCATGGAAGCGGGGCCATTCAGCCGTAAAGACTTTATCAAACGCAAAGCTTGGATCGGCGGCTATGAGAACCAAAACGTAGATATCGGGCTGGAATGTGGGCTTTCAGGAAAGGCGCAGATCGGCAAGGGCATGTGGGCCATGCCTGACATGATGGCGGCCATGATGGAGCAAAAGATTGAGCACCCGAAATCTGGAGCAAATTGCGCCTGGGTGCCCTCCCCTACTGCGGCCACGCTGCACGCGCTCCATTATCACGCCATAGATGTTTTTGCGGTTCAGGCGAAACTCCGGGCTGGCGGGCGACGTGCCTTTGTGGACACGCTGCTCGATATCCCTGTGGCGACCTACCGAAAGTGGTCAACGGATCAGATCATCCGAGAAGTTGAGAACAACGCGCAAGGCATTCTGGGCTACGTGGTGCGCTGGATTGACCAAGGTGTAGGATGCTCAAAGGTGCCAGACATCAACGATGTCGGGCTGATGGAAGACCGCGCCACCTGCCGCATCAGTTCGCAGCACATTGCCAACTGGCTCAACCATAGCGTGGTAACCGAAGATCAGGTGATGGCCTCGATGAAGAAAATGGCCGAGGTTGTGGATCGACAAAATGCAGACGATCCGGAGTATCGCGCCATGGCCCCTGCTTTTGACACAATCGCGTTCCAGGCGGCCTGTGATCTGGTGTTTGACGGGCGCAACCAGCCGGCGGGCTATACAGAACCTGTTTTGCACCGCCGCCGGTTGGAACTAAAAGCAGCGCAATTGTAATCTTGTGACCGATAGGACGTGACCATGACTGAAATTTCACTCGACACTGCGAGGACAATCATTCGCGAAACCATCTCGAAAGGTCGTGCCGAGGGGTTCAAACCGTTATCCGTTGTGGTGTTGGACACGGGCGGACATCTGAGGGCCTTCGAACGCGAAGACGGCGCCTCTCCCGGTCGGTTTGGGATTGCGCATGGTAAGGCTTATGGCTCTATCATGTTGGGAATGGCAGGCCGCGCTCAGATGGCGCGTGCCGATCAGCAGGCTTACTTCATGGCGGCGATGAACGGTGTCTTCGGCGGCAATGTCGTGCCGGTGCCGGGCGGTGTTCTGGTCCGCGACGCGGACGGCTTCATAATAGGCGCGGTTGGCGTTACCGGCGATACATCCGACAATGACGTGATTGCCGCCGTTGCGGGCATTGAAGCGGTGGGGCTGAAGGCGGAAGAATAAGGCGCTAGGGCGTTGGCACCACTTTCTCTGCCACGGCAACAAGCGCCTGCGCTGCGTGAAAATCACAGCGCGACGAAACGTTACCAAGAAGCGGATCTCAAAAGGCGACTGTTCCAAACAAATCGAAGCCTGGCGGTTCGATTTGATGTCGCGAGCTTCTAAACACTGCACCTGTCGCGTGTTTGAGCCGGCAGTCCCAAGATCAGAGTGAATAGTGCTGCGCATTTTCACGAAGCGGTTTTGTCCCGCGCTCTACGCCTTAAAACATCCCCGTAAACTTGTCGGTAGCTCTCCATCATATGCTCAATCGTGAAACGCGTTTCATACCGGTGCTTCGCGGCAGCCCCGAATTGCGAACGACGATCCGGATCCGCAATCAACGCCCTCAAGGCGTGCCGGAACGCCGTCGCGTCAAGCTGCCCCGCATTAACAAGCGGAACAATGAGACCGCACGGCGCATCGCCATCAGCGACTAGAAAGGGAATTTCTCCAGCATCTGTGGCAACGATAGGTTTGCCGATGGCCATCAATTCCAAAAGAACAAGAGGCATGGATTCACCCACAAAGAAACTGGGCAAAATGCCGATATCGCAAACAGCCATGTAGTCTTGAATGTTCCCACGATGGCCGTAAAGGTGCACGTGAGGCAGATCCTGCTCTTTCAAGTCCTCATAGGCAGGCCCTTCGCCGATCAGCATGAGATCTACACTCAGGCCTTCGGAGTTAAGAGACTGCGCCATCTGGGCGGCCGCCGCCCAGCCTTTCGTCTCAATCGCGCGGGACGCCAGACAAAGAACCACAGCGCTTTCGCGCAGGCCCAACTCTTCGCGCGTGAGGCTGCGGGGCAGATTGACAGGAACACCATTTGGAATGCGCGTAACTTGGTCCGGCATGCCTAAGCGATCAAAGATCTGCATGTTCTTTTCTGCAACCGGCACCCAGGCATCCATACGCTGGCGCATGTAGCCCATAAGGTCGGGGAAGCGATGATCAATCTGCGGGTTTTCCAATATCGATTCATGACAACCATGCATGGTCGTGAGCCACGGCATGTGAGGCAGGTCCTCGATCCCGTGGGTCGCCACATATGCATCCGCCCACCACATTGAGGAGTGGACGATATCAACATCATAGTTCGCGCAAATCGTACTGAGGCCAGCGTCACCTTGACCCAATTCAGGAATGAACGCGACACGGGAGGAGATCTGCGACACGACTTCGGGATGGCTCGGCAGGTAAGCCACATTTGCCAGGAGAGCACGCCCACCCATGGCGGCCCACGCATTGGCCATGCGCACCGCTGACATTTGCCCACCTCCGGGGGACAGATCGGAGACCACAATAAGGACGGATGGCAAGTGCTTTCCAAGCTTGGTGTGCGTTGCGCGCGTGAGTATCGCGCCACGGTCCGCGGGATCTGTCACCCCGAACCGGTCCAAGTCCTGGGTGACGAAGCGCGCAATACGGGCCATCGCGGCTGAGTCAAGTGAGTATGTGTCTTGCACGTAATCGCGTACGGTTTGCAACTCGTCGAAGTAGAGCGAAGAGCCTTCGGTTTGCGCCGTGACTGTCCTTGGATGACGGCGGTGATAATTGGTCGCCGCATCGCGATAGGACACGCGCCTCCCGCGCATGGCATGCAAATAGAAATACCAGTCTCCGCACATGCGCATGGACGTGACACGCGCTTCAAATTCCGGCTCCGGTGTGAATTTGCGCAACATCACGGCACTGGCATTTGGGATGCAATTGGCGATGCCTAGGCCCAGGTTGGCCTCTTGATGATCTGTCACATCATAAGGGGCAGACCAGCGCCCGTCGGAGATGCGATTGAGATAGAACGCTTGATAGTCGCCCTGAACCTCGCCCTTGGCATTCACCGGCACGGATTTTGCATAGGCGAGAGATGTGTTTCGATCCGCAAATGAAGATACCAGCGTAGACAGCAGGTCGGGGTCGCAAAAATCATCCGCCTCAGCGATCCAGATCAGATCAGACTGCGCCAGTTCCATCCCTTTGATCCATTGCTTGAATGGGGATCCGCTATTGGCCTCGTTGACGGTCACGCGCGTGTTAGGCCGCGTGCGAGCCCAGTTTTCGAGGATGGCAACGGACCCATCGGTGGAGCTGTCATCAAGCAGGATGACCTCAAAATCCTGGAAAGTCTGCGCCTCGATAGAGGCTAAGCGCTGCGGCAGGTAATCGGCATAATTGTAGTTTGGCACGATGACGCTCACAGATGGTTTCAGATCCGCGGCGCGTTGAATAAGAGCAAAAATCTGCGGGCCAGTTTGATCCGCCCATCCGGGCGATGTGGCCTGAGTACCGGCTTGGGTGTTAGGCGTGCGTTCGCTTTCTTGCTCGACGACTTGCAAGATCTGCAAACGTTCCTCCGGAATACCGAGTTGATCGCACAGTGCGACGCCGATGGCCTCGCTCTCAACGATGATCGTTTTGACGCGATCCTTGATCAGTGTCGCCTCTGCTTCACGCATTCGCAGCGCAGCAGAGTGTTCGCTTAAGTAGGCAAGGCAAGGCAGGTATTTTGGAAACCACTCTAGAGCCGGCACACTTTGGGCCGAGTTCAAAATCACACCGCGCAGATCGGGGCCGCATAACGTCTGAAGCAGATCGAGAGACACCTCTGAGCCATCGTCACTTTGCAGAGCCAACGTCGGTGCGATCTCTTCAAATTCCGGCAAGCTTGGTCCGTTTTTAAGGGTAACAAAGCGCACAGAATAGGCTGTATTTTGGTGCACCCATTGGCCGATGGATCGTAAAGCGTCTTGTGCCCTTCCGAACTCAGCATCATGGCTCACAAATATCAACGTCCCAACGCTGAGCTTGTCGGGAGATACATTCTCTCCCAAGCGCGCATCAAGTTCATTGAAAAGCTTGGATTTGCCGTTGGGCGTGCGGCCTTCAGCGCGGCCGTGCAGCATGAAATGCTGAAATGGAACAGAGCCTGCCGCTTTTACATCTGGATTGCCTTCGAGATACCCGTGCGCGTCAAACGCGGTCCCACTCGGGCGATGTTCCTTCCAACCATAGAACATGTAATGCAGACATGGATCGATGGAGATGGATGAAATGTCCGTGTTGTGGCGCAAGTATTGATCTGCATCGAAGTAGGGATTGGAGGAGAAACCCCTGTAGCGCCCCTCTTCGAGATAGTGTTCATAAGGATCGATATCGGAGCGATCCTCGGGTGTTCCACGGAGGTAGTTGTCGCGATAAAACTCTGCATCAAAGAGTTCGTAGTGCGTGTATGCAACGCGGATGCATGCTTTTAGGTTGGCAAGTACATTGTCTGTGAAGTCTGGTCTCACGTCGTCAGGAATGAGGCGGAGAACCCATGCCAAAAGGTTGTCCACATTCGCGCTTTCAGCCTCTCTGAGGCTATTGAACTTGTAGGATGTGCCCCGCGGAATGGGCGTCTCAAGGTCGGTCATGCAGCGCGTACCGGAATGATGGCACCAAGATCATTGAAAGTGTGACCCGGCTTTGAGGGGTGGGCCGCCGTCACACCCTGATCCGCTCTTACAGAGGACCGAACCAGGGCACAAGCCGACCGAGCCGAACTAGGCCACGTGAGCCTCACCGCTCATTGAACGCGCAACGTGAAGGGGCCTGTCACCAGCGCTCTCGAACGGGCAGATCAAAATGCACCGCCAGTCCGCGACCCTGGGAGGCATCCGCCAATTCAATCTTACCACCAAATTTCGTGACGAGTTTCCGTGCGATTGTCAGACCGAGCCCAGCCCGGCCTGTCGCTTCGCGCGAGCGCATGGTGAAGAGCGCATCGAACACCAGATCTCGGACGTCAGATTCAAGACCAGGGCCATTGTCTTCGACCGTGATTTGTACGCGTTTTCCCGCCATGCGGCTTATTACCGTCACATGACCTTTGGACAGATCATGATGGTGAACCGCGTTCTCCAGGATCGACTTGAAAACTGTCTGCACAGCGTGGTCTGGAAGAAAAATCGTATCCAAGGCTTCGTGGGTTTCGAGGGTGAAGCCGTGATCCTTCGAGAGCCCTGCCCACGCGCGCCGAGCAGATTGCTCAACCGTGCCGCGACGCGGGGTATCAGGGCGTCGTCCAACCTCAGAGAGCTCCAACAACCCATCGAGCAGCGTAGAGAGATCACGCGCGCTGCGGCGCATTAGGTGCAAATGTTCCCGCACCTGTCGTGGCACCTCAATCTCAGCCTCTTGGAGGTCATCTTCCACCCAGCCTGGCAGCTCCGTCAGCGCGCGCAGCTCGGCTTTCAAATCATGTGTCACGGTGTAAAGAAACTGATCTCGTTCTGAGATCGTATTTGACACGGTCTCTGGAATAGGCGCGGGCAGACCGGGACTATCTTTGATAGAACCACGGTGAATCAAAGTCGTGACCGGCACATTCTGTTCTGGCCTATGCATCTTTACCCTCTTTTTTCTTAAGCTTTATTGACCAACTGCAAGGGACAGATCGCCATGGCGTGACCAAATCAAGCTCCGATTTGGCATTTTGGAGATCGGGTCACATCGGGTGACGCCCAAAGTTCATCCCGTGGTTTTCAACCTCATCAAGAAATCGCCACACCGAAAAACAGCTGGCTTCAATCTCGTTTAAGGTATCTGTCGAAGGCCACTCACGCCGCGCAATGCACTCTCGAAGGAAGTTTGTGGTTTGGTAGATCTTCGACAAATGTTCTTTCGTATTGCCTGAATAAAGCCGTGCAACATCGTCCATCACCTGACTGACCATTTCCAAACGCTCCGCATGCGTTGCTTCAGTTAAAACGACTTCATCTAGTGCCTCATTAATCACCGTTTTCAAAGCCGCGACTGTCATGCGACCTTTGTCGATATAGCTGGTAAAACCACAGCCAAGCGCATCAATCACAACGTGATCGTCTGACATACCTGTCACCAGGATCGCTGGCGTTTGCGATGCAATCGCGCTTGATTTGATGATGTTGATCGCGTCCGAACTGGTTTTACCGCCACTCAGTGTGTGATCGATCAAGCAAAGGTCATAGAGATTTGCCCGAAATGCTGTTTCGAACTCATCAAGTGTTTTGGTGGTTTTGACAAATACGTCATCTCTGATCTCAGAGAGCAACCGTGACACGCGGCGCAGATCAAATTCGCTGTCATCCAGAACAAGGATGCGCAGCCCATCATTGATGAAGTGATGCTGATGGGTTCTTTCGGGGATTGCAGGTTGTAGCATGGTTCGCTCTGGTGTTGTTGGTGTTCACAACACCGTGAGGCGAAAGTTCTAATTCCATGTTAAATCTTGGGATGACCAACCGGCCATAAAGTGACTTTTATCTTGCATTTTAGCAATCCAGTTTCGATTTTTCCTGCGAGTGCCTGCCTGCTACGTCTTTGATCTTTCTATCGTAGGTTTACGTGCGTCGCGTGTCGCAACTCTTTGGTTGGCAAAAGTAGAGCCACCACAATGGCGATAGTGCACAATTGGTTCATAGGCATAATCCGAGTTGTCGCAATGTTGCCGGACGCTATGGTGCACAACTTCTAGATCTTCCTGAAAAATGATGTACTGCCAGACAGCAAGACGACGCTCCTTGGTCGCTACATCTATCCCGAACAGCCACCAAACTTTGGGGCTCAACCATTCGTCTTCAAGGTTGTCTATTTACCGACGTCGAAACCCCGCGATTTAGCCGGGCGGGCAAAGTTCCCAGATCCCGACATCGCATACCATAATGTGAATGAGGTCCGCCTCAAGGTAGAGCGGCGAAGAGCTCATCTCGGCAAACATCGCTGTCCTAGCCTATTCCACCGCACTCGCTCGGTAAGCTAGCGAAACGAGTTGATGGTTTGTTGCTGTGTGTCCATGAGGTCATTGATGTTAACGGCTGGCCTGCCATTGTGGTCTTCGCCCTGAACTCTTCACGAGTGCCTACCTCAGGCCTCAAACAAGCCCGGCTTTTTGAAAAAGGGCGTACACATCCGCCTCAGGCCTTGCGCCATAATGGCCAATGACTTCTGCCGCGGCGATACAGCCCATGCGGCCAGAAACGTCCAATGACTGACCGGTGGCCAAACCATATAGAAAACCTGCTGCGAATTGATCACCAGCACCGGTCGTATCAACCGGAGAGATCTCGTCCACGTTGATCCGTACGGTCTCTTTTCCGTTCCTGATCACCACCTCATCGCCAGACCGCGTACACACGATGAGGCGGCACTCTTCTGAGGCTCGATCGAGTGCCGTGTCCAGGAGAGACGTCTCATAAAGTGACATCCACTCGGCTTCGTTGCCAATGACGAAATCAAGTTCTCGAGCCAATGCAACGAAATCCGCGCGATGACGTTCCACGCAAAACGGATCAGACAGGGAAATACCGGCTTTGCCACCCTTCGTCTGACAGGCGCGCGCGGCGGCTTGAAACGCTGCTTTGCCATGAGGTTTGTCGTAGAGGTACCCTTCAAGGAACAAGATCCCTGCCCCACCGGCCACCTCATCGTCCACGTCTTCCGGGCCAAGCTCTGTTGAAATGCCAAGATATGTGTTCATCGACCGCTCACCATCCGGCGTCACAAAGATCATGGAGCGCGATGTAGGCAAATCCCCCCCGTTGACGGGCGCATTGGTGAAATTCGTGCCGACCTCTCCCATCTCACGTATGTAATCGTGACCCGGCGCATCGTCGCTGACGCGACCGATGAAGGCCGTAGAAATGCCAAGCGCGCCAAGCCCGGCGATTGTATTGGCCACCGAGCCTCCGGCCATCTGCGTGCGATCCTCCATTCCGGTGTAGAGTGTCTCACCGCGATCCTTGTCTACCAGCTGCATGATGCCTTTTTCGATCCCCATCCGCTCAAGAAACGCGTCGTCGCACTGAGAGATGACATCGACAACGGCGTTTCCGATGCCTACAGCCTGGTACTTGGTCATAAGGTCTTATCCTCATAAAGACAGAGATCGTTGATCACGCAGGTCGGGCACATCGGCTTGCGCGCTTTGCAGTGATAGCGCCCGTGTAAGATCAGCCAGTGGTGGGCGTAAAGCTGAAAATCCACCGGAATGTGATCTTCTATCGCACGTTCCACGGCGACAACATCTTTGCCCGGGGCGATGCCGGAGCGATTACCGACGCGGAAGATATGCGTGTCCACGGCCTGCGATGGAAACCGCCACCACATGTTCAGCACGACATTGGCGGTCTTCCGACCGACCCCGGGCAAACTTTCGAGAGCGGCGCGAGAGCACGGCACCTCGCCGCCATAGTCCTCCACCAGGATGCGGCTGAGCTTCATGACATTCTTAGCCTTGTTGCGATAAAGCCCGATGGTCTTGATGTGCTCGATCAGGTTTTCCTCGCCCAGCGCAAACATTTTTTCTGGGGTGTCAGCAATCTTGAAAAGCTCTTTGGTCGCTTTGTTTACGCCGACATCGGTGGCCTGCGCCGAAAGCGCAACCGCGACAACAAGGGTGTAAGCGTTGGTATGATTGAGTTCGCCTTTGGGTTCCGCCTCATTGGCTTGAAACCTGGTGAACGCCTCGCGGATGGTATGATAGTCAAGTTGCTGGGCCATGTCCCCTGATGCCCGCAGACGTTGCAATGCGCAACATTCGGGTCGTCCTAGCTTGGGCAAGGAGATAGATTGAGCGAATATCCTGTAAAGGAGCATGAGATGACTGACGAAACGACCCCCTCTTACCATTTCGGTGTGATGCGCCGCGCGATTGATCTGATTGATGCCGCCGCTGCCCAAGAGCGGGGCGTGATCCCCCTGGCCGATCTGGCGCGCGAAATGTCCATGAGCCCTGCACATTTCCAGAAAGTGTTCACAGCCTGGGTCGGCGTCTCTCCAAAGCGCTACCAACAGTATCTGGCGCTCGGCCAAGCCAAAGCGCTGTTGTCGGAACGCTTCACCATGCTGGAAACAGCCAACGAGCTGGGACTTTCAGGCACCGGGCGGCTGCATGACCTGTTCCTGCGATGGGATGCGATGAGCCCCGGAGATTTTGCCCGCAAGGGCGAAGGCCTGACAGTCTATTGGGGCTGGTTTGACAGCCCGTTTGGTTTGGCACTGGTCATGGGAACACAAAAAGGCATCTGCGGCATCGGCTTTGCCAACGAAATGGGCGAAGACTGGGCGATGCAGGATATGATTGGCCGCTGGCCCAAAGCAGATTTCGTGGAAGACCCGATGATGCTGAGGCCGTGGGTTCTGGCCGCCTTTGGTGCGCCGGGTCAAGTCACGGAAGCGGCGCCGCTCTACCTCATTGGAGCGCCGTTCCAGATCAAGGTGTGGGAGGCATTGTTACGGGTGCCCTCGGGCCATGTGACAACCTATTCCGAGATTGCAAACTCGATCGGCAAGCCCAAGGCAGTGCGCGCTGTGGGTACGGCCGTTGGGCGTAATCCGATTAGCCTTTTGATCCCGTGCCATCGCGCCTTGCGCAAGTCAGGGGAGCTAGGCGGCTACCACTGGGGCTTGCCTGTGAAACGCGCGATCTTGGCCTGGGAATCCGCGCGCGCGGATGCGAATTTCAAGGAAGCCGTTTGATGCGGGGGTGCCGCATTCTTAGAAAGAATGCGGACCGAAATCTTTCAAAGATTTCGCCGCGCTGCACTCAGGCCGCGATGATCCATTCGCGCACGCGATGCGCCTGCGGGCTGAGCCGCGCGGTTGACGACCACACCAGATAAAACCCTGACCCTGTTTCCCAGGCCCATTCTGAGCGTCTCTTGAGTAGGCCCTGATCAATCAGATGCTCGGTGACGTGGTGCCAGCCAAAGGCAAAGCCCTCGCCGGCAATGGCCGCCTGTAACACTAGGGCGTAGTCGTTCAATCTAAGGCCGGTCTTGGGCTCCTGATACGGTGCGCTCCAGTGAGCAAAGAAATCGGCCCAGCCCGGACGCTCTCGAATAGGTTCTTCCAAGTGAATAAGGGTATGATGCGCAAGCGTGGACACGGTGCGCAAGTTCACAGCTGCGGCCATGACGCGAGGGGCCGCAATCGGGGAAATCACCTCGGCCGCAATCAAGTGACTTTCGCAGCCCGGCCAGGCCCCAGTCCCTCGCCGGACAGCAAGGCTGATCCCTTCTGCATCGATATCCGGCTCGCGTTCCGAGGTTTGCAAACGCAGATCGATATTCGGATGCGCCTCATGAAATCGCGTCAGGCGCGGGATCATCCAATAGTGGACAAAAGCAGAGGATGCCGAGAGCGTAACATGGTCCTGCGCGGCCCGTTGCGACAGCAAATCCGCTGTCTGATGAATGCGGTCGAACGCGCTGGACACCTCATTGAAGAGCCGCTCCCCAGCATGTGTGAGCGCAACGGAACGATGCGAGCGAACAAAAAGCAGCGTACCCAGAGAGTGTTCCAACTGTTTGATCGAAGCGGATACAGCCGGTTGCTGCACGTTCAACTCCTGGGCGGCACGGGTGAAAGATCCGGTCCGAGCCGCAGCCTCAAAGACCAGAAGATGACGCGGAGAGGAGACGAGCTTCCATAGGCTTAGCATAACTTCAGATTATGCAAAGCCCTGCTATTTGCAAGCGTCACAAAGGTGTTTTGCCAGTTTAGGCTAAGCTGAGAATAACGGAGATTCGCTATGGCCAGACGCGCGCGAGGTCGCCGAGGTGCGTTGGAGACGCATGGTTCTGTGGCACCCTCGCCCTACATCTGTCGGCGCTTGCCGTTTTTTGATGTGCTCGATGAGGAGACAGTCGACAAGCTTGAGCGCCAGGTCGACTGGATCTTTGAGAATGTCGGCATTGATTTCCGCGATGATCCCGAAGCGCTGCGGATCTGGAAAAAGGCGGGTGCGGAGATCGACGACTGTCGTGTGAGGGCAGACGCAAGTGGCATCCGCGCGCTATGTGGCAAGGCACCGTGTGAATTTCAGCAAATGGCCCGCAATCCGGAACGCTCTGTCACCATCGGCGGAAACAACCAGGTTTTTGCGCCGATCTATGGCGCGCCCTTTGTCCGGGATCTGCAGGGTGGGCGGCGCTACGGCGATATGGGCAGTTTCGAAAAGCTGGTGAAGCTCGCTTTCATGCATCCGCATTTGCATCACACCGGGCTGGTGATCTGTGAACCTTGCGATGTGCCAGTGAGCCATCGGCATCTCGACATGCTCTACACACACATGACGGCAAGCGACAAACCGCATCTGGGCGCGATCACAGAAATGAGCCGCGCTCAGGACAGCGTGGACATGGCCGAGATCTTGCATGGGCGCGACTTGCTGGACGAGCAATGCGTGATCATGGGCAATGTGAATACAAATTCGCCTCTGCTTGTCGACAAGGTCGTGACTGAGGCCATCCGCGTCTATTGCGGACGCGGGCAAGGGATCATCGTTGTGCCTTTCATCTTGTCAGGCGCTATGGGACCGGTGAGTACGGCCGCCTCGGTGGCGCAAGCGATGGCAGAGGCAATGATGGTCTGCGCGTTTTCCCAACTTGTCCGTCCCGGAGCACCATTTGTGTTGGGCAATTTCCTGTCTTCCATGAGCCTCAAGAGCGGCGCGCCCACCTTTGGCATGCCAGAGCCGGTCATTTCCAACTATGCGATCGGGCAGCTCGCACGGCGGGCGGGCCTGCCCCTGCGCTGTGGTGGGTCACTGACGGCGAGCAAAATCGAGGATGCCCAAGCCGCCTATGAAAGCGCGGATGCGATGCACTCCACCATGCTGGCGGGTGCGAACTTTGTGCTGCATGCTGCAGGATGGATGGAGGGTGGCCTCTGCACCGGATTTGAGAAACTGATCATGGATGCTGATCGATTGGGAAGTTATCAGAAGATCCTCGATCACGGGTTTATTGCGGATGATGAGGCGATGGCACGCGATGCCTATGAAGAGGTGGATCCGGGAGGACATTTCCTGGGATGTGCCCACACCATGCGGAACTACACCACGGCGTTTTATGAACCTGAGCTCTCCGACAGCGAAAACGTGGAGAGCTGGGAAGAAGGTGGCGCGAAAGACATGCGAGCGCGAGCCTATGAGAAATGGAATGCCATGCTCGCGCAGTACGAAGCTCCCCCGATCGACGTGGCGGTTGATGAAGCACTGAAAGACTATGTGGCAAGACGCAAACGGGAGATACCGGAGGCGTGGTATTGATGATCAGAATGGCGGCTCTGCCCCCAAAAACACAGAATAGATGGGGGCCAGCCCCCCAAACCCCCCGGGGTATTTCGGAAAAGAAAGAAGCCAAGGCAAAAGGAGCGCGACATGACAGCGGGTGCGCGATTTGATGCGGATTTGGAGACGCGGCTTTCAGGGTTGCATGAGGACGGTCTGTACAAATCTGAGCGGGTGATTTCCTCGATGCAGGCTGGGGAAGTGACGTTGGCCAGTGGCGCGGAGGTGGTGAACCTTTGTGCCAATAACTACCTCGGGCTCGCCGATGACGCGCGGGTGATTGCGGCGGGGCATGCCGCACTTGATCGCTATGGGTTTGGGATGGCGAGCGTGCGGTTCATCTGCGGCACGCAAGAGGAGCATAAGGCTCTGGAGGCGCGGATTGCAGCATTTCTAGGAATGGAAGACGCGATCCTCTACGCAGCCGCCTTTGACGCCAATGCAGGGCTTTTTGAGACTTTGCTGGGCGAGGAAGATGCCATCATTTCAGATGCTCTCAATCACGCGAGCATCATTGACGGGGTCCGGCTTTGTAAGGCGAAACGGTGGCGCTATGCCAATTCCGACATGGCCGACCTGGAACGTTGTTTGCAAGAGGCGCAGGACGCAAGGCATCGGTTGATTGCGACAGACGGCGTGTTCTCTATGGATGGGTACTTTGCCAGGCTCGACCAGATTTGCGATCTGGCTGATCGCTATGACGCGATGGTAATGGTCGACGACTGTCACTCAACCGGCTTTGTTGGCGCCACTGGGCGCGGCACGCACGAGTATTGCGGTGTGATGGGGCGGGTTGATATTTTGACGGGCACGCTTGGCAAAGCCCTTGGTGGGGCTTCTGGCGGTTACACCGCAGCAAGCACCAAGGTCGTGGATTGGTTGCGGCAGCGATCACGCCCGTATCTCTTTTCCAACACGCTTGCGCCCGTGATCGCTGGGGCGTCTCTGACTGTGTTCGACGTGCTGGACGATGAAGGGGGCGCGCTGCGTCAGCGCCTCTGGGAAAACGCGAGATATTTCCGGGACCGGATGGGCGCGCTTGGCTTTGAGCTCTTGCCTGGAGAGCACGCGATCATTCCGGTGATGCTGCGCGATCCGAAACTGGCGCAGGATATGGCGGCGCGGCTGCATGAGCGCGGTGTGTTCGTGACGGCGTTCAGCTTTCCGGTTGTGCCGAAAGGACAGGACCGGATCCGGACTCAGATGAGTGCAGCGCTGACGCGGGAGATGCTCGATCAAGCGATTGACGCGTTTGAAACCGTTGGGCGCGCGTTACAGGTGATTTCATGATTTCGCCGTCCGTCATTGATACCATTGGAAACACGCCGCTGGTTGAACTGTCGCGCGTGCGCGATGAGCTGATGCTTGACGGGCGGATCCTGGCAAAGCTCGACTACATGCTGCCGGGGTATTCCAAGAAAGACAGGGCGGCGCGGGCGATCATCGAAGGCGCGCGCGAAACGGGCGAGCTGGCCTTCGGGCAGACCGTCGTGGAACTCACTTCGGGCAACATGGGCACGGGGCTCGCCATTGTCTGCGGAGTGCTTGGGCATCCGTTCGTTGCGGTGATGAGCGTGGGCAATTCCAAAGAGCGCGCGCGCATGATGCGGGCGCTTGGGGCAGAGGTTGTGCTCGTGCCGCAGGCCCAGGGCAGCAAACCGGGCGAGGTGTCTGGGCAAGATTTAGCGCTCGTGGAAAAGGCCGCTCAACGCATCACAAATGAGCGCGAGGCCTATCGTGCGGATCAGTTTGTACGGGCAGGCAATCCGCTGGCGCATGAGACGGGTACCGGGCCGGAGATTTGGCAACAGTCCGGAGGCGACGTCACGGCGTTTTGCGACTTCATCGGTTCCGGTGGCACTTTAGCTGGCACGGCGAAGTTTCTGGGGCCGAAGGGCGTGCGGTGTTACGCGGTTGATCCCGATCGGCCCAGCCATCCGATCCAGGGCGGCGGCTATTCGATGCCGGATCTGACGCATTTGCAGGGCGTGGAGCTGGCGGGGTCCGTGACGGTATCCGGGCGTGATGCAAAGGATGCGGCACGCTTGCTGGCCAAGCATGAAGGGATTTTCGCGGGGTTTTCGGCCGGAGCCAATCTGGCGGCGGCGATCCAGCTTCTCACCGGGTTGGAGCAAGGCGGCACTGTGGCCATCGTGATGTGCGACAGCGGGCTCAAATATCTCAGTACAGATTTGTGGGAGTAGGCCCATGCAGAACCAAATGAAAGCACTTGTGAAAGCCAAGCCCGAACCGGGGTTATGGATGGAGTACGTGCCCGTGCCGGAACCAGGGCCTGCAGATGTGCTGATCAAGGTGAAGAAGTCCGCGATTTGCGGAACAGACGTGCACATTTGGAAGTGGGACGAATTCAGCGCCAAGACCGTGCCGGTGCCGATGGTGGTCGGACATGAATTTGTGGGCGAGATTGTCGATACCGGCGCAGCTGCAGTGAAGTATCGCGTGGGCCAACGGGTCAGTGGCGAGGGGCATATCATCTGTGGCACGTGCCGGAACTGTCGCGCGGGGCGGGGGCATCTTTGCCGTGAGACCAAAGGCGTGGGCGTGAATCGGCCCGGGAGCTTTGCCGAGTATCTATCGATCCCCGAAGCAAACGTGGTGCCGATCCCCGAGGATGTACCTGACGAGATCGCAGCCATCTTTGATCCTTTTGGCAATGCCGTGCACACAGCGTTGAGTTTCGATCTCGTGGGCGAAGACGTGCTCGTCACGGGCGCGGGGCCCATTGGAATTATGGGCGCGCTCGTGGCGCAGAAGGTGGGCGCGCGCAAGGTTGTGATCACGGATATCAATCCCTATCGCCTTGATCTCGCGCGGCGGATGGGCGTGCAGCATGTTGTGGATGTCTCAGAGCAGACCTTGCGCGATGTGATGGATCAGATCGGTATGACCGAGGGCTTTGATGTTGGGTTGGAAATGTCGGGTGCATCGGCTGCTATGCAGCAGATGATCGCGCGCATGAACAATGGGGGGAAAGTGGCGCTCTTGGGGATCGCGCCCACGGCCTTCCCGGTCGACTGGAACACCGTGATTTTCAAGATGCTTGAGATCAAGGGCATCTACGGGCGCGAGATGTTTGAGACCTGGTACAAGATGATCGCGCTTGTACAGGGTGGGCTCGATCTCTCGGGTCTCATCACACACCGCATTTCTATTGACAGTTTTGAGCAGGGGTTTGCCGCCATGATCTCCGGGAATTCCGGAAAAGTGGTTATGGATTGGGAGAACTGAGATGACGGATATTGGAGCAACATTTCGGGCGCTTCATCAACCGGGAAACCCGTTTGTTTTGATGAATGTGTGGGATGCGGGCAGCGCCAAAGTGGCCGCAGGATTGGGCGCACAAGCGCTTGGCACAACGTCTGATGGGCAAGCCTTCACTCTGGGCAAGCTCGACATGGGAGAGATCACGCGGGATGAGGCCTTGGCCCATGCCGAAGTGATCGTCTCAGCGACCTCTCTGCCCGTCTCAGGAGATTTTGAGAACGGCTATGGAGATGACCCGGACTATGTCGCGGATACCATTCGGCTCGCGTCTGAAGCCGGTTTGGCAGGGTGCTCGATTGAGGACACGAACATGGCTGATCACAGTGCCTACGACTTTGAATTCGCCGTGGAACGCGTGCGTGCTGCCGCGGCGGCGGCACGGTCATTGAACTCCGATTTCGTTTTTGTCGCGCGGGCGGATGGCGTGATGAACGGCGTCTACGACATGGATGAAGCGATCCGCCGGATCCGAGCGTTTGATGAGGCTGGCGCGGATTGCCTTTATGTGCCGATGCCACCGTCGATGAAGGACCTGGCCCGCGTGTGCCAGGCAACAGACAAACCGGTCAACGCACTTGCCGCAGGGAAGTTTGCCAAAGCCAACCGGGATGCCTTCGCGGCTATTGGTGTGGGACGCATCTCATTGGGCAGTGCTCTGTCCAGTGTTACCCATGCGGCGCTTTTGAAAGCGGCCAAGGGCATCCTAAATGACGGGGATTTCTCAGAATTGCTGAATGGCGCATCGAGTGAAGAGGTCGAAGCCCTCCTTACCCATGACAGAGGATAAGACATGCCAGAAATTCAAAAAGTGGAAGAGACCGGCGGGAAGACATTGCCGAGCCACGCCAAGGTTGTGGTCATTGGTGGCGGTGTGGTGGGGTGTTCGATCCTGTTTCACCTGGCCAAGTTCGGGTGGAAGGATGTCGTTCTACTGGAACGCGATGAGCTGACATCCGGATCCAGTTGGCACGCGGCGGGGCAGATCCATACGATCAGTTCGGACCCCAATATCTCGAGGCTGCAGAGCTACACGATCGACCTCTACAAAGAGATTGAGGAGACGTCGGGCCACTCGGTGGGATTGCACATCACGGGCGGGTTTTATCTGGCCTCGAACAAGACGTGGTATGACTATCTGAAGCGCGAGCGATCCAAGGCGCGCTACATGGGCCTGCATCAGGAGTTCATCAGCCCGAAGGAAGTGTCTGAACGGCATCCTCTGATTGACCCCAAGCACTACCTGGCGGCGCTGTGGGATGATCAGGATGGGGATCTGGACCCCTCTGGCGCGACGTATGCCTTTGCGAAATCGGCTAAGCATCACGGCGCGCAATACTTCACGCATACGCCCGTCATCGGGACGCGGCAGAAGGCTGATGGATCTTGGGATGTGACCACCTCTAAGGGCGTTATCAATGCTGAGATCATCGTGAACTGCGGCGGCCTCTGGGCGCGCGAGGTGGCGGGTATGTCTGGCATGCACGCCCCAGTGCAGCCGATGGAACATCACTACCTGCTCACCGAAAAGATCGATGCGATCGCCGATCACCCGACACGCCTGCCGTGCGGCATTGACTATGAGGCCAACATTTATTTTCGGCAGGAGCGGCAGGGCATGCTACTTGGCACTTATGAGCCGGTGGGTGTGCCGTGGAAAGTGGGCGGCACGCCGATGGATTTCGGGCATGAGCTGTTGCAGCCCAATCTGGATCACATCGCGGACCGACTGGAGCTGGCGTTTGACCGGATCCCGGCGCTTGCCAGTGCGGGCATCAAGGATGCGATCAACGGACCCTTCACCTTCGGTCCTGACGGCAACCCGATGATCGGGCCAGTTCCGGGGATGACGAACTACTGGTGCGCGATTGGCGTGATGGCAGGCTTCTGTCAGGGCGGCGGTGTGGGCCTGACCATGGCGGAATGGATGATCGACGGAGAGCCATCAATTGATGTCTGGGCCATGGACGTTGCGCGGTTTGGCAACTGGGCCACGCCGGATTGGGGCACGGTGAAGTCAACCGAGAATTATGAGCGTCGGTTTGTGATGACCTTCCCCAACGAGACGCTGCCCAAAGGCCGCCGTCAGCAGACGACTGCGCTCTATGACCGGCTGGTCGCGAAGGGGGCGATGATGGGCCAGTCCTTTGGCCTGGAAAACGCGATGTGGTTTGCCGACGGGCCAGAGGATGCCCATGAGGATCCGACCTTTGAGCGTAACCGGTCATTTGACTACGTGGCGGCGGAATGCAAGGCGGTGCGTGAGGGCGTGGGCAGCATCGAAGTGGCCAACTTTGCAAAGCATCTGATCAAAGGCCCCGGCGCGCGCGAGTGGCTGGATCGCACGATGGCGGGCTTCATCCCGAAACCGGGGCGGATGACGCTGACACCTATGCTGACGGAGAAGGGGCGTCTATACGGCGATCTGACTGTCGCGTGCCTGGATGAAGACCACTTCATGCTGTTTGGATCAGGCGCAATGCAGGATGCCCATTCCCGGTGGTTCGCCCGCACGCTGCCTGATGGTGTCATGCATGAAAACCAGACCGAAGAGTGGCATGGCATTGCGATCTCCGGTCCGAAATCCCGCGCTCTTCTGGAACGGATCACCCGCGATGATGTAAGCGCCGATGGCATGAAGTTCCGCGATTGTCGCCAGAGCTTTGTGGGCGGCGTGCCGGTGATCCTGAACCGGATCAGCTTTTCGGGTGAATTAGGCTATGAGATTTACTGCCGCCCGCAATACTTGATCCGGCTCTCTGAGGCGATTGAGGAGGCAGGCGCGGACCTGGGGTATCGCTGGTATGGCGGTCGCGCGCTGATGTCGCTCAGGCTAGAGAAAGGCTGGGGCGCGTGGGGGCTCGAGTTCCGCCCCGATTTCAACGCGCTCGAGGCAGGTATGGACGTCTTTGTAAATTGGAAGAAGGACTTCGTCGGCAAGGACGCGACGCAGCAATTCCTGGCGGATGGTGTGACGCGCAAGCTGGTGACGATGACGGTGGAGACCGAGATTGATGTCACTTTGGATGAGGCCGTGCTGAGCGATAGTGAGGCCGTCGGGTACATCACTTCGGGTGGATATGCGCACCATGTGAAACGATCCATGGCGATGGCCTATGTCGCGGCGGATTACGCAGTGGCAGGCACAAAACTGGACGTCGAGATCCTGGGGCAGATATTTGCGGCGGAAGTACTGGGCGGTCCGATCTACGATGCGAATGGCGCAAACATGCGGGCGTGAAGAGCGGCTTCGTCAGACCCTAGGTGGGGCCTGACGAAGGCGCGGCGGGCCGCGCCCTCGATTTCGCGTCCGACCCTCATCAGTCGATCCAGACAGTCACCCGATCCGCACGACCTTCTGCGTCGATGACAGTTAGAGTCGAATAGCCTTTCTCGACGCCGTACATGACGGCCTCGCGACGATGGGTATTGGTGACAACGGGCACCCCGTTGGCCAACCACGTGAAAGGCGGGGTGCCGTCGCGGAGTTTCACGGGCAGCGCGCCGCTATCAACAGGCAGGCGACTGCCCTGGCGGGGAAAGATCAGCTTGGGCGCTTCTGGCGGAGCCTCAAACACAGCATTGCGTCCAGCAAACCGACGCAAAGGCTGAGGCAGTTGGCCGGTTGACAGGATCAATGTCTCAGGCGGCGGCGGTGGTAACGTGTCAGGCCCTGACTTCAACCGACCAAATGCGTCAAACAGGATGGGTGCGGCGATGTCTCCCCCGAAGACACCAGGCACCGGCGTGCCGTCCGCACGGCCAATCCAGACGCCAGCCACGTGCCTGCCGTCAAACCCCACAGCCCACGCATCGCGGTGGCCGTAGGACGTGCCGGTCTTATAAGCCAACCGCCCACGCGGCGCGCCGGGCGGAGGGGCGAGCCCCGCAAGGATGTCCCCGACATGCCAGGCTGCGCTGCGCGAGATAACGTGATTTGCCAGGTCTGACCCCTGACCCTTCCGCCAATGCAAGTCGGCGGCTTGCCCACCCTGCCCAAACATAGCGTAAAGCTGAACGAGGTCCGTGAGGCTCATTCCCACCCCGCCAAGCGCAACTGCCAGACCGGGCTGACCAACCGGTAATGCGGTGCGCCCTCCGGTTTTGCGCAGCGCGGCCATCAGATGCGCTGGTCCGATCTCATCGGTCAGAAGCACAACCGGGATGTTCAGCGATTGCTGCAGCGCATCTTCCACCGTAAGTTCGCCTCGAAACGCGCCGTCGAAATTCTGCGGCGCATATCCGTCAAAGCTGACAGGCCGGTCGCGGATCAGCGTTCGCGGATGCGCCAGCCCCAGGTCAAAGGCCAGCGCATAGACCAACGGTTTGAGCGTGGACCCCGGGGATCTGAGTGCACGCGTCATGTCCACAAATCCCTGCCGGGCATCAGCCTGTCCGTAGCTGGCTGAGCCGACCGAGGCATGGATTTCGCCAGTTTGATGATCCGCAACCACAATGGCAACGGACAAGCTATCCGGCAGACCGAACAATGCGCTTTGGGCAAGCTCTTCGAGACTTTTCTGTAACGCGCGCTCAATTGTCAGCCGATGCGTTGAGCGCGCTGGATCCTCAGCCAAGGCACGATCGGCAAGATGAGGTGCAAGCGCCGCGAACGGACGCCTTGCACTTGGCACGGGTTCACTCACCGCCGCGCGCATCTCGTCTTGCGAAAGTGTTCCGCTGTGAACCATTCGCTCAAGTACGCGATCTCGCGCAACGCGCGCGGCGGTCTGATCTCTATCTGGGCGCCTTGCCTCTGGCGCTTGCGGCAAAGCCACCAGAAGGGCCGCTTGCGCAGGCGTCAGACGCTGGGGTTCTTTGCCAAACCACGTCAAACTCGCAGCCCGGACCCCTTCCACATTGCCACCGAACGGCGCTCTGACGAGATACTGGGAAAGGATCTCTTCTTTGGAAAGCCGCTGCTCCAAGGCAAGCGCCACGCGGATCTGGCGCAGCTTTCCACGCATCCGGCCCGTGCCACTGTCCTCAAGCAGCCGCGCCACCTGCATCGTCAGTGTTGAGCCTCCAGAGACCACTTCGCCACGCCACACCGCTTGGCCGAGGGCGCGCAGCAAAGCCAGAAAGTCCACCCCGTTGTGACGGTAAAATCGCTTGTCTTCATATGCGATCAGCATCTCGAGATAACCAGGATCTACGCCGCCCATGGATGTTCTGAGACGCCAGCGTCCATCCTCAACCGTATAGAGGCGCAAAGGCCGGTCATTCCGATCCAGAACCTCCACAGACGTTTCCGCCAAAAGCACGGGAAGCCTTGTCTCGGACACCCAATAATCGAGGTAATCTCGTGCCGTCGCCAGGCAGAGCAGCACAACTACAGCGCAGACCAGCCACCGATCAGTCCGCATGCGTTACCTCACCCGCCCAATGATCAGGATAGAGAACGACAAAACCGCTGCGATCCACCGTCAGATCCGCGGCAAAACCGGTCTGGTCCGCATGGTAGCTGACAGTGCCATCCATGTCTGATCGCGCGTAGGTCTGATCCAGCGGAACCAGCTTTGCGCAGGGGTACTGAAACCATGCGGCGGCCACAGGCATCGGATCGGATGTCAATCGGCGCAGAGGCATAAGGTTCGTGGCAGGTGTAAAGGACAAATCAATGTCTCTGGCCCCGCTGACCGCCGTTTGCTCTCTATCGCCAAACCACCAAGTGCCGTCGTCTTGTAGGATTTTCGCTCGCACATTGTGCTGGCCGTGTCGGCCAGCCAGATCAACGCTTTGCGTGCACCAAGCCTGATCGCACCGCACAATGTAATTCAGCTCCGCTTGCCCAAGCTGATCTCGGAACTCTGCGTGACCTACGAGCATCCAGCCATCGTCGGTCTGGCTTAGCCTACAAGTATCGTGCCCTTCACGATCGAGGGCACGCCATCGCACGGTGGCCACGAGTTTTGCGTTCATGTTTGGTTTACTCCGTTACGCGCATGCGACCGGTCGCCGTGATCGCGCGATACTGAGGGCGATACATGTCTTCGACCGACGCCGCAGGGTGGTGATAAGAGCCCGGTGAGACAGCGCGGACGATGTAGGCAAGATCAAAACTTGCATCATTGCGCCAATCCACCGCCGCCAGGAAGCGGTCAGAACGGAACTCCGTGTGCTGCGGATAGGCGGTATCAAGCCAGTCGAGCGCGCGGATATCGCCGGATTGCAGCAGGTTCGGATTGTCGATCTCAAGGCCCGCCGGAAGTGGATCGTTGACCATCAGCCGCGCCTCACCCCCATCGAACGGATTGACCGTGAGCACAACGACAAGCCGCGTGCCCATCTCCACCGCATCAAGTGAGACCGGATTACCATCCATATCATGGTAGCTTCGTGTGATAGCATAGCCATAGCCGCTCGCGCCGGGCGCCACCCGCGGCATGCCAAGGGTCGTGAGCGTGATATCGACCGGGCTATCGCCTGTGTTCAAGATCTGCTGCGGTGTCATGGCCTCCGCTTCCAGCATCCGCACCATCGGGCCGTCGAGTGGTGCGCCGTTTAGGGACAGCCCGTCCAGAGACGGATCACTGACCAAAGCATTTGCGGCCAGTAGCGTCCAGACTTGTTCCTGAGTGGAAAGATACGGGCCCGGGGCGCTGATCTGGTTGACCAGCGCCTCTACATCAATCGCATTGCTGCCCGCCTCAACCGCAAGCGTTAAAACGGCCGCACGATCGCGCAGATGCGTGCCGTAGTCAGCCCGCCAAACGTTGCGCTCGGCACTCGTGCTGCCGTTGATCCGCGCCATGGCAAGCGCGAACATGCGGTCCGCCCGCGTTTGATCGCCGTAGCTGGCCAAGGCAGAACCAAGCTGCGCAAGGGCCATGGGCGTTGCGAAATCACTGGCTTTTGCGTCTGCAAAGTATCGCAGATCACCCATACGGGCCGCGCCCTCGCGGGCGAGAACCATCAATGCATAGGCGATATCCTCCCCCCCGTTGTCGAAATCTGGCGCGTAGTTCAGTCGGTTGCGCAGGTTGTCCATCGCCATGGTGAAGGCCTGACGCGGCACCATGTACCCCTTAGACTTCGCGCGAGAGAGGAAGTCGCTGACATAGGCATCGAGCCAAAAATCCCCACTGCTGGCCTGCCATAGTCCAAAGGCGCCGTTGCTGGCCTGCCGGGACAGGACTTGTCCTACCGCCTCGTCCACACGCTTTTGGATCTGATCATCCGCAGAGAGGCCCAGCGCATCCGCGACATCACCAAAGTAGAGCAGTGGCAGCGCGCGAGAGGTGACCTGTTCCGTGCAGCCGTAAGGGTAGCGATCAAGGGCCGTCAACAGACCCGGGGCGTTCAATTTGGCCAAAGCGCCAGCCGAAATGATCGCGCTGCCACTGCCTGGGCGCAGATCGGCAAATACATTGTCATCCAGAGTGAAGGTATCCCCCGCTCCAAGGGAGAACCGGCGCGTGACGGCGACCTCGGGATCATTCGAACGGACGCCGAGCGTGACCTCCTTCACCAACTGTTTGCCATCCGGCGTTGTCAGCGCGATGCGAATATCGTGATCGCCCACATCGCCAGCCTGGAAGGGCAGTCTGAGAACGACTTGCTCCCGCTCGACCAAATCGATGCCAGACGGGACCTGACCAAGGAAGGTGAGACCCGTCGTCGTAACATCGAGCCCAATGCGGCCGGCGGGGCCTTCAGTATGAACGACTTCCAGACGCAGAAGGCTTTCATCACCTGGCGCGAGGAAGCGCGGCATAGAGGCCGTGACCACAACCGGATCACGGATCAAAACCTCGGATTCTGCTTGCCCGACGCCTTCTTCGGTCCAGGCAACAGCCATCAGGCGCACAGTGCCGTTAAAATCGGGGACGTCAAAAGAAGCCGTCGCAACTCCATTGGCATCAACAGCAATGGGACCGCTGAAATAGGCCACCAACTCGTCCTGCGGCGGTGGGCTTTCAAAACCTGTGCCGGAGTTTGCATCACCGCCCGATCGGACTTGCCCCTGCGCGCCGTTCATGCCGTCAATCAACCGACCATAGAGATCGCGGATTTCAACGCCCAGCCTGCGCTGACCGAAATAGTGATCAGAGGGATCAGGGCTTTCGAAACGGGTCAGGTTGAGGATGCCCACATCCACGGCAGCTAGGGTCACATAACCTTGTGTACCGCCAAGACCGTCCACGTTGACAGACACCTCAAGCGGGCCTCGAGGGTCGGCCATTTCAGGTGCGTCGATAGCGACGGACAGCTGCCTCTGACCAGAATCAATCTTTGCATAAGTGAGGCCGAGAGACCGGGCCGGGTTGCGACCCGTAGAGACGTCCATTGGGCGGACCACTTGAGCGGTGACATAGGCGCCCGCTCCCCACTTTTCCGTTACGTCTATTGGGATCACGTTCTCGCCTGCTGTGACCTCAACGGCCTGCATGTCGATTACACTGTTCGACATCACCGTGATCAGGGCGGTACCCGCATAGCGCGGTACGATGCGCAGCTGCGCCTCATCACCGGGGCGATAATTTGGCTGATCCAAAGACAGCTCAAGCGTGTCGGGCGTGCTGGTGGCGTCTGCTGGCGCATACCATCCGGCATTAAAGTCCGATGAGGAGGCAACATAGCTGCCATCCATGCGTTCAACCACGATCTCATATCGTCCCCAATCCACGGGGGCAGAGATGGTCAGGGGATCCGCGCCGAGTTGCGCCTCACCCGTGTCTATACGGGTGCGTGTGGTGATCGGCTCCCATTTCCAATTGCCAAATTCTTCGTACCACTGGTATCGCGTTTGAATGCGGTTAACCGTCCATTTCACAGCCATTGGCATCGGAACCAAACCACTATCGATGGCAATCAGATCAAACTCTGCACGCGTGCCTTGAGGCACCACATCATCAAACACCGGTTTGATGCCAATCATCGGCCCGGCTGGAGCGAGCATGCGCGTCAGGTCTCGCTCAACTGGCCTGCCAGATCCTTCCCGCACGCTGACAGTCATCCGTGCTTCAAACGGGCGATCGGTGACATTGGTCTTGGGAATCGGCACGGAGAGCACAGCTTGGCCATCACTATCTGTCGTGGCCTGCTCAATGTATTCGCCTGTCGAGGTGACACGTTCATCAAACACTCCGAACTCATACCCGGGGAATTCTTCCAATGCACGTTTGGGGCGGAGCTGGACAAGACCAGCCGCACGCAGGCCGGCGCCGGGCGCGCCGAAGAAATAGCGCGCACTGACAGTAAGCGGCGTTCTATCCCGCGGGCGAATTGGCGCGTCAGGCAACGTGAGATCAAAATCAATGCGCTCTGGCAGGAAATCCTCAACCAGCACAGCTTGCGTGGCCAAGACAGGCGCGTCCGGATCGGCTTTGACATCCAGCGTCCAGGCACCGCGTGGTGCAGTTGCGGCAACGGGCATTTCAAAGACATGCCCTCCGGCACGATCTTCGGAGGAGAGATGACGCGAATATTCGACGCCATCAGGGCGCCGCAAGATCGCGGTCAGTGGCAGGCCCTGGATGGCATCCGCAAGGGCGTCGCGCGCCAGAGCCGTGGCATAGATGACCTCGCCCGCGCGATAGGCGCCGCGATCTGTGGCAAGAAACACATCGACAGGCGGCGCGGCAGATCGCCCTTCAACCCCGCGATCAGACAAATCAAAGGCCGGGTCAGTCAGAGACAGAAACGCCAGATCAGTATTGCCACTTTCAGCGATCACCATCGCAGGAGCTGCCCCCCCTGTGCCCCGGGTGAGACCTGCATCAAACCGCGCGTGACCCATGGCATCGGTGGTGATTGTGCCAAGCTCACTGTTGGATCGGGAGAGCAAGGTTAGCTTCACGCCCTCCAGGGCCATGGCATCACCGAGCCCCTTCACAAACACATGGAGCCCGTCATTGCCCTTCAACGTGGTCAGCCCAAGATCAGACAGCACGAACCACTGGGTTGCGCCTTGGCTATCGTAAATGTCTTCACCCGGCACTCGTGCGGTCAGCGCATAGATACCAGGTGGTTGGTTAGTCAGGATGTCTCCCAAGGGAAGGCGCGTTGTCATGGTCTGGTTCAAGATGTTCTGAACATCGCCCGTTCCGGCCCAGATCTCTTGCGACAGGTCTTCTGAAAACTCCTGATCGGCCCAGTAGTCCAAGGGACGCCCAAAGAAATCATTCTGAAGAAGGCGCAGGAGATTGCGATCGCTGATGCGGCTGAGCTTCAGATCGACCTCATCAAGATTTACGGTCTCTACCGGCAAAGCAGCATCCTCGGATTTCGGCAGCACGTAAGCGCGGCCCGGGAAATTCACTGCTGGAGCGCGATCACGCACATAAAGCGTGATCTCCACGTCCTTGATCAACGTCTCACCGCTGGCGGCTGGCAGACCTTTGCGGAAGGTCACTTGATAGCGCTCACCATGCTGAACCCCATCAATGCACAGCTGCCGTTCATCGGGTTCAACGACCATGCCAGCGCTCGGTAGTTGAACAAAAGGCGTGTAACCCGTGCCACCCTTGATCAAGGGCTCTGAAAACTCGGCACATATCCGAGGTGCGGCACTTTCATTATCGGCCCGATGATCCGTAATGCGAAAGCCGTACTTGGCTACTGCACCTTCCAAAGCAGTCAGAACGTCCGCGCGGGGCTGTATCGCCTCGGCCAAACGCAGCACGCGAACCATATCGCGCCCACGACCAACACGTTCCAGAGCGGGCGCCATTTCCATCAGCGCGGTCACGCGCATCGGATCGTTTGGCGCGCGCAAATATGCGTTGGCCGCGGCCTCAAAAGCCTGCTTTCCATAGCGGTTTTGGTCAGAGCTGTTCTGGGTCTCAATGAGCATCGACAGCCGCGCATACTCCGCCCACTGATCCGCCGTGTCAGTCCGCGCGACAATCGCGCCGGTCCACCGCATCGCATTCAGGTAATCTGCCTGAGCAACCTCTCCCCGCGCGGCATCAAGCATCTGATCAACGCTCCACGGCCCGCCAGGATGGCGTGCACCAATGCCCAGCGCCAGTTTACGGATGTTGTTTGCATCTGTTTCTGTCAGGAACGCTAGATCGTCCTCGCGCGCAACCGCTTGCGCCAAAACGCTCGGGTCTGTTGCAAACATCTCGGCTGAGGTGGCACCGTCGAAGGCCTGTCGTTCCAAGATCTCTGATTTCAAGAAACACGCATTTTTCTGATTGTTGAATGTGTAGGCCTGACACGCGTCGTTGGCCATGCATGCAGCCTGACAGGCATTGATCGAGATGTCGAAAAGCTGGCTGATATCCGCACCAAAAAAATCTGTGTTGAGGGTCACAACCTGCCGTCGATCCGGCACCGCAGATTCTGCGATGGCCTGAGAAGCAAAGGTTGTCAAAATAAGCACGGATAAAATTTGGCGGAGCATACTGGCCTCCTGGTAACGCGGCTTTATCGTGCCACGCGATCAGATTTCAGACAACGATTCCCATTTGCGGCTCAGTTTAAGAACTTGTTCAGCATGATTGGACTATCACGATCCCATCGGATGGTTCGTGGCGGAGATCAGGTATGACCCTGGCCAACAAGCTGGCAGAAGAACGCCGCGCCCGCCTTGCGGCTGAGCGCCTTTTGGAACAAAAGCAGGTTGAGCTGCACGCGGCCAACCGTAAACTCGGCAAACACGCTCTTGCCCTGAGCGAAGAGATCCACGAAACCCGCGCGGTTGTGAAGACCGTGCAGGACGAAAATGCGCGGGTGAAATCTGATCTCAATGTAGCGCACGAAAAGGTCGAGATTCTCGAGCGCAGGCTTTGGCAGTCAATCAACACGATCGAGGATGGCTTTGCCGTGTTTGACGCCGATAGCAAAATGGTGACGGCCAACAGCGCGTGGGTCTCTGCCTTCGGTGGCATCGACGACATCAAACCCGGCATCAGTTATGTCGAAGTACTCCAGATTGCTACCGAAGAAGGCATCGTAGATATTGGCGATCTTAGCCCCGACGCCTGGCGCGAGAAATTTTTGGACCGTTGGCAAAGCCCGGTCCCGGAGCCCGTCGTTGTCCGGCTTTGGAATGACGAATATGTCAAACTGATCGACCAGCGCGGCACAGGTGGCGATGTGGTGTGCCTTGCTTTGCGGATCACGGACACAGTTCGATATGAAAAAAGGCTGGAACAGGCACGGCGAGAAGCGGAAGCCGCGAATGATGCGAAATCAAGCTTTCTCGCCAATATGAGCCATGAGATCCGCACTCCCATGAATGGAATTGTGGGGATGTCAGAACTGCTGTTCGATACGGAACTGGACGAAGAACAACAGCTTTTCGCAGAGACCATCAAGAACTCTGGCGAAGCCCTCTTGGTGATCATAAATGACGTGCTCGATTTCTCCAAGATTGAGGCCGGTAAGCTGGTGCTGATGGAGGAACAGTTTGACCTTGAGCAATGCACCCAAGAACTGGTCACCCTGATGCAAGTGAATTGCCGCGACAAGGGGATCGATCTCTTGGTGGATTTCGATCTCTTTCTGCCACGTCGATACGTGGGCGATCCGGGTCGTGTGCGCCAGGTGCTCACCAACCTGCTTGGCAACGCTGTGAAGTTCACCGAAGAAGGACACGTGATATTGCGCGCCACAGGCATGCCGTCCGAGGATGGTGCGACAACGGATTTGCACATTTGCATTGAAGATACAGGGATTGGCATACCAGAAGAAAAGGTGCGTCACATCTTTGGCGAATTCAACCAAGTGGATGACGCTAAAAATCGAAAATTTGAAGGCACAGGTCTCGGCCTTGCCATCACAGAGCGTTTGGTTGGCATGATGGGCGGGCGCATGTGGGTAGAGTCGGTCGAAGGCGTCGGCTCAAGCTTTGGCTTCTCGATCACATTGCCGCATGTCGAGGCTGTCGATACGGATCTGTTGCGTCTGCCAGAGGGCCTTGGCTCCGTTCTGGTTGTCGATCCGCAACCTGGCAACCGCGCGATCCTAAAGCGACAGTTGGAAGCCATGAACCTCAGCGTGACTCTGGTCGAGAGTGGTGCCATTGCTATGACGCAGCTCGACGACCGTCATGATCTGATACTGACGGCCCACGTGATGGAGGAAATGGATGGGTTTGAACTGGCGGAGGCCATAGCCGAGCGGGGCGTTGAGAGGCCCGTAATGGTGATGAGCCCTCGGTCGGCTGACACAATGAACGAACCTGCGCGTCGCCATGTGGCAGCGGTTGTGCCATGGCCCTTGCAGCGGGAGGCGTTTCTAGATGCCTTGCAAACTTGCAAAGCGCGATTTGTGTCCCGACCGCCGGATCATACACCTACTGAGGCTGCGCAGCCCCCAGAGCCCCCTAAGACAAAAGACCAACCTCCAAGACGACTAACTCTCGGTTGGGCCGAAAAACCGGTCGAAGACGCAAAAGAGGATATGGAAGCGGCGCATGAAAATCCTCGTTTACCAGAAGACGCACCTTCACAGGAGGACGCACCTCTACAGGAGGACGCACCTGTAAAGGAAGACGCTCCTCTAAAGGAAGACGCTCCTATCGCAGATGACGAACTGCGGCAAATGCGAATACTCGCAGCAGATGATAACCGCACAAACCGTCTCGTTTTCTCGAAGATGATAAAGAAACTGGATATCGAGCTGAAATTTGCGACCAATGGGCTCGAGGCAGTCGAGTTCTTTGAAGACTTTCAGCCAGACATAGTCTTCATGGACATTTCAATGCCGGAAATGGACGGGAAAGAGGCAACAACCCTCATCAAGAAAAGCCAGGCAAAGACAGGCCTAAACGTGCCCGTTGTGGCGATGACAGCACACGCCATGGAAACGCACAAAGAAGAGATTATGGCGGCAGGCCTAGATGCGTTTTTGACCAAGCCGTTGAAAAAGGATTTGATCCTCGAACATATCAGCAATGCCCGACCCGCCTCAGCACGGGAGCCCTAAGATTTCCAATCGGTCGTGGCCTAAGGCAAGGTGCTGCGCAGTCTTTCAAAGACTGCGGACCGAAATCTGTGAAAGAGTTCGGTGACTTGCAATACTCATGTCCGGACCAGCCCTTCATAAGACTTCGCAATATCGCGGGTCATTGATCCGACTTCGAATGTGTAGTCCCCGATTTGGCCCACTGGGGTGACTTCTGCCGCAGTCCCGGTGAGCCAGCACTGTTGAAAACCTTCCAGCTCACCTGGTTCGATATGGCGTTCATGCACTTTGATCTGCCGTTCTTCCAGCATGCCGATCACGGTTTGACGCGTAAGCCCGTTCAAAAAGCAGTCAGGCTTAGGCGTGTGCACCTCACCATCTTGGACAAAGAAAATGTTTGCGCCCGTCGCCTCCGCGACATAGCCGCGGTAGTCAAACATCATCGCATCAGAGCATCCCTTGGCTTCGGCCTCATGCTTGCTCAGCGTGCAAATCATATAAAGGCCCGCGGCCTTGGCTTTGCACGGAATGGTCTCCGGGCTGGGGCGCTTCCACTTTGCAATGTCAAGTTTAGCACCCTTCATTTTGGCATCACCATAGTAGGCGCCCCACTCCCACGCAGCGATCGCCATGCGGACCGGATTGCGTGCACTGGCGACACCCATATCGTGGCCTGCGCCCCGCCATGCGATGGCGCGCACGTAGGCATCCGTCAGCCCATTTGCCTTGAGAACCTGCTCCTTTGCGGCTTCAATCTCATCCACCGTGTAGGGGAGTTCGAAATCCAACTCACCGGCTGAAAAGTGCAACCGCTCAGAGTGCTCACGGCTCTTGAAGATCTTGCCGTTGTAAGCGCGCTCCCCTTCAAAGACGGAGCTGGCGTAATGCACGCCATGCGTCAGAATATGGACGTTGGCCTGACGCCAGTCTTTCATCTGACCATCCATCCAGATGATGCCATCGCGATCATCGTAACCCGCCATTGTCTCTCTCCTCTTGCGGACGCGCTTTTCGAAAGTTGCGCATATTACGTCCGAAACGGACATAATATTTCGTCAAATCTGCGATTCGCTATCAGTTTGACCTTGGAATGTCAACAAAGCTGACATATTATTGAACCCAAGGCTGGGATGAGTGATGGGAATGTCGTGATGGAAGAGGCCCGGACCGGGGACAGCTTGCATTACCTGAGCGACGAGCAAGTGCAGCAGGGCATCGAGGCCATGTTCTTTGCCTATCGCGGCTTCACCCATGATCCTGACCGCATCTTGGCGACCATGGCGTATGGCAGAGCGCACCACCGCGCAATCCACTTCATCGCGCGCAGCCCAAGCACCACGGTAAACAATCTTCTTGGTATTCTGGGCGTCACGAAGCAGTCGTTGAACCGCGTCTTGCGGACCCTTGTTCAAGACGGCCTAGTTGAAAGCCGGGTGGGCGAAAATGACAAGCGCGAGCGACATTTGCGGCTCACAGATGCTGGCGCGCGGCTGGAACGTCAATTGAGCGATGCACAGCGCGCCCGAGTGCGCGACGCCTATCGAAACGCGGGACCAGACGCAGTCAGTGGCTTCCGCACCGTTTTAGAAGCTATGATGGAACCCGACTTGCGTCGCAAGTATCACGCCATCGGAGAGCAAGACCCATGATCGACCCTGATCCGCACCTTCTGATCGTTGACGACGACGAACGCATCCGAGAGCTTCTGAAGAAATTTCTGGTGCGACACGGATTTCTGGTATCCGTCGCCCGCGACGCGAGCCATGCGCGCAAGATCCTGTCTGGATTGGAGTTCGACCTCATTGTCTTGGACGTGATGATGCCGGGCGAAGATGGGGTCGATCTTACCGCCTCCCTGCGGGAAGACATCACCACGCCAATCCTGTTGCTTACAGCCAAGAGCGAAACCGAAGACCGGATCAAAGGGCTTGAAGCCGGGGCCGATGACTATCTGGCGAAACCGTTTGAGCCCAAAGAGCTTTTGCTGCGCATCAACGCGATACTGCGGCGCATGCCAGTCACCGAGATGGAAGCCGTGGCCCCTAAGGTGCTGCAATTGGGCCAGGTTCGCTTTGACATCGAACGCTCTGAGCTGATGAATTCAGACGCACCGGTGCGTCTGACGGCCACCGAGGTTCAGCTTATGCGCATTTTTGCGGAACATCTTCGAGAACCTGTTAGCAGGGCCAAGCTGGTCGAAGAGTTGGGCCGCGACAAGGGCCAGGCCCAGGAACGCGCCGTCGACGTGCAGATCACAAGACTGCGCCGCAAGATCGAGGCGGACCCAAAGCAGCCTCGCTATCTACAGACCGTGCGCGGTGAAGGCTACATGCTGGCGCCTGATTGATCGGTTGACGCGCAAATCTAATGGCCAAGGTGATCTCTCATGTCATGTTGGACGTGGACGGCGTCTTGATTGCCGGCCACGGCACAAAAGACGAGCGCTGGATCCATCGCTTGAAGGAGGATCTGGGCATTGAGCCCGAAGATCTTGTTCGGGCGTTCTTTGCAAAGGGCTGGAAAAAAGTTGTGACGGGCGAGGACGCGTTGGAGCCCGCCCTTGCCAAAAGCCTGGATGAGCTTGGCTCAACAATCGAGGTTGGCACATTGATCGACTATTGGTTTGAAAAGGATGCACGCCTTGTGGCGTCGGTCGTGCAGGATACTCAGCGCCTGCGGGAGGCTGGTTTCAAAGTCATTTTAACCACCAATCAAGAGCATCGACGCGCGGCCTACCTGATGACCGAGTTGAAGTTGAGCACAGTCGTGGATGGGATCGTCTATTCAGCGCAAGCCGGAGCTCAGAAACCGGATCGTGCCTTTTTTGAGTATGCGATGCGCCAAACAGGTGAGGCCCCGAAGGCGCATCTTCTGGTGGATGATCACGCCGCCAACGTCGATGGCGCGCGCCAGATCGGGTGGCATGGGCAGGTTTGGGCTAGTGATATGGATCTCTTTGCGACGGTGACCAACTTCCAAGGTTAGACCCTCAAGGTTGCCGTACTTCATTGGTTGTCCTTACCTTTGCATCGCGCCATATTTTTGTATCGGATGACCTATTCAAACCTATGCTTCGAGGTATATCGAGGCTCCGGCTTCACCAAACGGCTTGTGACGGCCTGCGCCGAGGCGGACTTTAACTCACTGCGTTTCAACCAGCCTTTCCGATGCGTGTGAAAAAATGCCTCTCAAAGTCGGCCATCATCGTTGCGGATACGGGACCACTGCAAGATGCTGAAAAAGGCGGCGCTGTGCTTGATCCAGGATATGGCGGACGCATCGGCGGCGTGTTTAACCCGGCCCTTACCCGCAAACGCCATTAGTGAGCGATTCCTGGCGCATTCGGGCATGGTTTTTCACGTCGAAAGCTGACAGCTTGAGCGTCAAATCTAGACATTTGGACCAGGAGATGCTTTGGCATCGCCAGCTACATGAAAGTGAGGCGAACCATGCTTGATGTTACGACCAATCTGAAATCCCTGCTCAAAGATCCCAGCCTCTTGGTAGATCAAGCCTATGTCGATGGGGCGCTACTCGACGGCGACAATGGCACGTTCGAGGTTCTCAATCCAGCGCGGGGTGACGTGATTGCCAATATCGCGGACATGAGCCGGGCACAGGTCGCAAAGTCGATTTCAGCGGCCGAGGCCGCACAAAAGGACTGGGCCGCGTGGACAGGCAAGGAACGCGCCACTGTTCTGCGCAAATGGTACGAACTCATGTTGGAAAACGCCGACGATCTGGCAACGATCCTGACAGCTGAGCAAGGCAAACCTCTGGCAGAAGCCAAGGCTGAAATCGTCTACGGCGCGTCGTTCATCGAGTTCTTTGCCGAGGAGGCCAAGCGCATCTACGGCGAGACAATCCCCGGCCATCAACGCGACAAGAGGATCACAGTGATCAAGCAACCCATCGGCGTTGTGGCATCGGTCACGCCATGGAATTTTCCCAATGCGATGATCACGCGCAAAGCGGCCCCAGCTCTTGCGGCGGGATGCACATTTGTGGGCAAACCGGCCGACGAAACGCCGCTCTCGGCCACAGTCCTGGGTGTGCTGGCAGAACGTGCGGGCATTCCGAAGGGAGTTTTGAACATCGTGACGTCTTCTTCGGCCGCCGAAGTGGGCAAGGAGTTCTGCGAAAACCCGGCAGTGCGCAAAATCACCTTCACCGGCTCGACAGAGGTGGGGCGGATCCTCTTGCGGCAAGCGGCAGATCAGGTGCTCAAATGCTCCATGGAACTGGGCGGGAATGCGCCCTTTATCGTGTTTGATGACGCCGATGTTGATGCTGCTGTCGAAGGCGCGATCATGTGTAAGTTCCGCAACAACGGCCAGACCTGCGTCTGCGCCAACCGGATTTACGTGCAGGCAGGCGTCTATGATGAGTTTGCCCAGAAACTTCAGGTCGCCGTCTCAAAGCTGAAGATTGGCGACGGCTTGGAAGAGGGCACAACACTTGGGCCGCTCATCAACGCCGCCGCAATCGACAAGGTGCAAGAGCACGTGGCGGATGCAACGGCAAAAGGGGCCAATGTCATGATGGGCGCAACCGGGCCGATCGACGGCGCGGGATACTTCCTGCCGCCGACAATCCTAACCGACGTCACGCAAGACATGATCGTCAGCCAGCAAGAAACGTTCGGACCTTTGGCACCCCTCTTCAAGTTCGAGGATGAGGATGCCGTGATCGAGATGGCCAATGACACGATCTTCGGTCTGGCCTGCTACTTCTATGCCAACGATCTGAGCCGCGTGTACAAGGTCGCAGAGGCGCTTGAGTATGGAATTGTCGGCGTGAATACCGGGATCATCTCGACCGAAGTCGCGCCATTCGGCGGCGTGAAGCAGTCGGGTCTGGGCCGCGAAGGCAGCCACCACGGGATCGAAGAGTTCCTTGAAATGAAGTATATCTGCATGTCGGTGTAGCTGGCAGATGTCCTAAGATAGGGGTGATGCGAAACATCACCCTCCTTTTACTCATCAGATTTGATTGGTAGTTTCCGGCCGCTCAAGACTGCAGGTTCGGGGTAAGTGAATGGCAAGATCAACAGGCACGCTCGAAATCTCTATCGCGGAGAATACGAAAGACATCGAGGCGGTGCGACAGCTGTGCAGGGACTTTTTTGACTGGCTCATCTCTGAGTTTCCAGAGCAGCGCAGCAAACTCATGACCTATTTTGAACCGAGCAACTGGGAGAAAACACTCAACGCGCTTCCATCGATCCACGCCCGTCCGCAAGGCGCTATGCTCCTTGCCAGGCATGACGGTATGCCCGTGGGCTGCATTATGTATCATGAATTGTCTCCTGGCGTAGCAGAGGTGAAACGCCTTTTCGTATCCTCATTTGCACGCGGAAAAGGCATCGCCAACTACCTTATGACAGCCATGATCGAGAATGCGCGAGCAGACGGGTACAAAGAGCTAAAGCTCGACACCAGAACGTTTTTATCGGCCGCAGTGCGGCTGTATCGCAAGCATGGATTTATTGAGAGCAACCATCTCATAGATCTGCCGGAGGATGCGCTGGACGTGGTTGTTTTCCTGCGGCGCGCGCTCTGAAGCAGTCTACCCCCGCACGAGCACAATCGGACTGCTCAGCGTGGTTGTCCAGAACGCACGCGCGAGAATAGGTTCGTCATTGCTTTGGGTTGCATGGCGAACTCCGCTGGTATGCAAGAAGAACTCCCCCAGTGGGCGGTTGATCCAAGGGTCCGCTCCGCAAAAGACAATCGCGTGGGATCAAAAAATATTTGCCCTTCCGCCAAGGATTGACCATCGGCACGCGTCCTATCACCGTCATGCGCATGGAACCAACC
>ERZ1740068.125-NODE-125-length-49282-cov-6.582749_pt1 | contig 49282 bp, 45 predicted proteins | sample MGYA00581735_ERZ1740068 | MGnify/ENA primary metagenome ERZ1740068 (study PRJEB43018, sample SAMN04849740) | marine metagenome | isolation source: floating plastic debris | place: Pacific Ocean | collected 2008-08-30 | study: EMG produced TPA metagenomics assembly...
AAGGCCCCGTGGTGCTGCGCAAGGCACTGCCCGATGAAGTGCGCGCCACGATGACCGCGCTGGTCGACGGCCTGCATGAACGCGACGCTGACTGTGCTTACGGTGTGGCCGCTGGCGACACGCTGGGCTTCCAGCCGGTGACCCATGACACCTACATTTCTATCGTCGAGGCGCGCAAAGCGAAAATCGGCGGCTAAGCCATTTCTATGACGAAACCGGTGGCTCTGATCAGGGCCGCTGGTATTTCTTGGGGGCAGTATGGCGGACATTTCGATCACCGGCGCGCCGCAAAGCGTGGATAGCATCCAATCGAGTTATATGGCGCAGGTGCACCGCCGCAGGCTCTATGGCGGTCTGACGCTTTTGATCTTTGTTGTGCTTATGGTGTCGGGCTTCAACGTGGCCGACGACCGCAACGCCGGCGGGTTCTGGGACGGGCTGGGCCAGATCGGCGATTACCCCGCCGATGTGCTTTCAGAGGCATGGGAAAAACGGGCTGATCTGCCGGGCCTGATCGCCAAATACTTTCCCGCCCTCGTCGAGACGATCAACATCGCTGCCGTGTCGACCCTGATCGGCGCTTTGGGCGGGCTGTTCCTGTCGCTTCTGGGCACGCGTGGGCTGGCCAAATGGCCGCGCCTCATCCCGCTCTTTCGCCGCATATCCGATATCATGCGCGCGGTGCCCGAGATTGTGATCGCGCTCATGCTGATTTTCGTGCTGGGCGGTGGGCCAGTGCCTGCGATGATCGCCATTGCCATTCACACCGCCGGCGCGTTGGGAAAGCTCTTTTCCGAGGTTTCTGAGAATGCCGATTTGAAACCTGTTGAGGGGCTGGCCTCCACCGGGTCCAACTGGTCCCAAAGGATGCTTTTGGGTGTCATGCCGCAGGTTGCGCCCAACTATATCAGCTATGCGCTTTTGCGCTTTGAGATCAACATTCGCGCCTCGGCCATCTTGGGCTTCGTCGGCGCGGGCGGTTTGGGGTACGAGCTGCGCAACGCCATGGCCTGGGGGCCCGGTCGATTTGATGAGGCGGGCGCCATCTTCATTCTGCTTTTCGGCACCATTGTCTTTTTCGATCAGCTGTCCAGCCACTACCGCAACCGACTGACAGAAGGGCAAGGGCATTGACGACCGCCGACCTATCGATGACGAAACAGGCGGCGGACCGGCTGTTTCAACGCAAACGTTTGATCGGCTTTGGCATCCCGGCGGTGATCGCCGTCTACCTTGGCTACATATTCTTTGCCTTCGACCTGCCCGGTCTGGCGCAGCGGGCCAATCTCGACAATGCCGTCACGTTGGCCTCGGATAGTTGGTCCCACAAGGTTCATGTCACCCGCGACAACCGCTCTGGCGACATTCGCTACGCGGTGGAGGGCGAACGCAAGGGCGCTTACCCCGAAGGCCAACGGCCCGATTGGGTGTCCGGCAACGACATCATCACCATTGATCTGGGGACCGACCATATCGTGCGCTATCTGCCCGACAACCGGACCGAGATCGACATCCCCGGCTTTTCGCTCATTGAAGTTCAGGCCGAGGGGCGCAGGCTTGTCAGCAACCTGCCCGAAGATCTGCCCGACTGGATTTCCGCCTCTGAGCGCCGCATCGGTATCATCACGCCCGAGGGCCGCATCACGATGACAGGCGCCCGCACCGAGGTGTTCAACTACTTCCCGGGGTGGGAGCTTTTCTGGTTCACACTCGATAGCCCCTATCACGGCCAAAGCCTTGGCAAGATCCTCTTTGGGGATCGCGTGGTGGCAGAGCACTCCAACATTGCAGGCGCGCTCTCGGATTGGTGGAACAATGCCATGTGGCGGCACAAGGATGTGGCCTGGGCCATTGGCGAGACGATCCTGATGGCATTCCTTGGCACCATGGGCGCGGCCATCCTTGCCCTGCCGCTGGCCTTTCTGGCCGCCAAACGCTTTTCACCCTTCATGCTGTTGCGGGCCGCCACCCGTCGCCTGTTCGATTTCGTTCGTGGCGTCGATGCCTTGATCTGGACGGTGGTTTTGGCGCGCGCGTTTGGCCCCGGCCCGCTCACCGGCGCTTTGGCCATTCTGATCACGGATACCGGCACCTTCGGCAAAATCTTCTCTGAGGCATTGGAAAACGTCGATGAGAAGCAGATCGAAGGCGTTTCTTCGACCGGGGCCAAACCCCTGCAACGCTACCGTTTTGGCGTGATCCCGCAGGTGGTGCCGGTGCTGCTGGCCCAGATCCTCTATTTTCTGGAATCCAACACAAGATCGGCCACCATCATCGGGGCCATCACCGGCGGTGGGATCGGTTTGATGCTGACCCAGGCGATCCAGACGCAGAAGGACTGGGAAGAGGTGGCCTATTACATCGTGCTGATCGTGGTTATGGTGAAGGTCATGGATTGGTTCTCTGGCTGGCTGCGCGGCAAATTGATCGGGCGCAAGGAGTGATGGCAAAGCTATCGGCGGACGCGCCCTTCATCCACCCGGACTGCGAGATCACCGACAGCACGTTCGGCGCCTTCACGGAGATCGGCAAAGGCAGCCGCTTGCAAAACTCGAGCTTTGGCGACTACAGCTATTGCGACCGCTACGCCGATATTGCCAACGCCCGGATCGGCAAGTTTTCCAATATCGCCGCCTTCGTCCGCATCGGAGCCACAGATCACCCGTTGCACACGGCGTCGTGCCATCATTTCCTCTACCGCTCGCATGACTATTGGGATGATGCCACGCGCGATGAGGTCTTCTTTGCCCATCGCAAATCGCGCACCGCCCATATCGGCCACGACACGTGGATCGGCGCGGGCGCCATGCTCAAGCCTGAGGTGACGCTGGGCCACGGTGCGGTGGTTGCCGCGGGTGCCATCGTCACAAAGGATGTGGACCCCTACGTGATCGTTGCGGGCAACCCCGCCAAACCGCTGCGACGCCGTCTACCGCACGAGATTGCCGAGCGGCTTATCAAACTGGCGTGGTGGGATTGGACGCATGACATCCTCCGCAGCGCGCTCAATGACTTTCGAACTCTAAACGCCGAAGCATTTCTGGACCGCTATGAAGGCTGAGACGTGATGGTGTCGGAGTTTGGGCCGAGACGCATGATGGACGTCATTCATATCCAAGGGCTTCATTGGTCAACGCTTTTTGCAGCAAAGCCGTAGATATGAAACAATTGGTGCAACCAATCTGCGTGTAATTCGGCAAAGTACTTTTTGATGACTTTGTGGGTTTAGTTGTATCGCTGCGCGCAGGCGCAGTCTGCGTGAACAATGCGAGTGGCAAGCACGTCTTCGAGTTTTCTGTTGCTTGGGAGATTGGAGAGATTGTGGGCCGCCCGGGTGATGTACCACAAGGGCAGTGCCGGATCGGCTTGGCCGACCCTGCTAACGTGTGTTTTGTCCCGGCCAGACTGCGCGTGGCCGCGTGAGTTTCCCAAAGTTGGTGTGCTCACGACAAACACCCTTCAAACCTACAAAAATCTAACCGCGCTGAGAGATTTCAACTCCTCGACATCTTGGTCATAGAGCCTCGTTAGATGTTCTCTTTCACTTTGTTCCCAAGGGTCATACGCCGGATACTCTTCGCTCCGCGGATACTTTTCTTGCAATTCAACGCGCTTTTCGATCAAGGCCGCTGGGCCGTAGCGCTGAATCACATAAAGCATTTCTTTGATCGCTCTGTGGCTTGCGGATGGACGCGATCGACCACGCTTCGGGATCGCAAACTTGTTTACATCAACAGCGTCACCGCACAGATTTTGAAGAATTTTCTGAGACAGGTCGCTAAAGTCCTCATGTCGCCAAACGACAAGTTCGGAGTTTGGGAAAGCCTCTCGTACATCGCCGATGAACTTCTGCCAGTTTGGTGAAACAGAAATCACGCCGCGCTTCATTTGTGCCTCGGTTATATGCCGTCGACCCTCAGATGAGCGGAGAAATTCGACGTATGAAGATGCAAAAAAATCGGCGTAGTTCCGAATGGCAATGTGGACTTCAGCGACCGGGTAAGGAATGTGGTTTGCAAATATGGGGATAAGCGGTTTTCGAAACCCATATAGTTTTCCCTTCCGAACACAATGGCTGCTATGACCCGGCATGTTTTCATCGGACAAGATAATGCGTTCTCCCGCGGTCGCTTCAATGCCGTGAAAAAACTCTTTTGAGATCTCATAAAGCTCGGCATCACTGATAACAGTATCGTACCCTAGCCCCACGACGTCATAGCCATTTAACTGGCATGGGATCGTATAATCCTTGCGGGTCTTGCGGTGGTGTACATAGTGCACGCCTTGCTTCTTAAGCCGCCCGGCATTGCGCTTGAGGCGCCCTTGAATGAAGCTCGTCGCCGTTTTTTGAACGCCCCCATGGACAATCACGTAAGGCAGCTGATCGCTGAGCGCCATTCTCAGGAGGCCTTTTGCAACGCGGGTGCTTCAACCGCGCCAATGTCAGCGATCTCGTCGCAAAATGCGGTCCAGCCGTCCCGCGCGCGCAGCTCAGCGATCTTCGCTCTGTGCCAGTCGCACGCGGCCTCATGAAGACGCGCGAGCTCAGCATCCTGCAGCAGTTTATCTACTTCCGCGCGCAAAGCCGAAACCAGCGGGCGCAGACTTTCGTCCTTCGCCAAATTGTAGTTCATGTTCTTCCAATAGGTGATGCCCTGATCTTCTGCGGTGTGGTTCACACGTCCGCGGTCTCTTTTGACCAGAAAACTCTCGACCGATCGCACGGCGTAGTGATGCAGGCGAACCAGATCATGGGCAAATCTATCATCTGCTTTCCACCCCTTTTGAAAGTAGGATGCGGGCATTGGTTGGCCGCCCCCGTCAACCCATGTCACACTGCTGCCGTCGCCGTTAAATTCCGGGCAGTGGATTTTGAGTTTCTTTAAACGGTCGTTGTTGCGCACCAGCGTTTTTAACCCGCGTGCCCGGTAGTTTGGGAACTTCCCTTCCTCGCAGCAATGCACGAATTGGTCGATCATGAAGTCATCGCGATACGCCACTTGTCCGCTGTTTCCAAAGAGTTTCCAGCAGGTAGAGACCGCATCCGCATGTCCGATAGCGGCGAAAAGATCGTCCAAATGCCCCTGACCCACGCGAACATTCAAAAACTCATCGCAGTCCAAACACATCAGCCAGTCAGCCGCCTTGTAGGCCGCCTCGCTCCTGGCCGCCTTTAGTGCCGCCCTTTGCGGTCGTCCGCCCGCTTTGAATGCATTTTTGCGGTGTTTGGCGAGGCCCATTTCCTCAAGTCGCATGGCAATGCGATCGGTGCCGTCATCACAGTCATTGGTGTAGATCAGAAAATCTGAGAACCCGATGACACGGTTGAAGGCCACCCATTCCAACATAAAGGGGCCCTCATTTTTCATGGTCGTGACGGCAACGCAATTTTGCGCGGATGCGCCTCCCAAACGCGTGGGTGTCAGCCGGTTTAGGGAGGCTGTCTTACTCGCTGTTTTGATCAATTGGGAGACGTCGCGTCGCGTCTCTTCTACGGCCTCAATGGAAAGCCCGCCCGCATCTTCGGGCTCATACTCTTCGGCGGCCTCGGGCTCTTGGAGTACGGAAGGGTCCTGCGATTTGAGACGTTCCAATTCGGCCATGTGACGTGCGAAGCGCTCTTCGAACTCGTCAAGAAGCGTCTCATGTCGATGTTCCATAAGATAGCGAGAGATCGACCGGCGGTACCAATTGATGTTTTTGCGCGCCCGGTAGATCCGATAGAAATCTTGTTCCGTGAGGTCATCAAAGATGGCCTGCGTCATAATGGGTTTCAGCAAATTCGCATTCTTCAAAAAGAGCGCAGACTTGTGAGAGGAGTGCCAACATTTAAATGTACGAACGTTGTCGCCCGTGAGACGCGCCGCATGAAGGGGATCAATCGAATGGTAGGGGTCATAGAACAGGTTCACCTGACCATGACCTGAAATCGTATCGGCTGCGTCGCCAAGAGGGAGGGTCCAGTCCTGCCGCTGGCCAAATTTGTATCTCGTTTCCCAAGGCACGATGTCAGGATCAAGGGTGGTCTGCGGATTGAACGCAAGGACATGCGCACCTGGGGCAAACGACGCATAGGTCAGCGCGCCGTATGCGCCCATCGAGACGCCGGCAAAGACCACGCGTTCGTACCCGTTGAAAAACCCACGTTCTGCGAGCTCGCGGAACTGTTCGATGAGGCCAGCGTCGCGATACCAGTCTTTGACATGTGCCATGATGCCTAGATGGCAAAGACCTTCGTCTCGGGCAAATTTGAACGCCCAGGGGTCCCGATGCAGGCTCTCATCGTCCACATTGGACAGGTTATCGAACGTCACCAAAAGCCGGTCACTCTGTCGTTTTACGAAGACAAGCGAGTGGCGGATGCCCGTTTTTAGAAAGCCCTCGCCTTCCGTCGAAGGGTTTAACTCATCCAACCAAAGAGGCGTGCGTTGAGCGGAACTTTCGTTGCTCTGGTCCATTTTTTTGCCTGTATTGATCCCGCTTAAGCGGCGTTGGCGTAAATTTAATGGTCTGGTTTAACGCCGCAACACATTTTTTGTTAGAAACCCCAATAATGATCAAAGGTGAGTCTAAGAGAACATCTCAGGCGCCAGCCATGGTTCGAATTCCTTGCTGCGCATCCCCGACATTCGCGACTGCGCAGAAATCCGGCAGCGTGAGCTGAGCGCAGACCTGCGCGGGACGATGGACCGATGACTCCTTTGCAGGACGACCCGGGAGGTTGCTGCAGCTGCGCGGATGTCTCACTTGATGCCAAATGCGGACATCTTCAACATGCTCTGATAAGAGCTTTGGTGTTGCGTCATTGTCCTGGCCGAAAGACTTGAAATGATCATTACTGTCGCTGTGTCTGGATATCGGTCTCTCCGAAACCTGATTTTGCCGCTTGCGCCATTGACCATAATCACCGGCGGCAATGGGTCATCTGTCCCGCTCTTATTCGTGCCGCTTGCAACCTCGCCTTGGATCCGATGCTGATTATTCCTGCTGAATCTCGACCTGCAAGGCGCCGCGGTCGCGACGGTGCTGGCGCGACTTGGCACGTTTGCTTGGGCTTGATGACGTCTTTCGCGGCAAGACGCACGGCTCTCAGCAATGTGCTGTTGATGTCAGAACGGGATGATGCCTCCGCGGCGCCGTCCCCTCGCGTTTGCACGGCGCTGAAGTAGACATGTTTGGTCAAACCTGTAAACGCCTGGTTACACGGATTGGCCGGGGATCGACACAAGGAACGCGGAACAAATACCTCGGGGCTCAGCGTGATCTTTCTCATTGGAGGCACGTCAAGAAAGAAGACACCCGTGACCTTAGTTTTGCCGCGCAGTCCACGGTCTTCATTTTGCAAGCGCTCCACCAGCCTTTGCGTGCTGCCTTTTTTGCCGATGCGACTTTGGGTTGAAAAAAGACTCGCCAAGTGGCGAAATTTCTGGGAGGCTATTGATGCTAAGTGCAAATTTGGGAGGATAATGCATGGCTTGGAGTAAACCAATTCTTCGCGAAATTGAATGTGGCATGGAAATCAACATGTACGGTCCCGATTACGAGGACGAGCGCGAAATTCCATTTTAAACGATTGCGCGCGTGAAGGTGACACTTCGCGCGCTGGTACTTAGAGCTGCTGCCGGAGGTTCATTGCCTCAATCGAACGGTGAGTGTTTAAACACCAGTTTGGCGCGGCAAGGTAAGATCAAAAGTTCAACCTGATCCTCTGTCGCTTCTACGGGCGACGGGGCGAAGGGCCATATAAATTGCATCACCGGATATCAGAATTCGCCTGATCCGGTAAGGAGCCCTGTGATCAACGGGGCCGAAGGATGTTTTGTCGTCGGTCGCGTGTACCAACTGGGACAGTGATCAGACGTTTGGGCTTTTGTGCCTTCGGGAGCGGCAGCGGTTTAGATTTATGAAACATAAGGCCTTCAGCACGTGGTGAACAAAAACCCGATTTTTAACAATCTAGGAGCCGAGATTATGCCCAGTCGGTCCATCGCGGACCTGGGTGGGCTTGAAGTCGGGCAGACCGTGGTTGTTGATTTGAACACCACTAAGCTGGCGTATCGCCCCTGTCACCACGAGTATGGAGAAGCGGGCGCGGCGGCGTGGAGTATCACGCGCCAAGGGATGGAAGTTGTGCCATGAGCGCCTCGATGTCTTATGGGCCGTCTCAGGGCCTGGTTCGATCCGAGTTTGAGGCGCGTCTTCGGCAGATTGGAGCGGATCGCTATCATGATCTGCATCCGTTTCATGACCGACTGCACGGTGGGGGATGTTCTACTGATCAGGTGCGCGCCTGGGTGATCAACCGCTTCTATTATCAACAGGCCATCCCGATGAAAGACGCCGCCTTTATGTCTCGCGTCGATGATCCGGATCTGCGACGCGCCTGGCGGTCCCGGATGGAAGATCATGATGGCACGGACGCCAAAGAAGGCGGCATAAAGCGCTGGCTGCGATTGGCCGAGGCTGTGGGGCTTGATCCCGATTATGTCGCTTCCTGCGAAGGGGTCATGCCCGCGACGAAATTTGCCGTCGATGCTTATGTACGCTTTGTGCGCGACAAGACCTTGCTAGAGGCCGTTGCGGCATCGCTGACCGAACTCTTTGCGCCCAAAATCCATGCCGACCGCATTCAGGGTCTTTTGAAGAATTATGACTTTGCTGATGATGCGTCGCTCTCCTACTTTAAAAACCGCTTGAAGGAGGCGCCCAAGGATGTGGCCTTTGGTCTGGCCTGGGTGCTGGATAATGCGGATACCGCCGAGAAACAGGATGCTGCGGCGGCGGCGCTGACCTTCAAGACGGATGTGCTGTGGTCTCAACTGGATGCACTTTGGGCAGCCTATGTGGAGCCTGCACGCATCCCGCCCGGTGCGTGGCAGCCGGACCAAGGCCTCTTGATGCAGAGGGCGTCGTGATGGAGTTGCACCACATTCCCTCTCTGCCGCGCGGTGTGCGCATACATTTTGACAAGGTTCGGGAAAACTGGGTGCTTCTCGCGCCCGAACGGGCGGTGAATTTGGATCCTGTTGGTCACGCCATATTGCAAGAGGTCGATGGGGTACGCAGCTTTGGCGAAATTACGGCGGCGCTGGCCGAGAAATACGAAGCTCCGCCAGACCAAATCCGCGAAGACAGCGCGGGGTTTCTCAGCGCTCTCAGAAACCGCAGATTTCTGGACGTCGCTGAATGAGACCAAAACCGCCTATCGCCATGCTTGCAGAGCTGACCCATCGGTGTCCGCTCTCATGTCCCTACTGTTCCAACCCGCTGGAGCTTGCGCGGATGGACCAGGAACTGGACACGGCGACATGGGCGCGGGCATTCCAAGAGGCGTCAGATCTGGGTGTTTTGCAACTGCACCTGTCTGGCGGCGAACCGGCAACGCGGCGGGATCTTGTGGATTTGATCCGCGCGGCACGGGACGCGGAGCTTTACACAAACCTCATCACATCGGGCATCGGACTGACCGAGAAGCGTCTGGCCGAGCTGGACGAAGCGGGGCTCGATCATGTGCAGCTCTCCTTGCAGGGCACTACGCCTGAGCTTGCCGACGAAATTGGCGGCTACAAAGGCGGGTTCCAACGCAAGATGCAGGTGGCCAAATGGATCGGGGATGTCGGCTTTCCGATCACGCTGAACGTGGTGTTGCACCGGCGTAACCTGCATCAGATCCCGCGAGCACTGGAGATCGCCCAAGAGATCGGCGCGCGGCGCATTGAGATTGCCACGGTGCAGTTTCACGGCTGGGCCCTGTCGAACCGCGATGCGCTGATGCCGACCAGAGAACAGGCGCAGGACGCTATCAAGATCGTCAACCGCGCCCGCAAAGAGCTCAAGGGTCGGCTGGTGATCGACTTTGTTCCGGCCGACTATCACGATCAACTGCCCAAGCGCTGCATGGGCGGGTGGGGGACGACCGGGCTCAACATCGCACCGGACGGTCAGGTTCTGCCCTGTCACGCCGCGCAGACCATTCCGCATCTGAAATTCGACAATGTGCGCGACAGATCCTTGCCGGACATCTGGTACAATGGCAGCGCCTTCAACGCCTATCGCGGCGATCATTGGATGTCGGACACGTGCAAATCCTGCGATCGCAAGGAAATTGATTTTGGCGGATGTCGCTGCCAGGCCATGGCGCTCACTGGCGATCCAAACGCCACCGATCCGGTTTGCGCCAAATCCCCACATCATATCGCCGTCAAGGAACAAGCCTACGCCCATGCAGCGCATGGTGACGACGTCCCACTCACCTACCGCCAGGCCCCGGGCAAACTGGCCGATGCAGCGGAGTGAACGAATTTGAAAAAGGGTAAATGCATGAAGATCACACGACGACAAAACCTGACCATGATGGGCGGCGCTTTGGCGGCCTCCACGGCGCCGAGCATACTGACCTCGTCTACCGCCGTTCATGACATCGAGATGCTGAACCATGACCCTGATGACAAAAAAGAACTGATGGTGTTCTACCCGGATATCTTGATGGTGCAGCCTGGCGATCTGATCCGGTTTTTGGCCACAGACAACAATCACAACACGCAGGCGCGCGATGATATGCTGCCCGAGGGGGTTGAGCCTTGGAAAAGCAAGATCGGCAAAGAGTTTGAACTCACCCTCGATGTCGAAGGCGCCTACGGCTATTTCTGCACCCCGCACAAAACCTACGGCATGGTCGGGTTGATCTTGGTGGGCGATGTCTCAAGCAATTACGAGACGCTCAAGACAGTCCGCCAGCGCAGCAAATCCAAAGCCAGGTTCAAAGACATCTTCGCGCGGGCGGATGCTTTGCTGGCAAAGCAGGCATGAGGGTTTTTCAGATTTGAGCATTTCGAGCATTTGAAAAAGGAGAGGGCCGACAAGGCCACGCTATTGGAGCTTTAAGGGAGGAACATATGAAGATCCGAAATCTTGTAAGCATGTTACCAATTATGGCCGTTACGGCCGCAGGCGCCAGTTCGGCGTTTGCGCAGGACCTGACTGAGGAAGTCGTTCTTGATGGGTTGGAAAGCCCCTGGGACATGGCATTCTTGGACGACGGCACCATGTTTTACACTGAAAAGTGCGATGGTCTGTCCGTCAGAATGCCGTCTGGAGACGTCAATGCCATTTTGGGCATGACTGAATCCGAAGGCTACAACGCGGTCGCAGAAGATCTCTTCTGTGAAGGCCAGGCTGGAATGATGGGTGTGGCCGTGGATCCCGAATTTGCGGAGAACCGCCGGATCTACGTCTATTCCACGTCCAACCTGTCAGAGCCGCACACCAACCGCCTGATGCGGCTTGAGGTGAGTGAGGATTTCACCTCCGTCTCGAACCGCACCGACATCGTCGATGACGTGCCCTACAAGATGGCCGCGTCTGATCACCCGTTTGGAGGACCGGGTGCGCATAATGGTGGTCGCGTGCGGTTTAACCCCGCTGACGGCTTCCTCTATCTGACGACAGGTGACACCCATAATGGCGCGGTGCCGCAAAGCCCGACGATGATGGGGTCCAAGGTCATGCGGATGGACACGGATGGCTCGCCTGCGGCCGGCAACACGCCGCCCTTTGGCTTTGACAAGCGGACCTACACCTATGGTCACCGCAATGTCCAAGGCATCGCCTTCCACCCGACAACCGGTGCAGCGATCACGGCAGAGCACGGGCCATGGCATTCCGATGAGGTCACGGTGCTGCGCAATGGCGGCAACGCCGGATGGGACCCGCGCCCCAATATGGCGGGTCGCGGCGACTGCCCGGATGACTATTGCGGCTACAGCCCGAACCAGATGGTGGGCGACAACCGCTATCTACGGGCCGCGTGGATGCCAATGACGGATTTCGTCACCTATCCAAGCGCCATGCCGCCCATCTGGAACAACAGTGGCTGGTCCCAGGGGACCGCGTCTGCGGCGTTCCTGAGCGGCGATCAGTGGGGTGATTGGAATGGCTCTATGGCGATCGGCATTCTGGGCATCGGCTTTGGTGGAACGCCGATCGGCCAGCGGATCGAGGTTCTCACGCTGAGTGAGGATGGCACCGAGCTGGTCAGCATCGCGAAGATGGACCTGGCCTCTGAGGATGGAGGGCGCTATCGCTCCCTGGTTCAGGGCCCCGATGGCAGCCTTTATGCTGCCGTCGACGAAGGAGTGATCTACAAGATTACACCGTAAGGCCAAAAGGATGGGCCGCGCTCTCGCGGCCCATCCCACACCCGGTTTCTATGAATGCGCTCTAATCCCCCAAAACGAACGCCGCGGGAATTTCGAACCGCTGGTCATCGACGCGCAGCGTATACATGTCGCCCTGCAGCGCCCAATCTATATCCCTGCCGACCCCAGACATGGTGGTATTGGCGCGCAGGAACTCTCCAAGCCGAAAGTAAAGTTCCCGCTTGAAGCTGTTGGAAAACGTCACAACAGCCGTGGCATCTCCGCCGCCTGCGCGTGCGATCTGAATACGGCATTTGCCAAGGCTTTCGCCCTCAACCTGTGCACATTTGATCTCCCCGTCAAAATCAAAATCCTTTTTTCGCGCCCGCGCTTTGCTGTTATCGGGCCCCTTGGGCGATGACCCATCCGCGCCCGGTGCCGGTTGGATGTGAGAGGCATCAACAAACCCCTTATTCTTTCCCTCCAGCGATACCACGTCGCACCAGACAGAGTTTTTTTCTGTGATGCATCCGCGGTTGGACAGCAGCGCATCACGCGAAAGCACATCGCGCGGCGCGGACGCCGATGACGCGTCGCTCAACAAAGGGGCTTCGTCCGCGACGACTTCGAAATAGCGATACCCCCCGTCGGCAGCCGACGGGCCGAGATCCCTCAGATCGGCAGACTGGGAAACGGCACTGCCGCTGGAGGCAAGGGTCACGACAGCCGCAATCAAACCGGCAGGCCGAAGCGCTGTCTTCTTCACGCAACCCATGCGCTTTGCCATTTCGCAAAGATCAGACATTGCTTTGCCTTCCGCACCCGCCATGCCCCACCCTAAGGTCCTTGCAAAGATATGAAAACGATTGATGTGCGCCACAGCGCGTGACAAACTTGACCCACAAGCAGCGGCTCCCACATGCTGCGAGCCGCAGCATACCGTGTTCGCCCTTCTTTGCGGCTCACGCATCGGCTCCAAGGGCGGCGGACAGACTCTGTGCCGCGCTCTTGACGGCATCGGCCAAACCGTGGACTTGGCCGTCCTCAATCCGTGCCAACGGGCCAGAAATGGATATGCCCGCAACGGCCTTTCCCGTCCAATTGCGAACCGTTGCCGCGATACAGCGCATCCCCACATTGCGTTCCTGATCGTCGATGGCAAAGCCGCGCTCCCGCGTGCGCGTCAGTTCATCCACCAAGCGCGTGGGATCAGTGATGGTAAAGCGCGTGAACTTTTCAAGGTCGGCCTCGCGCAGCATATGCGCGATCTGGTCCGGCCCCATTTCTGAGAGCAGCGCTTTGCCGATGCCCGACGCATGCATGGGCGATGCCGATCCGTGGGGAAAGAACGCCCGGATGGAGTGGTGGCATTCTGCCTGGCTGACAAACACGACGCTGCCGCCTCGCGGAACTGCCAGATTTGCGGTCTCTCCGGTCTGGGTCATCAGCTGGTGCAGGATAGGCGTGGCGCGATCCACAAGCGACGTGCGCCGCAGATAACGTGACCCGACGACGAAAGCCTGCGAGCCCACGTACCAGAGCTGGCTTTCCGCATCGAACTCGGTCAGCCCACGGCCTTCCAGCGTCACCAGAACCCGATAGACTGTGGCCGGCGACTGCTCCAGATGATCGGCCAGCTCAGAGAGCGTGGCGCCGGGCATGGTGGAGAGATGCTCAAGCACATCCATGGCGCGATCAAGCGATTTGATCGTGTTCTGATCGGTCTTGTCAGCCCAGGCTTTGGGGCGTCCACGGCTGCGGCGGAGTGGGGAATCGGGCATGGCGTTCACATCATTTTTAAGCATTTCGAAAACGTATTTCACCATATGAAAAAATATATGGTACTGTAAATAATATATTTTTCCAATTATCACCAATTATGAAAAACGATTTCAAAAAAATTGTGAAAAACATTCTGCCTTCTTAAAAGGGAGCCGACATTAGGAGGAGAGAGCGCATGAGTCTTCAAAATCCGGTTTTCATCCCCGGTCCGACCAACATGCCCGAGCATCTGCGCCGGGCCTGCGATCTGCCGACAATCGATCATCGCTCTGCGGGGTTCCCTATACTGCTGGCCTCCGCGCGATCAGGTGTCCAGTCCATCATCAAATCGCGTGACGCAGAGGTTTTCATCTTCCCGTCCACCGGGACAGGCGGCTGGGAAACGGCACTGGCCAACACGCTCGTTCCGGGCGACACAGTTCTGGCCGTCCGCAATGGCATGTTCAGCCACAAGTGGATCAAAATGTGTCGCGACCTCGGGCTCAACGTTGTGATGACCGAAGTGGCCTGGGGCGAAGGCTTCCCGGCAGACTGGGCTGAGGAACAGCTGGCCGCCGATACCGCGCACGAGATCAAGGCGGTTCTGGTCACGCACAACGAAACCGCAACCGGCGTGACGTCCAACGTGGCCGACGTGCGCAAAGCGCTCGATGCAGCTTCTCACCCGGCGCTCCTGCTCGTGGATGGTGTCAGTTCCATTGCCTGCATGGAGTTCCGCTTTGACGACTGGGGCGTGGATGTCGCCGTGACAGGGTCGCAAAAAGGCTTCATGCTCCCTGCGGGCCTCGGCATCGTGGCGTTCTCTCGCAAAGCGATGAAAGAGACAGAGCAGGGCGGGCTGCCACGCGGCTATTTCAACCTGCAGGACATGGCGACGGCCACAGCCGCAGGCGGCTATCCCTATACGCCGTCCTACGGGATGCTGAACGGGCTCAACGAGGCATGCGGCATGCTGTTGGAGGAAGGTCTGGAAAACGTCTTCGCCCGCCATAATCGCATCGCATCTGGCGGGCGCGCCGCCGTCCGGGCCTGGGCCCTTGAGGTCTGCGCCGCGCGTCCGGAGCTCTATTCAGACACCGTGACGGCCATCCGTGTGCCAGAGGGTTTTGACGCAAACCGCATCGTATCCCATGCGGAGACAGCCTATGGCATGTCCTTCGGCGCGGGCCTCGGCGATGTGGCCGGCAAGGTGTTCCGCATCGGCCATCTGGGCAGCCTGACGGATGCCATGACGCTGAGCGGGATCGCAACGGTCGAAATGGTCATGGTCGACCTTGGGCTTGATATCACATTCGGATCCGGCGTCGCCGCTGCGCAAGCGGCGTACCAGGTTGGCAAAACCGAAAAATTTCTGGAGGCAGCGGAATGAAGGATTTGGTCACAGATATCCCCACCTATGAGGACATGCTGGACGCGCATGAGCGGATCAAACCCTATATCCGCCGCACGCCTGTCATGATGTCCGCCCATCTCAACGAGATGTCCGGCGCGGAGCTTTTCTTCAAATGCGAAAACTTCCAAGAGCCGGGCGCCTTCAAGGTGCGCGGTGCCACCAACGCGGTCTTCGGTCTGGATGACGAGCAAGCCAAGCTGGGCGTCGCCACGCATTCGTCGGGCAACCACGCCTCCTGCCTCAGCTACGCGGCATCGAGGCGCGGGATCCCCTGCAATGTCGTGATGCCGCACACTGCGCCGCAGGCCAAGAAAGACACCGTGCGTCGCTATGGCGGCATCATCACAGAATGTGAGCCGTCCACCACGAGCCGCGAAGCCACCTTTGCCGACGTGCAGGCCGCGACAGGCGGCGATTTCGTCCATCCCTACAACGATCCGCGCGTCATCGCGGGGCAGGGCACTTGCTCCAAGGAGTTCATCGAACAGACCGACGGGCTCGACATGATGGTCGCCCCCATCGGTGGCGGTGGAATGATTTCGGGTACCTGCCTGACCCTCTCGACGCTGGCGCCCGAGGTGCAGATCATCGCCGCAGAGCCCGAACAGGCCGATGACGCCTATCGCAGCTTCAAGGCGGGCTACATCATCGCCGATGATGCGCCCAAGACCATTGCCGATGGCCTTCTGGTGCCTCTGAAAGAGCGCACATGGCATTTCGTCTCAAACAACGTGACCGAGATCTTCACGGCCTCGGAAGAAGAGATCATCGACGCGATGAAGCTGACGTGGAAACACCTTCGGATCGTGATGGAGGCCTCCTGCGCGGTGCCTCTGGCCTGCATCCTGAAGAACCCTGAATTTTTTGCCGGCAAGCGCGTCGGCGTGATCGTAACCGGCGGCAATGTCGATCTTGACCGCCTGCCCTGGTTGGCGGCTTGATCGCCGACCGCGTCAAAGCCTGACCCTTTTGAGGAGGACCTCCCATGAAAGATATGACCCCATTCAACGAACTTGAAGTTGGCTACGACGTGCCTGCGCTGCCGGGCATGGATGAGGCAGATGTCCAGACACCCTGCCTTCTGGTCGATCTGGATGCTCTTGAGCGCAACGTGAAGAAAATGGGCGATTACGCCAAGGCCCACGGCATGCGCCACCGCGTGCACGGCAAGATGCACAAGTCCGTGGATGTGGCCAAGCTCCAGGTCGAGCTCGGCGGTGCCTGCGGCGTCTGCTGCCAGAAGGTCTCCGAGGCAGAGGTGTTTGCTCGGGGCGGCATCAAGGATGTGCTGGTGTCCAACCAGGTGCGCGATCCGGCCAAGATCGATCGTCTGGCCCGCATGCCAAAGCTCGGCGCGCGCACGATCTGCTGCGTCGATGATGTGACCAATGTGGCCGATCTCTCCGCTGCGGCCACCAAGCACGGCACGCAAATTGAATGTCTGGTCGAGATCGATTGCGGCGCGGGCCGCTGCGGCGTGACAACCACGCCAGACGTCGTGAAAATCGCCAAGGCAATTGATGGCGCCAACGGCCTCAAGTTCGCGGGTATCCAAGCCTATCAGGGCGCTATGCAGCACATGGACAGCTATGAAGATCGCAAATCCAAGATCGCCATCGCCGTGGCTATGGTCAAAGACGCGGTCGACACGCTGCGCACGGAAGGTCTCGATTGCGACATCGTCGGCGGTGGCGGCACCGGATCCTACTATTTCGAAAGTAATTCAGGTGTTTACAACGAGCTTCAGTGCGGCTCCTACGCGTTCATGGACGCCGATTATGGCCGCATACTCGACAAGGACGGCCACCGTATCGACCAGGGCGAGTGGGAAAACGCGCTCTTCCTCTATACCTCCGTCATGAGCCACGCGAAGGCCGACAAGGCGATCGTTGATGCGGGCCTCAAGGCCCAGTCCGTCGACAGCGGTCTGCCCTTCATCTTCGGCCGCACCGATGTTGAATACGTCATGTGCTCCGACGAGCACGGCGTCGTGGCCGACCCCGATGGCGCGCTCAACGTCAACGACAAGCTGAAGCTGGTGCCGGGCCACTGTGACCCGACTTGCAACGTACACGATTGGTATGTCGGCGTGCGAAATGGCCAAGTTAAAACGCTATGGCCGGTCTCTGCCCGCGGAAAGGCATTCTGATGGACGGCGTTGCAATGAACCAACACGAGCTGGCGATTGTTCCCGAAGGTATGATCGCCGACATGCTGACCCGCGAGGCGGCGTTTGACGCGGTCGAGCAGGTCTTTGCCGCCATGGCGGCAGGCGATGCCTATAACTTCCCAGTCGTGCGCGAGGCGATCGGGCACGAAGATGCGCTTTACGGCTTCAAGGGCGGGTTTGACCGTGCTGGCGGCGTGCTGGGCCTCAAGGCGGGCGGCTACTGGCCTCACAATCTGGACCGGCGTGGGGTGATCAACCACCAGTCCACCGTCTTCCTCTTTGATCCGGACACGGGCCGCGTGAAAGCCATGGTGGGCGGCAACCTTCTGACAGCGCTGCGCACCGCAGCGGCGTCCTCGGTCTCCATCCGGCATCTGGTGCGCAAAGACGCCAAGGTGTTGGGCATGATCGGCGCGGGTCATCAGGCGACGTTCCAATTGCGCGCAGCCCTTGAGACGCAAGCGTTTGAGAAGGTCATCGGCTGGAACTATCACCCCGACATGCTGCCCAACACTGCCGAGGTTGCCATGGAAGCAGGCGTGCCCTTTGAGGCCGTAGACCTCCCCGGCATGCAAGCGGCTGATGCAATCATCTCGATCACCTCGTCCTTTGACGCGACGCTCCTGGCCGAACATGTCAGTCCCGGCACGCATATCGCCTGCATGGGCACCGACACCAAGGGCAAGCAAGAGCTCGCCGCCGATCTGATGGCCAAAGCGACGGTCTTCACCGACGAGATTGCTCAGTCCATCTCCATCGGCGAAGCACAGCACGCGATCGGCGAAGGCCTGATCGCGGAAGCTGACATCGTGCAACTGGGCGCCGTCATCAATGGCACCCATCTGGGCCGCACCTCGGATGACGAAATCACGATCTTTGATGGCACAGGCGTAGGTCTGCAGGATCTCGCGGTGGCAGGCTCCATCGTCGAGATGGCTGTGGCCCAAGGTCAGGCAACGGTCGTCCCGATCTAAGACCCGCGTTCATCATGCAGTGAACGACTACGCCCGCCAGAAACCTCTCTGGCGGGCGTAGTCCTTTGTGAGGGCCTTGACGTCACGCAAAATCCTCGATCACCAAGACCTCGCCAAACCTGGGTTCAATCCGCGGCGGCGCAGGCACAGCCCATAGAACTGGCGCTGACACCCGAAACGCCGTCGGCGCATCAAGATCGGTCAGCATGATGATCATCGAGGGCGCAAGGGCCTCAGCCTCTTCCAGCGCATCTCCATAGTCCGTGCCGCCCCCGCTGCGCATCGATATCCCGCCCATGGCATCCGCATGGGACATCCGCCCCCTGAAATGCACCTCCGTCTCAAATCCCAGAAGATGCGCCTCCGCCCCCGAGTTGCGCACTGCAGACGAAGCCTCTGCCGCAAACATGTCGAGCGTCTCTCGCCGCAGAGAGCTCGACGTATCAAGCCCGATCACAAGGCGCGGCCTGCGATCATCGCGCGTCATCCCCGGCTCAAACACCGGCTGCGCGCCACCCGTTTGTCGGGCATAGGCATCCCGTGCGAGCCACCCCCGCGCAGGCCGTCGGTGGGTCTGCCGCGGATGCTGCGCCAAAGCCTTGTTGAGCAAACGGCGCAGCTTGATCTCCCAGGGCACAACCGCTTTGGGCAGATCGCCAAACCGCGTCATGATCGCTCCGATGCCGCTACCCGCCCGTTGCCCCGCGCTCATGGCCTGCTCGATCCGTCCCGCCCACACATCGGCTTCGGTCTTGTCAGGATCGCTGTCCTGCAAATCAGGGGTAAACCCCTGCGCCAGCGCATAACGCTCGATCTGGCCGTCACCCCCGGAGGCCTGCTCAGCCGACGCCACCCGCATCGCGGCATAAAGCTGATCACTGTCCCAATCCGCCAAGACATTGCCGGGCCGCTCCTCCACCGGCAGCAGCGCCACGATCTCGGCAGCCCGCACAGCCGGGCGGGGCAGGGCGTGACCCCCTTGCAAAAGCGCCTCGTTCACCAGCGCATCGCAGGCCAGATCATACTGCTCAGGCCGAAACCGCGCGCCATACCGTTCCCGCGCCGCTCCCCTTCGCGCCGAATGGCGCAGCGCCACATGCAGCACATGATGGGCAATCAAGCCTGTCTGTTCCGAGATCGGCAGCAGCGGAAACTCCGGTCCGATCCGGATGATGTCGCCTTCCGTGGCCGTGGGGCCATCCGTATCGCGATAGCTGCACCAGAGCGCCAGCGCCGCGATCGCCGGATCAACCTCGGGCAGCCGCGCCAAAGCAGGCCCAACGCGGGCGGAGTGTTTCATGGGGCCCTCAAAGCGCGCCCGCCGCTGCGCGCTCCTCGGCATAGGCATGATAGGCCGCAGAGCTGCGAAACGCCTCGGCCAGCCCCTCTGCCATCGCCTTGCGAATAAGGATCTCGAACCCAAAACTCGTCAGCTCGGCGAGCGGAATGCCCGGCGCATCCGTGTTCTTCAGGTCCGCCATAATGTCGATGATGTCCCCGATGGACCCCTCATTCGCTTGCGCCACCAGAGCATAGATCAACCCAACCAAGCCATTGATCGAATTGGGATAAAGCCCTGCGCGCTTGCCTCTTGGCGCGGCCATGATCTCGTCTAGTGACACCAGTGCCTCAAGCTCTGCGGCCACCTGCGCAAACTCCGCCGCCGGCGCGTTGCCCACCGTACCGCAGATCATCGTGTGGCGTAGCACCTTGTCCGTCACAGCCGTCACGATATCGCTGACACGTTCCCACGATCTCGGCGTGCACGCGATCATATCCCCGCGCCTGAGTGCCTGTTCCGTCGTGTCCAACAGATCAGGCCGCGCGCGCAGAAACGCCGTTACCATGGGCGACAGCCCGCGGTCCACCGCGTAGCGTTCCAGCCAATCCTTGGCGTCGGCATTGACCTGAAGATGGATCAAGCGATCCGACAGCGCCGTGCCCATCTCATAGGCGATCGCCCCGTCATCCACCGTGTTGCCCGCCGCCACGATGAAGACTGACGCGGGCAGCACATGCCGCCCCACCCGCCGCTCCTGCAAGAGGCCATAGACCGTCGGCTGCAAATTGGGCGAAGCCGCCGTCAACTCATCCAGAAACAGGACTGACGGCTGCCCCGGATCATCCGGCAGATCTTCGGGGCGATACCAGACCGTCTTTTTCGTCTCATGATCGTAATAGGGCAGACCGCGCAAATCCTGCGGCTCGATTGTGGTCAGGCGGATATCAAACAGCCTCCCGCCAATGCGCTGGGCAAGCTCTGTCACCAGCTGCGTCTTACCCACGCCGGGTCGCCCGTGCAGCATCCACGAAGATGTAAGATGCCCTGCGCTCTGTGCCTGCCACCCGGCCTCCAGCGTCTCAAGCGCATCGCCCGCGCTGACAATCTGCGCATTGACACTCATGCGGATGCCTCCAGATACGCCGCAAGCCGGGCATGGGCAGACACACCTCGCGCCTCAAAAGACACGGACCGGAAGGGCTGATTTTCTCGTATGTTGGCCTTGAAGAGATCTCGTTCGGTGAACTCCTCATCAAAGAGCCCATCGCGGATCATCGCTCGTTCATCCGCAGTCAGTGGCGCGAGGCGCGATTTGCCCTCGTCCAGTTGCAAGCTCGCGATGGTCATCGGCGGCACGCGCACCATGTCGGATTGTTCCACCACGAGGTAAATCGTTCCGGTCTCGATCCCGCGACCCGCGGCCAGCTGCGCCAGAATGCGGCGCCCTCTGAAATTCAAACTGTCCAGCGCGCGGGCCGCCTCGGTCTCGGTGGCCATGTCTTTACGTTTGTCGCGGGGGACCCGCAGCACGCGCAGTTCGACGACCCCGACCAGGAACAGCATCAAAAGCGGGGCCTGGCTGATCGGCAGCGCTGCATCGGGCCACAGGATCGCTGCTATTACAAAGGGAAGAAGCGTGACCACGCAGCGCAGCACCTGACTTTCAAAGATCATCCGAAAAATGAAACCCCAGCTCACATCGCGCCGAGGCAGGATCAGACCACGCTCAAGGATTTTGCGTGGCGCTGTCGGGAAATCTAGGATGCTCGGGTTCCACACTATATCGGGCGAGAGGACAAACATGGTCAGAGCGGCCCTATGACACGTGTCGTCGTAGGGAGCATCATCGAAAAGGATTGCGGGGCAGACGCTGCGGTCTGTGGTCCAAATTGCGCGGCGATCAGCATCGCTTGGCGGTGCTTTGGGATGGCAGGGCTTTTAGTCATTCCGCCCAGATAGTTTTTACCGGCACCATCGCAACCAAGCCACGCACCCGTTATCAAAGAAATCCCCGAGCCCGCGGTATGCATCGTGTTCAATACATCTTGATTGGAAATGCAGCCACACGCGCAGATTGAACTGAGCTTACCATCTTGAACTTACAGCCCGTCGAGTTTACCGATCGCGGCGTACTTGGGCTGGTGATCTTCCCCCTGACCTCAGCTTTTACTGGAGGCTTCAGTAGGACAAATGCTAATCAACGCGGTTTTCGATGACATTCGCATGAGGTCTCGGGAAAATGCTCATCCAGCGTTCGACAAGGTTGTACACGTCGTCCATGCAGAATGGCATGGGATCCGCAAAGCCACGGCCTATTGCCCCGGGCAGAAGCTTCTGATCCCCGGCGAAGAAGATCTGGAAGACGCCGAGATTGAGAGCATCGCCGAAAGGCTGTCCGAGCTCGGCATCACGCGGATCGTGTTTCAGGGTTACTCGAAGAATGCCGACAGGCTCGCGCTGCATCTGCGCGCGGTCTTTGATCCATCTGTTCAGCTCTATGCTGTTACGCATGTAACGACAGCGCAGTTCGATCATGTCTTTGAGATGGAAATGCAGTCGCTGCTCTTCACCCGCAGACGCTACAACACGCTCTCGGGCCTGGGCTCGTTGAAGCCGGCGTTTCACAAGGCGTTCCCAGAGTACTGGCCCCAGACACTGCTCAACTTTGCGCCCAGCGTTGACAGATCTGTCTTTATGAAATCACCCGGTGGCCTTCGCGAAGCCTATGTGCCTCTCGATGTGGGCTGGCGGAAGAACCTCTACACCAATGCCCTGGGATGTGCGCTCTCAGAAAAAATCGCGCGGGTCTCAGTGACGAATTTTCCGACGGGCCTGGAAGCCCTCGCCGATGTGAGCAAGCTGAGATTGGTTGGCTTCCTGCGCGGTGATGCGCTTTTGTCTAAGATGGCAACGAGTGACGTGGTTGTTCTTGGCACCTTTGCAGAGTGTCAGCCCACAACTCAGTTGGAGGCGCTGGCGGTTGGGACACCTGTTCTGACCGGTCCTCTGGGCCTTGATGATTTCGCCGGAGATCCGCTTTGTGATCTCACGCAGATGACCATTCTGGACAACCCCGCAGAGATTACCGCGTCGCTCGATCGTCTTCTTGATGTGATGGACAGCGATGACGCTGAGATCTCGCAGATGATCGACGCCCACCTTGCCAAGCGCCATAAGTTGGCCTTTGAGCGCTATGCAGACTTTTTGCAGCTATGACATCGATGCAGAACCGACGTAGTACCCGCGTGATATGGACATGACCTCGACGGATGCCCCAAGCATGAAATGGACCTTGTGCCTTGTCACCAACGAGCTCTATCCGCTGAGCGCTGGTGGCATCGGTCGGTTGATGTACAATTTTGCGGTCCAGAACCGAGACTCGGGCGGCCCCGTCAATCTGCATTTCCTGGTTCCGGTAGAGCTGCTGCGCAAGAATGACAATCAGCGCAAGGCCGAAGAGGCCTATGCCGATCTCGCCCAAATTCATGTCGCGCCGGATCTCAATCAGTCTCAGACAGTGATCAACAAACTAATGCACCGGGCACTGTTGAACCCATGGTCATTCGAGGCGCAATATGCTGAATCTTTTAGGTACTATCTGGGCCTGCTGGAGGCCGAAAAAAGCATTGGGCACAGCCTGACATACATCGAATTCCCGGATTTCGGTGGCTGGGGCACTGCAACGATTGAGGCGCAGCGCGCAGGGATCGCGTTTCAGGACACCGCGATCATCGCCAGATTGCACTCCACACAAGGTGTCATCCGCCGCGTGGAGCGGTTCACCCATGGACCCAACCATTGGCATGGTGTGCAGCTCGATGCAGAGCGTCACTTTCTTTCCCACGCGCAGGTTATCGTCGGTCATGTCCCGGGTATCATTGACTACAATGCCGACCATTATGGCCTGGCTGAGACATGGCAGGATCGCACAAGGCTGGAGTTTCCCCCGATCCTGCTGGATGACAGCGTGGCAAGTGCCGCGGCCCAGCAAACTGTGCAGGAGGTTCGCGCCGGTCTTGCTTCCGCGTTTGGTCTCAAGAGCGCCGATGACCTCGATCCTGATTTCGTGTTTTCATCTCGTTTTCAGCAATTTAAGCGACCGGAGCTGTTTATCCGAGCTGCGATCATGCTGCTCGACAACCGTCCTGATTACACCGGGACCTTCCGGCTGATCTCTTATGGCTGGGATGACGACTATATGGAGTGGCTGCAGTCCTTGGTGCCGCCCGTCTATCGGAAACGCATCCTGTTTCAATTGGATACAGAGCCCGATATACGCGAAGAGTTCATCCGCTCGTCCATCGTGGTTGTGCCCTCCAGCTACGAAAGCCTGTGCCTCTTTGCGTGCGAGGCCGCCATGATGGGTTGCAAGGTTATCCTGAACAGACAATGCATTGGCTTCAGCACGTCCGAAAGATGGGATGAAAATGAAAACTGCCTGATGTTTGATGGCAGCAGCTTTGATCTGGCTGAGACGATGGGCAAGGCGCTGTCCTGGACACCCAGTCACGTTGTCAACGCCGGGGCGGGCTGCCCCTATTGGGCGGAGCCTGACTTTCATGTCAAAGCCAGACCCGAGCCGGATGGACGCTCAGCGTCACTGTCTTTGGTCTGCTACGGCTATCTGACCAAGGAACAGGTTCTCGCCCACGCCGCGCTACTGTCGCACGTGCAGACGGAGGGCTATGGGGTCGTGTGTTTTCTAGCCATTGCCTTGTTTGCGCAGGAAACAGATCTGGTGGAGCATCTGGAATCCTTCGGGTGGTCTGTGGAGTTGATGGCTGGGTATGGGGACCAGGCGTATGAGTTTGGCCTAACGATCTCTCGTCTGGAAGCGGATCTGATTGCGTTTCTTCCCTCGGGATATGAGCTGCATCCGCACTTCCTACCCAAGGCGCAGGACACGTTTGCGAGCAATCCTGAAGTGATGCTTGTGGGCGGTCATGTCCGCGTGGTGGACGGCCCCACGGGTGAGCCCGATACAGTGCGCGTTTACGCTGGCAACATGCCCAGCGTCGCCATGTCATCGAGCCGCATTGCCCCGCGCACCAGCGTTGTGCGCCGAAAGATCATCGAACAAAGGCCGTTTGCCTCTGAGGCGGGCGAGCAATGGTTCGAAGCCTGGAGCCGGGACATGGCCATCGACGACGAGCCGATGTTGATTTTACCCCAGATCACCGCAGACCTCGTCGCGCAGGAAGAGCGGGTAGAAAGCACCCAAATCCTCTCTGCTGCGATCGTCGACCGGATGTTCCGCAACGCCGGCCTGCGCGCGCGCGGCTTGGCCATTGAACCGCCCGAAGAACCGGAGCGCGATGAAAGGCCCACGATTGATCTGATCGAAGACACTCTGACGGCGTTTTACTGCAGGTTGCCGAGACAGACCGTGCGGGATTTTAAACTGGTGTCCTGGCAACTCGACAAAGAGGCGCTTCTGGTGCACCCGACCAACGATGAACCAACGGTCGCAGAGATGGTGCTGAGCAACAATCCGGTTCAGCTCATTGAGGCCACCGTCATCAACTCCAGAGCGCAGAACACGGGGATTGAGGTCGCCATTGCTTTGGTTCCACCACAGGTCACTGATGCAGATGTCTACCACCTGACTATAGGCCAGTACCGGTTCACTGATGCGGCCATCAGCGCTTGGTCTCTGCTGGAGGCGGGCGAACGCAAAACCATCTCTGTGGCGACAAAACATGTGAGCTATGGCAATGAACATGTGCTGGTGATCACCCGCGTTCCGGCCAATGGCGACGAGCGTCATGCGCATCTTTTGGTCGAAGAGATCGTCCTGCATCCGACAAGTAGCGAGCTCTGAGTACGATGGAAGAGACGTTTAATCAGACAGCGCGTTGGTTCGGCTTCACCGATGCGGCTCCCACGTTTGATGATTTGCAGCCCTATCAGGTCATTGCACCCGGCGTTGAGATCAGCTTTGAGGCCAATACCGGTGCCGTGTGCCGCTCGCGTTTTGATGACCGTGGCAAACGGATGATCCTCGACGTCGAGGCCGTTGGCGGCTCCAGGTGGCTGACGATGGAATATGCTGTGGATGTGCCATCGCTGGTTAAGGCAAGAACCGTTCTTTGGGCTGCACGGATGACGTCTTCGCCTCGTGCCGCCTACCGTTTGGATCTGCGGCTTTGGCTCGGCAATGAGGGCGGGTTCAAGGATATCGCCATTGGCCGGGGTGTTCTCACGTCATCGGAAAGGTGGCTCACAGAGACGTATTTCCTTGACGATGCAGAAGACCTTACCACCTGCTCTGCCGCGAAAATGATTTTGCACCTGCCCTTGCAGGCGGCCGCGTTTGGCCTCAGCAAAGTGGTCTACATGCCCGCATGCTGACTCGTGCGATCTGCAAATTTCGTTCGAGCCTCAGGACGCCGAAGGCGACCTTAGGCAGCCAAAGCTTGGGCGGACGTGTATGACCGCGCCCGCAGACATCCCCAATGTCGGGCCGATTTTTGTCGGCGGCGCGCCGGGAGCTCTGCCTGATCAGGTGGCGCAATGGCTGGCCTCCGCCCTGCCGGATCGCAGCATTTTGCCCGCAGAAGATGCGAAGCCAAAAGCAGACGGGGCATGGGTACATGTCATCAGAGATCCGATCACGGCACTCGTCAGCGATTTGCGGATGCGGCGGTTTCGGCGCGTCGATGCCGCCGAAGAGCGCTATGTGAACGCGATCCAAGAGATTGAAGACAAAGCGCCAGAAGCCCGCCTTTTGCGAATTGATCTCATGCGCCTATGCCTCACGCCGCAAAGCGTGTTGCCGCAGCTTGAAGCGTTTTTGGGAATTGAAACGGGTGCTTTGCCCAGGGATGTCCCGCAATTCTGGTCTGATCACATCGGGGTCGAGCCGGATTTGGAAGGAAACCCGAGCCGCGCCTTTCAGCTCTTGGAATTGAGCCAGAACATCCATTGGGCCTCGCTTTCTGGTGCGGTACGCAAGGCGACCGTTCATCTCGGCTACCCGAATTTCAAGACGCGGTCGAACAAAGCCGAGGAACCCGCGCGTCCGGTGCCTGCAAAATCCGGTCACATGCAAACCAAGGTCTTCGCGCGCCCGTCGAATACGTTGGGTGCCAAACTGGGCTATCAGACGCGCGATTACGCAGCATTCGATTATGAGCATTGGGGTCACGACCTCTTCGCAGAGGGGCTGCGTGGTCCTCGACCCTCAAGGGCCGCCTTGGAAACAGGTGCATTTGTCGCCTCCCTCGGGGCCGCGCAAACCTATGGTCGGTTCGCTTACAGGCCTTACGCCCAGATTGTGGCTGAAGAAAAAGGCTTGGCCGTTGCCAACCTCGCCACCGGCGGGGCCGGACCCAGATTTTACCTCAGCCATCCAGCAATCCTCGATATCGCCAACCGTAGCAAAGTGTGCCTCATTCAGGTCATGTCCGGACGCTCTGCCGATAACAGCGTCTTGCACGACCCGCGTGGCCTCAGCCGGTTGCAGTGGCGCGAAAGCGGAAAGCGTGTGGCCCCCGATGATGCGTTTAATCACCTCATCGACACCCGCAGTGAGGCAGAGGTCAAGGCCATCGTGCAGGAAACCCGTGACACCTATGTGGCGGATATGAAGGCGCTTCTGGCCAGCATCAAGGCACCCAAGGTTCTGGTGTGGATTTCGGGGCGCTCACCGGACTACGAGGCGGATTACTCCTCCGTCCGAGGGATTTTCAAAGGCTTCCCGCAAATGGTGAATGCGGAGATGGTGGAAGAGGTGCGTGCTGCTCTTGGTCCCAACGACCGCTATGTCGCCCTCAGCAGTCGTCGCGGGCTGCCCAACCACATGATGAACCGCTACACGGGCGAGAACACAACCATCCCCATGCACAACAGGGTTGCCGAAACCCAGGCCTATTACCCCTCACAAGAGATGCATCTGGACCTGGCCGCGCAGCTTATCGAGGCCCTGCAATCATGACGTCGGGGCCTGATTTCATGCTCATAGGCGCGGAAAAAGCGGGGACAACCTGGCTTTACCGCAATCTCAAACCCCACACGGAGCTGTGGCTGCCGCCCGAGAAGGAATTGCATTTCTTCGATGACAAACCGCGGGATCAATGGCGGCGTGAAAAGGTGCTGGCGCAGGCCGAGGCACGCGGTGCCCATGAAAAACAGCTGGACTGGTTTCACCAATTTGCTGCCGTCGATACGTCCGATCTTAAGGCTTACATAGCGCTGTTTGAGCCCCGCACGGGTCAAAAAGCCGGTGAGATGACCACTGAGTACGCTGTGCTTGAGGAACATTTCGTCTCTTAGATCGCCCGCGCTTTCCCGGACCTGCGGATCATTTTTGCCATGCGCGATCCAATCTCACGGCTCTGGTCGGCCTACAAAATGCACATGCGGCAAGATGAAGATACAGTGCCTTATAGCTCGGATCGCTATGCCAAGTATCTGGGCCGTTTGCCTCCTCAATTGCGTACGGACTATCGCCGCACGTTGTCGATCTGGCGCAAGTGGTTTGGCAGGGCCGCGGTTCTGCCATTCTTCTTTGATGACATTGAAACGCTGCCAGACCACGTCGTGGCGCAAGTCCTGGAACATATCGGTGTAAAGGATACAACGCCGCCCAATCCTGAAGCTCTCGAAAGAAAGGTCTTCGCCGGGGATAGCGCACCCATCCCCAAGGAGTTTGCAGCTATGGCGGCAGAGCGCTATCTGCCGATGCTTTTGATGATGTCCCGCGAAATGGGCGGCCCCACGGATGCCTGGTTCTTGCACGCGCAGCAGGCCTTCCGAAATGGGCAGAGCGCATGATGACGGCCGGGTTCAAAAATCGATGGTGAAAACTTACGAAAAACCCTTCCTGCTTTGCGTCGGCGCGCAGAAATCCGCCACATCCTGGCTGGCGGAAATGATGCGGACGAAGACCCCCGTCTGGGTCGGCGCGTTCAAAGAATTCCACTATTTTGATCGATACTCAGAGATCCCATCGGTCCGGGTCAACGGGGACAAGCGGTTTCATGACCGTTTCAAGAGGCTCACCTCTGAGCTTCCGGGCATGAGAGATGTTGCGCGCAATCGCCTGATCTGGCTGCTGGACCGTCTGTTGATCGATTCCGATGAGAGCTACGCCGAATACATCGCGAAGTATTCTAGCGCGGCGCCCGCAGCGGCGGATTTTACACCCGAGTATGCGACCCTTCCGCAAGTTGCGTTTGAGCGCATGAAGGCTGTTCTGCCCAATGCGACCGCGCTTTACATGATGCGCGATCCTGTTGCGCGGGCCTGGTCCGGGGCCAAACACAGGGTGTCGTTCATAAAATCGGACGAACCGATCTTGACCGATCTCGACCGGTTCCTTCGCTTTCTGGATGAACCGCTCATCAAGGCCTTTGCCGATTATCCCACGACGATGCAGCGTCTGCAAAAGACGTTTCCAGAGGCGCGGATCGGGTTTTATGAAGAGGTCTTGGAAAGCGATGAGACCGCGCTGGCTTTCATAAACGTGCTGCTCGGAGATCTGGGGCTTGATCCTCTGGAAGATGCCTCAGACATCCGCAAACAGGTCTATGCCGGGCAATCCAAAAGCATGCCAGAGGCGTGGGTGCCAGTGATCCGGGAAAAGCTCGATCCCGTCTACAAGGGGCTGAGCGACATGGGGCTCGAGGTGCCGAAAACATGGCTGTGAGTTTCAGGATGTTCCAAACAAGGTTTGTCCTGGGTGGATATCTAGATTTCTCCTCTTTGAGGGCCCACTGATGACAGGACGCGCAAAAATAGAAATCGCCGAACAGTTGGGGCTTTTGCTCAACATGTCCTCTCGCGCTCAAATCGCGGAACTAGGATTTTTTTGGTCGAACGGAAAACGTGATAAACCGGCAGGGGTACTTTCCCATGGCCTTTAACATCGCAACTATGCAACGGGTGTGCAGGGCCGCCCATCCAGCGAAACAAGGTAGGCAAGACGCATGTTGAAGTTTCTTTTTGTGACCGGATCTCACAAATCGGGCACGTCTTGGCTGGCCAGAATGATCGATGCCAACCCGACCATTGCGCTGCCTGACCAAGAGCTTTGGTTGCTAGGAAATCCAAACAGCTTGGGCGAGAAGATCAAGAATTCTATGGATGCCTGGTTGGGTCTGCCGACGGTTTCAAGTCAGTTCACGACAGAGCAAAGCCAAGGCAATGTGCGTCGCACCGTCATGCGCGCGGCGATCAGCAGTGCCATCGAGGCAGGCATCGGCGGCGTAAAGGGCGCCAAAGTGATCGGGGACAAGACGCCTGCCTTTTATGCGCAGCAATTCCGCTATCTGCAGTCGATCTTCCCGGATGCCTATTATGTGCAGATTGTGCGCGATCCCCGAGACGTTGTCGTCTCGCATCATTTTCATGCCTACCGCCTCGATGAATGGTCTTTCTTTGGGGATAAGGACAAAGCCAAGGAGGTGGGCAAACGCATCAAAGATGGTGAGAATGTTGGCCCCGATCTTCTTGATGACGCTAGCGTGACGCGTCTCCTGAAGGCGTGGTGCCGGGTGCAGAACAACGGGATTGAGACGAAAGATGTCTTTCCCAACCGACATCGCCTCTTGCGATACGAAGATCTGCTGGTGCAGCCGGGTCATGAGCTCAGACAAGTCTTCAATTTGGTCGAGCAGCCTCTCAATAACGCTGCGGTTGACGACATCGTCGCGCGGTTTTCGTTTGAGCAGATGTCACAGGGGCGCAAGATCGGTCAGGAAGATCCCAAAAGCTTCTTCCGCAAAGGCGGTTCAGGTGACTGGAAGACGTACTTTTCCCCTGAGCTGGACGCGCAGGTCCGTGAGCAGGCCAAAGACTTGATGGAGCATTTCGACTACGGCGATTGAGACCGACACCCGACTTACACGACCCTTGAACCGTCGGGTAATTGGAGAGTGACTTGTCAGCCAAACAACCCCAATCGATCGCCGGGTTCTGCAAACCGGTGCAGGTTTGGAAAGAGCGAGGATAGCGCCTCTGGTCGCACCCCAAACCACAGCGATAGATCAGCATAAAGCTCATCGGTTGAAATGCTCGGGATCAAAACCCCGTCGCCCACATCCAGTGGATTGTCATCGCCCAAGCCTAAGACAGGATAATCCCCGACAATCCGCCCACCGGCCACTGGCCCGCCCATGACCAGAGTGTTGCCGCCCCAGCCGTGATCTGTCCCGCTGCCGTTGGACGTCAGCGTCCGGCCAAAGTCAGAGCCGGTGAAGGTTACAACGCGATCTGACAACCCCATCTCATCAAGCGCGGTTTGAAACGCGCCAAGCGCCTGAGATAGGACCGACAGCATCCGCGCGTGTGTTGAGAGCAGCTGATCGTGATGATCCCACCCAATGTAGCGCACGAAGAAAGTCTGCTGTTCGAGCCCCAGCCGGTCAGACATGGCAATCGTTCGCGCCACCATTTTCAGCTGCTGCGCCAGCGGAGAGACCGGAAAGCGGCCGGGCACGTCGATCCCGTCCATCGCGGCCGAGAACGTCTCATGCTGAGCCTGCGCATCGCGTGTCAATCGCAGATAGGTCTCCTTGAACGGGTCGCCCTTTGGATCAGCCGTCAGCAAGCCGTTGAGGCTCTCTGTCAGCCCGTCCTCCATGGCCGCTTTATCTTCATTGGTCACAAGTCCGACACTGCCTTGATCCGTGATCGAATAGGGCAGGTCCTTCTTGCCGTTTTGCACCGTGTTGTGCCCAGCCAGCGACACGTTCATGCTGATCTCATGGGCGGAGCGCGAGGATTGCAGCTCATCGGCAAAATACCCAAACCATCCCTCTTCCTTGCGCATGTCCGGGCGTGAGGTCTGCCAGTGTTTGAACTGGTCGGCATGGCTCAAGAGCCCCAGAGGCAGCTGGGCAGATCCGTCGTAAAATTGCTCTTTGACCACGCGATCCACGAGCGGGCCGACGTTAGAGACAAAAGCCAAACGTTTCTGATTGTAAAGGCTCGCAAGCTCCGGCGCGGCACTGTGCAGGCCAAAGCTCTGGCCGTGTTTGTCCGCGTGCTCAAGCGCAATCAGATCGCCCTTGGACAGTGCCAGATTGCTGCGGGTCTTGGCGTAGACGTCATAGGCAACGCCATCATTGGGCACGAGCATGTTGAAGCTGTCATTGCCCCCATCAAGCATCACGAACACCAGCGCCTTCTTTTGCGCGGTGATCACGTCAGCACCGGCATTGGCGATACCGGGCATCGCGGCCCCCATCATCGCGCCGGTCACAGCCGTGCCGCTCGTGGACAGGAAATGGCGCCGTGTCAAAGTCTTGGTCAGCATGGCCCTACGCCTCCTGCACTGTGAATTCGGGAGAGACCGCAATCATGAATCCTATGGTCTGCACCAGCCGCTCAGGCCGGTCTCGCATCGGGATGCACGCAGCTTGGATGCGCGCCTTCAGATCTGGATCCACATGGCCCGTCAGCAGGACCGACATCCGATCAATTAGCGCATCATGCTGGCCTTGATCCTTGGCCATCTCGATCTCGTCTTTGAAATCAAACCGCAGCACATCGCCATAGCGCCGGCGCAGCGTGGGCGGGTACATCTCCATCACCATGCGCTGTTCATCCCCTTGCCCGATCTGCGTCGAGACGAGGGGCAAATCGCCCTCCATGAACCACTGATAGGCAAGGTTCACATAGGCCACTGAGGTCGCTGAGGTGTGCAACTGAAATTCCGGCGCCTTCAGCCCCATCCCCTGCAAATCGCCATGCGGCGCAAAGCCCGGCTTGTAGAAATTGAACACCGTGGGCGCAGCCATCGGGTGCATCGCCAGCGTCGCTTCAAGATCATCGCCAAGAAGCCACGGCTTGCCACTGCTGTTATGAGCGTTGAAGGCCAAGAGGAGTTGCGTCACCCGGTGAAGCGGCGATTTCAGCTTTTGCGATTGAACATGCTTCGCACCGATGGCTCGCGCGGAGGGCAAACGTTGCTCGGCCACCTCATGATCCAGCGGCCAGGTCAGGATGGCTTTCACGGCCGCCTTCAAATCCCCCGTGGGTCCAAAAGCATCAGCCACATGCGCGATGTAATCCGGCGACGGGTTCGAGGTCACCAAGCGGTTGATCAGATGCCGCGCGATGAACGGCGCCGTCGACGGCTGCGCCACCAGCTGCGTGACCGCCGAGCGGATTTCCTCTGGCCCGTCCTGCCCGCCGGGCAGGGTGATGCCGCCGTTCAGCAGCGATTTGGCTCCACGATCATGGAAGCTCTCATCGATGATCATGGGCTTTGTCGCCTCGATGAAGGGCACGGTCTTATAGGCCGTCTCCACCCCGTCATTGAAGCCCACCGCGCTGCCGTTGTAGCTCTCCAGCCACCAGCTGGTGACCCATTCATAGTGATAGCCCGCTGGCAAAACGCCCGTGAACACCCGCGCCATCTCCTTGATATCGCGGTTGTCATAGGTCGGGATGGGCTTGCCCGCCGCATCGAGCTTTTCGCTGCCATCAGGGTTCAGCTCAAAGAGCCCGATGGTGAAAAGCTGCATGATCTCCCGAGCAAAGTTCTCATCGGGATGGATGTTGCGGACCGGGTCGGCTTTCTGGTTGTTGATATGGGTGAGGTAGATCCCCATCATCGGATGCAGCGCCACCTCGCTCAGCAAGTCGCCGTAGTTCCCGAACGCGTGGTCATAGAGCAGGTCATAGTAGCTCGCCATCCCGATCGAATTGAGCTCAAGCGACGAGGCATCCGAGACCACGAGGATCTCCGAGAGCGCCTGCGCCACCCGCTGCCGCAAAAGATCATCGCGCCGCGTCAAGAGATGCTGCCACCACGCCATGCGGAAATACCACTTATAGGGCAGGGCAGGATTGTTGCCGTCCCCGTTGATCAGATCTTCGCCATGGGCGCCAACGAGCCGTTCTTTGAAGGAGAGCCACAGCGCGTGCGTTGCGGGTTCATAGGGGCGGACCGTGCTCGGCGTGTTGTTTAGTTGCGCCTCAAGCCAGGCGCGTGGTCCGGTCGCAGCCACATCCTCAAGAAGTGCCTGATCGTAGCCCAATGTTGCCTGCATCAGGAAACGCGCAGTGTCGGTTTTCGACATGTGTCCATCCCTTTGGAACGCGGGCTCAGACGCAGACGATATGAGGCTGGCAAAGCTGGCGTTCGATTAACTGTCAAAATTGACAATAAACGTTCCGAGCCGAATTTCAATGGTGCGCCCGAATAAAACCCTCGCCATGGGCGCTGGCGCATGTGCTTCTGCAGAAGAGGCGCTGTGTCAGCTGAAGGGCTTGGCTGAAATGAGGCGTCGGATCCGCGTCATGCGGCACGTACATAATGTGGCAAAGCGATTGAAAAGCGCCCGCCTAGAGAAGTGTCAGCCTGCCAACAAAAAAGCGTTATCCAGCCTTTGCATACGGCAAAGATCGCGGCGCATTAGTTTGTAGATGCCGTGGACCAATAGGGCTCCAGCAGCATCATCACCAGTTTCTCTGCCTTGGCGCGGTCAAACCGGTCGACGAACAGAAAATAGTCGGCCCAAAAGCCCTCAAGCATCGCGATCGTCGCGGTTGCCAGATCCTTGGCGAGAGCGTCGTCAGAGCTGCGTGGCCCAAGGGACCTTGCAATCGCCTTGGTGTAATCATCCCTCAGCCGCCCGTCACGGGTCGACGAAAAGTTCCGGATCTCAGGATCGCCATGGGCGAGGCTGCGCATCACGGTTAGCACGGTGATCGTTTCAGGATTGAGCACGTCTTCGTGCAGGTCCGCGCGCACCATAGCCCGCACAATGTCCCTCGGGTCTGGCCCTGCATCCGCGATGAGATCCGAAACCGTGTCAAAATACGTCTGCCCAAATCGCTCTGCCGCGGCGCGCAGCAAGGCGTCCTTGTTGCCGAAGGTTTTCATGATCATGGCCCGAGTGAGGTCGGCCTCCGCCACGATATTGGTCACGGTTGTGCCCTCAAGCCCGTGCTTGGCGATAGACCGTATCGTGGCAGCGATAAGCCGTTCAGCAGCGGCTTTGGACATGGGTTACTCTCCTCACACTGTCCTCGAAGGCGCCGGTACCTTCCAGCATCCGCGCACGCCTCGCAACTCTCTTGACGCAGAACGCGGTTTGCGCTTTATTGTAAACGATCGTTTACCAATTCGTCTATGGAAAGAAAAGCACGCGCACCTTGGCTGTTCATGCACCAGGATCAAGCGTGCTCCATCCAGGAAACCGGCAGCGCAAGCAACCAAAGAGGCGCGGGAATGACCCAGTATGACACCCTGTTTGATCCGGTCCAGGTCGGGCCTGTCACAGCGCCCAACCGCTTTTATCAAGTGCCCCACGCCTGCGGAATGGGTCACCTGAGGCCCCAAGCCCACGCCGCGATGCGGGGCACAAAGGCGCGCGGCGGCTGGGGCGTGGTCTGCACCGAGGAATGCGAAATCCATCCCTCGACCGATCTCTCCCCCTATCCCGAACAGCGGCTCTGGGATGAACGCGATATCCCCGCGCTCTCGCTGATGGTCGACGCTGTGCACCGAGAAGGCTCCCTTGCCGGGATAGAGCTTGTCCATAACGGCCACATGTCGGGCAACCTCTACACACGCCTGCCCGTCCTGACCGTCTCTGAACGCCAGCTTGCCGACGGCTACCCCAAGATGGCGCGTACGATGGACAAGTCCGACATCCGCGAACTGCGCCGCTGGCACCGAACGGCTGCGCGCAACGCCAAGCAGGCAGGTTTCAACATCATCTACGTCTACGCGGGGCACGAGATGACACTGCCCCAGCATTTCCTCCTCAACCGCTACAACCAACGCACGGATGAATACGGCGGTTCCCTCGAAAACCGCACGCGTCTCATCCGCGAATTGCTGGAAGAGACGCAAGAAGAGGTGGGCGATACCTGCGCCGTCGCGCTGCGTCTGGCCCTGGATGAGAACCTCGGAGCTGGGGGCATGCAGGCGCAGGACGAAGGCCGCGCCGTGGTCGAGCTTCTGGCCGATCTGCCTGACCTCTGGGACGTCAACGTCTCGGATTGGACCAACGACACGCTCTCCTCACGGTTCGAACCCAACGAAGGCGCGCAGGTCGATTACATGAGCTTCGTGCGTCAGACGACGGGCAAGCCTGTGGTGGGCGTGGGCCGCTATTCCTCCCCCGATCTCATGGTCAAACTGGTGCGCGAGGGCGTGCTCGATTTCATCGGGGCCGCGCGTCCCTCCATCGCCGATCCCTACCTGCCCACGAAAATCCGCGAAGGCCGCATCGACGACATCCGCGAATGCATCGGCTGCAACATCTGTGCCAGCTGCGAAGGCTTCGGTGTGCCCATCCGCTGCACCCAGAACCCCACCATGGGCGAAGAATGGCGCCGTGGCTGGGACCCCGAAGTGATCGACAGCAAGGTGAGCGATGCCAGTTGCCTCGTGGTGGGCTCCGGCCCCGCAGGCCTCGAATGCGCCCTGCAACTGGGCCGGCGCGGCTATGACGTAACCCTCGCCGAAGCCCGGTCAGAGCTCGGCGGGCGCGCCTTGCTGGAAAGCACGCTCAAAGGCCTCTCGCCGTGGAAACGCGTCGTGGACAACCGCCTTTACGAGCTTAGCCAGATGCCCAACGTCTACATGTTCACCGAAAGCACCGTGGATGCCGATATGGTGACGGAGCTTGGCACGGAACATGTCTTCGTCGCGACAGGTGCCACCTGGCGCAATGACGGCACCGGGCGCACGCATTACGCACCCATGAACTGGCACAAAAGCCAGGAAATCCTCACGCCTGACGACATCATGAATGGCGTCCAGCCGCAGGGCCGCATTGTGATCTACGACGATGATCACGGCTACATGGGCGGCACGCTCGCCACCCATCTGGCGGATCTGAACCCGGTCTTCCTCTCCACCGCCAGCATCGTCGCCCCGTTCACCACCTTCACGCTTGAACAGGACAAACTGCAGTCTGAACTGACAGAGCGCGGCCTCGACCTGCAGCTCTCTGCTAAGATCTGTGACACCGAAAAGAACGCCCTCATGGTCTCCTCCGTCTACGGCGGGACCACGCGCACCATCCCCTGCGATACCCTGATCCTCGTCACCGCCCGGCAGGCCAACATGGCCCTCGCGACATCGCTCCGCGAGGCCGGTCACGCAATCGACCTCATCGGGGATGCCCTGGCCCCGGGTCTCATCGCTGACGCCACCCATTCCGGCCACCTCGCCGCGCGATCGCTTGAGGAAAGCCCCTCCAAGATCGCCGCCGCCCCGTTCCGCCGCGAAATGACAGAACGTCCTTACCCGCAGACCACCCCCTACCTCAAAGGAGCCGCAGAATGAGCGAAGCAACCCGCACAAGACGCAGAGGCGCAGGCCGCGCCGCCCGAGTGGCTCAACGCGAAGCCTTGGCCCCATCGCCCGCCATCTGGCCAGGGATCGAAGGGGGCAAGTTCCAGCCACTCACTCAACAGGACATGGAACGCGTCCACGAAGCTGCGCTCACGATTCTCGAGCGCACAGGTATCGGCGATCCGGTCCCCGAACTCCTCGACATCGTGCTGCCTAAGGGCGCCATCCTACGCGACAACGGTCGCCTTTGCTTCCCGCGCGTCCTGATGGAGGACCTGCTCTCGGTCGCCGCCAACGAATACTACGTTCACGCGCGCGGTAGCCGTGCAGGCAAGGACGACATCCATTGCCGCAAGAACCACGTCTTCTTTTCCAACTCCGGCACCGCAGTCACGACGTTCGAGCCCGAGAGCCGCTGCTACCGCCCCTCGACGGCCAAGGACATCTACGATTTCACCCGCCTCGTCGACGCGCTCGACAACTACCACATGCTGGGCGCCACCGTGCTGGCCACCGATGTTCCGGACGATTTCGAACACGACATGACACAGGTCTACGCCATGATGGCCGGGTCCGAGAAACCCGCCTGCATGTCCTTCCGCAAACGCGAGCACATCAAACCCGCGCTTGAGATCTTTGATATGGCCTCGGGCGGCGAGGGCAAGTTCCTCGAAAAACCCTCCGTCATCTTCGGCGGCTGCCCCATCGTCTCGCCCCTGCGCTTCGGCCGCGAAAATCTCGAGACCCTGATGGATGCAAGCCGCCTGCGGCTAACCAGCGACATCGCCGTCGCCCCCCAATCCGGCGCCACCGCGCCTGCACCCATGGCCGGGATCCTCGCCCAGGTCGTCGCCGAAACCCTGGCCTGCGTGGCGGTCGTGAACCTCATCACCCCCGGCTGTCCGGTCTCCTTCGCCGCATGGCCCTTCATCACCGACCTGCGCACCGGCTCCTTCACCGGGGGCAGCGGCGAACAGGCGATCCTCGCCGCCGCCGCCGTGCAGATGGGCAATTTCTACGACCTGCCCAACTCCGTGGGCTGCGGCATGACCGATGCCAAGATCCCTGACGCGCAATACGGGTTTGAAAAGGCGCTGACCTACACGCTCGCCGCCCATGCCGGGGCCAATCGGCTTTGCGAAGTTGGCGGCATGATGGGCAGCCTCATGGGCTGCAGTTTCGAATCCATGGTGATCGACAATGACATCATCGGCGCCATCGCACGCACCCTGCGCGGCATCGAGATCACAGATGACACGCTCTCGGTCGACACCATCCACGAATGCGCCACGGGCCCGGGTCACTATCTCGGCCACGGCCAGACACTCGAAGTCATGGAAACCGAATATGTCTATCCCATGCTGATGAACCGCAGCCCCGTGGATCAGTGGCAGGCCGAAGGCTCCAAAGACCTCTTCGAGCACAGCCAGACCCGCACGCAAGAGATCCTGGGCGAGCATGTCCCCAACTACCTCAGCCGCGAAGCCGACGCCAAAATCAGGCTGCGCTTCCCCATCAAGCTTGAGGCCAAACACCTGTTCCGGCCGCGACCAGCGTGACGTCTGCGGCCACCCAAGCCTCGTCCTTCAAATCCATCGCCTCGATCCTGATGTGCGTTGGGTTTCTGGTGGCGGGCAACGGCCTCTTTCAAACGGTGTTTCCTCTTAGGGCAGATGCCGAAGGGTTCTCTGTCGTTTTGATTGGCTTACTGGGCACAGCCTATTTCGCGGGCTTTGCTATGGGATGTTTTTGGTGCCCGCGCATCATCCGCTCATCGGGTCACATTCAGGCTTTCGCGGGCGTCGCAGCCATCACAACGGCGCTGTCGCTCGCCTTCCCGATCCTGCCTGATCCATATGTCTGGGCCATCTTGCGGTTCCTGCACGGCATCGCCTTCGCTGCGCTCTTTGTGGTGATCGAAAGCTGGCTCAATGATCGATCAGACAATGACAACCGTGGCCGTGTCCTCTCGGCCTATATTATCGTCTCCAACATGCTGACTATCGCCGGTCAATTGATGATCAATCTCTACGCGGTAGAGGATGACCGCCCCTTTATCCTTGTCGCCATGCTCATTTGCCTGGCCATCGTGCCACTGACGCTGGTGCGCGTGGCCACGCCTACACCGATCACAACCGCCAAGATCGACATTCGCAGCCTGTATCACCTTTCACCCGTTGGCCTCATCGGATGCTTTCTGGTGGGCGCTGCCGAAGGAGCGTTTTGGTCTCTGGGCCCCGTCTTTGCGCAGCAACGAGATTTTGACGTGAGCGACGTGGCTTTCCTAATGGCCGCCTTTGTGCTTGGCGGGACGCTCTCGCAATGGCCGCTGGGATGGCTCAGTGACCGGGTCGATCGCCGCTACATCATCGCCGCCATCGCATTCGGGGGTGTCGGCACCGGGATCGTCATCGGATACATTGATCTGACAGGAGACTGGGCGATCTTTGCCCTCGCTGTGGCCCACGGCGCGCTGATGGTGCCGCTTTATGCGATGTGCCTGTCGCACGCCAATGACTACGCCCCCAACTCGAAGATGGTCGAAGTCAGCAGCGGGCTCCTCTTGGCCTATTCCACCGGTGCCGCCCTGGGGCCTTTGGCGGCATCTTTGTTCATGGGTCCAGAGCGCAGCGGCGGCCTCTTTGCCTTCATCGCTTTGGTCTTGCTGGTGCTGGCCGTTTTCACAAGCATCCGGATCGCAAAACGCAATCGCGACTACGCGGAGCGCGCCGAATTTGTGCCTGTTCCCAAAACCACAGCCGTGGTCTTTTCTTTGGAGGAAGATGATGAGCTGCCCGCGGATACTGACACCGCAGAGACCTCCCCAAACCTGCGTTAAATGTCTCAGGCGCCTCCAAGATGAAATCCATTTCGCAACCGATCACTCCGGTGTAGAAAAACGCTCAGGTACTGTGATCCATCCCCAGATCATGCTGCCTTTCTCGATATATTCTGACAAAAGGAAAGTTATGCATGGCACACATTGTTTCCGCTGGCCGCCTCAGAAAATCTCCATTCTACACGTCAACGATTGAGGAAGGCGCCGAAACGCTGCTGACCTATAACAATATGCTGGTCCCGCGCGGCTATGGCGACCGGGAGGCCGAGTATTGGCGGCTGATCAATGGCGTGTCCATGTGGGACGTGGCGGTTCAGCGGCAGGTGCAGCTCAAGGGGCCGGATGCGGCCAAACTGGCGCAGATTCTCTGCGCGCGGGATCTGTCATCTCAGGTCATCGGGCAGGGCAAATACGTGGCCATCTGCGATCATAACGGCGTTTTGATCAACGATCCGATTGCGATGAAAGTGGCCGATGATTGCTATTGGCTTTCTATCGGAAATTCCGACATCTGGTTCTGGGCGCGCTGTGTGGCGGGCGAGCGCGGGCTGGATGTTAAGGTGAGCGAGCCTGATGTGTCGCCTTTGGCAGTGCAGGGGCCAAAGGCCGAGGATGTGGTCGCCTCGATCTTTGGCGATTGGGTGCGAGAACTGCGATACTTCTGGTTCAAGGATACAGAGATCGAAGGCATACCAATTACCGTGATGCGCGCGGGATGGTCCAAGCAGGGCGGTTTCGAACTCTTTCTTCGGGATGGCACAAAAGGCGACCATCTCTGGCGCATTGTCAAAGACGCCGGCACACCCTTCGACATTGGCCCTGGCTACCCCAACCCTTCAGAGCGCACCGAAAGCGGCCTATTGAACTACGGCTCGGATACAGATGACGGCACCAACCCGTTTGAGGTCCGCATGGGAAAATTCATCGACCTTGATGTCAGCGATGATGTCATCGGCGTAAAAGCTCTGCGCAAGATCAAGCAAGGCGGCGTGAAACGGCACCAACTTGGGATCGTTCTTGAGGGCGGCGAAGAAAATGAAGATCAATCGATCTGGCTCGATATCGTGAAAGATGGCGCAGTCATCGGCCATATGACCCACAAGGCATGGTCCTACCGCATGCAACGCATGATCGGCTATGCGCTGGTCTCCGTGGAGGCGCAGCCGGGCGACAGGGTGGAGGTGATGAAGGATGCAGGGCCGGTCACTGGCCAGCTCAGCCCAATCCCATTTGCTGTCTGAAACTCGACCGCTCCAAAACCGACGTTAGGCTACGCGCGTTTGCGGTTTTCCAATCGACCGTGACGGGCGTAATGCTCAAATGCGCTCGGAACGACTTGCGTCTTCACAGCCTGTTCTACATCCGGGTTCTGTTCCAGATACGCGCTTTCTGAGAAGGACGGCGGCGTGGGCAGGGGCTCTGCGATCTCTGTAAACCGATCCAGGATCTCGTCCCAGCCTGCGTCCATGTCAAGCGCGGTCAGCTTGCGACCGCGGCCATACATCTTCGACTTCATCGAGGCCAGTTTACCGTTATAGGCCGCGACCAAATAGGCGCGATCGGCCATCTCGACCAAACCGCCACCGCCACTGGCCGCACCTGGGCCTTGGCCCCGGCCTGCAACCTCGTCAAAAATCTTGCCCGATATCTGCCGGTTTTCGTTGACATATGCGCCCATGATCACGGCCAACGCCGCCGAGGTTTGTGTGCTGTATTTGCGCAGGAAAGAATTCCGCACAACGGAATGGAATTCTTCATGTTTGCTGATGCCGCCAACCACGGAGTTCGAATACGTGCTGTCGCCTTTGCCGCGTTCTCTGTGGTGGTAAAGAGCCAAAGGCTCCGGCAGGACGCGGATATCGCTGTGCAGCAGAAACTCCAGGTTAAAGTACCAATCCCCCAGCACAGGCAGCTCTTCATTGTAGCCGCCGACACGATCATAAAGCGCCCGGCGATAGATAAAGGCAATGGGCGCAAATTTGTTTTCCGCGCCCAGTTCTGTCATTTGAATGCCGCGCAGCCACGGATTGTAAGGCCGCTTTGCGTGGATGATCACTTCATCCCCACGGATTTCCTCGGATACATAAGTGGTGCCCGTCACAACCCCGCCGTAGCGGGCGCCAGCGCTGCTTTCCAGATACTCAACCGTCGTTTTCAGAAACGCAGGATGCCAGCTGTCATCGTCATCGTGGATCACCACATAGTCGCTTTCAACGCTGCGAATTCCGAGATTGGAGGCCGCTTCCATCCCATGGCTCACCTCATTGGACACCAGACGCACCTTGCGCAGATCAACACCGGACTGTGCGATCACCCGTTCCACCTCTTCGCGGCTGCCGCCGTCATTCACGACCACCCAGATATAGCCGTCATAGGTTTGATCGGCCACGCTCTTGGCCGCGCGTCTGAGCAGCACAGGGCGGTTCTTGGTGCGGGTGATCACAGCAACGAGCGGTTTCTCAGGCAGCTTTGCAGATGCAGCCGTGACCGTTTGATCCTTGGCTGAGGTGGGGTCAAAATATGACGCGCTGTCACTCAGGCCCATCTGGGTCAGTTGCTTGGCGCGGGCAGAGGCGACACTCTCCTCTTCCAACGCGATTTGACCAGGCTTCCAAAGCGCTTTGGCAATGCGCATCTCGGGGTCTGTAAACTCAGGGTGATTGCGCGGCAGCAGCACAGGCACATGCAGGATCTTGCCAAAATCGGCAGAGCGATCCTTGGAAATCGTGGCAAGCGCTTCGTCCCGCGTTGGCATGGTGATGATCCGCGACAGCTCTTTCATTGCTGGGGTGTAGCGCGACAGGATCTCGCCTTCATCCAGCGCGCCATGGTCGTTCAAATAGGCCGACACATGCAGGTAAAGCGCGTCATCGGTTTCACTCACCACTTCACCCAGGTTCTGTTCAATCTGTTCCTGCACCACCGCATCGAGGGGCCCACCCACGACCTCCTCAATCGACGGTGCATTGGGTTCCAGCAGTGTCTCAATCAAATGGTGATGCAGGATAAAGGCGCTCTCGGGGATCTCGGGGCTGTACTGATCGGCCTCAAAGAGAATGCCGATCACGTCATCCGCCACGCTTGGATCATGCGTTTTGCCCAGGAACCGGCCAAGATAGAGCCCTTTCCAATCGACATCTGGAAAACTGTTTTTCAGGAGGCTCTGGGTCGTGCCCTGCCAGCCACTGTCGATCAGAACAACGCGTTCACTGCCCTCGACAAGATCACTGACATAGGTCTGAAAAGACGCAGAGCAGTCCCGAAGATAACTCCGCATTGCTTTGGCTTCCGCACTCTTGCCGCTGATCCAGTGGGGAAAGCTCGTGCCTGGGGCCGCAAACGCCTCGTTGTCCAGATCCATGCGTGCCAAAATGGTCGCTTTGTTCCGCATCACTGAGCGGATCAGTTCGCGCATGGGCAGGATCTGAAACTCATGGGCAATCAGGGCCGAGGCCCGTGCCTCGGAGGCGGTAAAGCACCCTTTGCACGCAGACATGCGTGAGAGCCAAAACATCTCGCCCGTTACAGGTGCGCCCCGCGCCTCGCAGAAAATCCGGTAAAGCGCTTCAATTCGCACACCGGCCCGCGCGCAATAAAGGAACTTTGTCTTGCCGTCGTCAAAGTAGAGGATGTGCTGATTCAGGCCCATGAGCCAGCGATGCACCACGGGCCCCAGCAGGTCATACCCTATGTGGCGTGTGAGCGTCTCAGTCAAAGCACCTTCTTTGTCGCTTAACATGGCATCGGGCCCTCTAGAGAGGCAGGGCAATGGGCGGCGCATATTGTCCGCTCGACAAAAGCCGTTGCTCTGCTGCAAGATGATCGGCCCTGCGTTTTTCGATGTCTGCGGTTGCGAGCGGCAGATGCAAGGCGCGCCAACCGTTCTGACAAGGCTGATAATAATCCCCGCGCCAGTTGTCGCCGATGTGAAAGAAACGCTTCGGGGCGACATCCATCCGCTCGGCAACCTCAACGAAGAGATGCCCGGATGCTTTGGAGACGCTCTGATCTGCGCTTGAGATGACATCGCCCAGCATGTCCAAATCCATATTCAACCGCCCCAAAAGCGCTTTGATCTGATCTGCATGCATGTACATGTCAGAGATCAGAATAACACGGCCACCCTTTTGCGCGTGCTTTACACACTGCGAGAGCAGCAATGGGTTCACCGTCAAGGTTGTTGCTTCATAGTCAAGCTCGGCCTCAACGAACGCATCGGCCAGCCGGTCATCCCCACAGAACAGCCGGCTCGCAGTGCGGTGGATCTCAGTCAAAGAACCCTCTCTACATCCCAAGCGCCTTGGGGCCGCACGATAAGTTGCCCGCGTGCCCAGATCGCGCAGGATAAATCCAAGATAATCGCTGATTTCTTGCCCAAGCGCCTCTGTTGCAATCGCCGCCATGCGCGCGCCAATCTCGAAAAACCGGCTCATTTCCGAACTGTTGTCGCGCAAAAGCAGCGTGTCGAACACATCGAGCGAAAACACCGTTTCTGGATCGCGCAACGCGTCATGCAACGCATTATCAATTAGTTTGGCAACATCTCCCCCAGAAAACGCACCGTCACGTGCGGCGGCGTTCGTCAAGCCGTCTTGGATCGCATCGAACCTGTGGATGGATGTAATAAAGTTCTCTGCCATCATCTTTTGGTTGATCTGTCCTACCCATGCATCCCGAGCGCCACATTGCATAAGTTTCTTTGCCTGACAAATGAAACTGGGGGCGCGCTGGGCTTTTTGATGCCGTTTGCCTTGCGCGTACCGGCCGGGAAAGCCCCGCTACACCTTGATGGCGCCACCGATCGCTGCTGCGATTGCTTGCCCGCTTTGCCATGCGTGCTCTGCACTGTTGCCGAGGCACCAATCCCCGCCGACAAAGAGCGTGCGCGCGTCATTTGCCAGGTAAGCCTGTCCCAACGGATGGGAGGCCCGCGCATAACGCCACCGATGCGCAGAAACGTAGGCTGGCGCGTATGCCTCCGGCAGATTCAAGCGCGCCAGGACCATCGGCAGTAGACGCGCTGCCACCTCGTCCAAATTCAACTCCAGATGCCGCTCGCTCCAGGATGTGCTGGCATGGGCGACAAAGCAGCGCGCATTTGGCCTGCCGGGCTTCGCGCTGTCCTCAGCCATCCAAGCAATTTCTTCGCAGCTGCCACCGGTTAGGCCGCGCGCAACATCCACTTCGCCCGAGATACCCACCATCAGCGTCAAACACGGATCCATGCGCACAGCGTCTAGCATACCAGCCAGAGGATGCTCATCGGGAAGAAGATCCACCGTTTGCAGGGGAGGCGTGGTGAGGATGACAGTGTCAAACCGCCGTTCGCCACCCTCCCACTGCAGGATCCAGCCCTCACCATCGGGCATCAGGCCCTCAATGCGCGTGCCTTTTTTGATATCGAGACCGTCGGCCATGTACTTGGCAAGTCCGGTCATGCCCGGAACACCGACGAAGCCCGGCTCTGCGCCCTCCGTTGACCATAGTGCAGCGGCCCCCGCTGCCTCTGCCTGCCTCAAAAGTGCCAGAAAATTTGCGCTCTTGGCTGCTAGAAAGGGCACCCCGTGGTCGAATTGAAACCCACCTTCGGCCCGCCGCGTGGCTAGCCTGCCGCCCAGCCCACGCCCTTTATCAAAAATCGTGCACCTTGTGCCGAACGCTGCCAGCTTCATCCCACAGGTCAGTCCTGTGACACCGGCACCGATGATCGCAATGCTGGGCGCGTCGCCTACCAATGTTCCGTTCCCGCCGCGCCTTTCACGGTTCCGCGCAAATTGCCGGTTACCCACCCGCCATAAAAATCACCGGGCTGCGCAATGACGCGTTCTTCGCCCACAAAACAGGCATCCATAGCGCTGGCGTAGATCGCCAGATAATCCGCCAGCGGCGCAAACCCGGCCGTGGGGGCAGGGTAAGACCATGCCGCGCGCTTTGCCGTCTTGCCGCCTGCATGGATATCAAAGTAAGCCGCGCGGCCCTTCCATTCGCAAAAGCTTGTGCCAGTCGAGGCCGTGAGCCGCGCAAGCACATCCTGTGGCGGAATGTAGTAGGTGGGCGCGTGATGGGTTTCCAGAACGCGCAGTGCTGCGTGACTGTCCGCCACGGTCTCGCCTCCCAACATCACGCGGATGCGGTGCGTCACGGCTTCCAAGGCAGGGGGCCGGGGATAGTCCTGGACGTTTTCGATCTCAAGAGTTGTCATGCAAAGGGATCATGTTGCAGATGCGTCGGGTTTCAACCGAATTCCGCGAAAGAATGGTGTGTTTTCTGGATCCACCCCGCGCGACCTATTGACCGCTATGCACCGGACACTGTGGTCTGAGGCTCTGCTGCCGCTACGTCATCAAACAGCAGTCCCAAACAGGAGATGCAAATGGTCCTTTCCAGTATGTTCATGCTCAAGAAACTGGCCGTTGCGCACAAGCTGGCAACGGGCGCGGTTATCGGAGGCGCAATTGTCGGCGTTGGGCTCACGGCAGGCGCGATGGCTTTGGCCTGCGCCAACAAGAACGGATGGATATTCAGCAAAAACGCGCCAAAACCTCAGGAAGATCCGCCCGCTGCCTAACCGGGGCACAGGACATGGCCAAAGCGGCCTGAAGTGGTCTGTTGAAATTCTTTCGGTTCAAGACGCAGATATCTGCCGCTTGTCAGCCAGCCCTTCACGCCTTTGTTGTTCCATTCCCAAACGGAGGGAGCGCTCGAAAAGGTCGATATCTTCACCGGCTGCCTCTCTTGCGCGAGGCGTGTCCCCTTCGTTGATTTCGCGCCTCAGCACCACATTCTGGTCCAGCAGCATCTTGCTAGAGCTATCAATTGGCTTCAGAAATTCGCGATTGTAGAAAACGCTCCGTCGCGTCAGCTCAAAGATAGAGGCCATCAAGGGGATCATCTTGGCTTTGTGGCTGACATTGGCGATCGCGGAGTGCAGCGTGGCCCCCACATGCTCCAGGCGCTCTTTCTAGGCGAAATGGCCGTGAGCTTTGATCGTCTTTGCCTCTATCCGCTGGCTGCAGCAGGTCAGAAATGCGTGGAATGGGCACTTGGTCTCATGCATGCAAAGCTGGAACGGGGTATGAAGCTCATGGGTGTGACTCGCGTGGACCAACTGCGCCGCGCAAACCTGCGCTTCAAGGACATCTCTGAGGCGCCCCAGATAAGGCTCGCTGCAGAATGACCAACGAACCCCTCATCTCGCAATTCCGCAAGATCGTCGGCACGAAACACGTGCTCACAGGGCAAAAGGCAACCGAACGCTTCCGCAAAGGCTTCCGCTCGGGCGAAGGGTCGGCCCTGTGCGTGGTCCGTCCCGGCACGCTCTTGGAGTACTGGAACGTTTTGCAAGCCTGTGTCGATGCCGACAAGATCATCATCATGCAGGCTGCCAATACCGGTCTCACCGAAGGCTCCACACCCAAAGAGACCTATGGCCGCGATGTGGTTCTGGTGAACAGCATGCGCATCGATGTCCTCCAGACCCTGCAAGAGGGCCGCCAGGTGCTCAGCTTCCCAGGCGCCACGCTCTTTTCCCTCGAAAAGCTGCTGCGGCCTCTGAAACGCACACCCCATTCCGTGATCGGGTCAAGCAGCATCGGGGCCTCGATCCTCGGCGGCGTCTGTAACAACGCTGGTGGAGCGCTCTGCGAACGCGGGCCCAGCTACACGCAGCTGGCGCTCTATGCCCGGATCAATGAGGATGGGAAGCTGGAGCTCATCAACCATCTGGGTCTCGATCTGGGCAATTCTCCCGAAGAGATCCTGACCCGCCTGGAAGAGGGCGATTTCGACAAGACCGCGCCCACGCCTCCGGGCCGCAAAGCCTCCGACACCGATTACACCACCGTTCTGCGCGACGTCGAAGCGCCAACACCTGCGCGCTACAACAACGATGATCGTCTGCTCTTTGAGGCGGCCGGATGCGCGGGCAAGCTGGCCGTTTTCGCACTGCGGCTCGACACCTATCCCGAGAACGGCACAGAAAAGGTGTTCTATATCGGCACCAACGACGCGGATGACCTGACAGAGCTGCGCCGCCGGATCCTCAAAGACTTCGAAACCCTTCCGGTTTCCGCCGAATACATGCACCGCGAATGTTTTGATATCGCCGCCAAATACGGCAAGGACACGCTGGTGATGATCGACAAGCTGGGTACTGACCGCTTGCCCATGTTTTTCGCGCTCAAAGGCGCGGTCGATGCGCGCCTGAACAAGATCAAACTCACACGCGGGTTTACGGACAAATTCATGCAGGTCGCGGCAAAGCTTTGGCCCCAACATCTGCCGAAGTTCCTGCGCGAGTATCGCGACAAATACGAGCATCACCTGATCCTGAAAATGCACGATGGCGGCATTGATGAGGCGGCCAAACTCCTGCCGGAACTTTTGGAGGGCAAAGACGCCGATTTCATCGAATGCAACGCGCGCGACGGCAAGATCGCGGGCCTGCACCGCTTTGCCGCCGCGGGTGCTGCCGTGCGCTACGGCCATGTTCATGCCGATGAGGTCGAAGACATCCTTGCCCTCGACATCGCGCTGCGTCGCAATGACCTGAATTGGCGTGAGGAACTGCCTTCCGAGATCACCGACAAGCTGGTGACCAAGATCTACTATGGCCACCTGATGTGCCACGTCTTCCACCATGACTACGTGGTGAAAAAAGGCGAAGATCCCAAGGCAATCAAAGCGGCCATGCTCAAGCTGCTGGATGAGCGCGGGGCGGAATACCCCGCCGAGCACAATGTCGGCCACCTCTACAAGGCCAAGGAAAAACTCGCAGCCCACTACCGGGCCTGCGATCCCACCAACTCGTTCAACCCAGGGATCGGCAAAATGTCGAAAGCTCGAAACTATGGTGATGAATTAAATCCATAACGAATGTGGTTATGGCGTCTGCGGCTCGGACGGAGGTCGGGTCTTTTGCGGGGACGCCTGCGCAAGATCTGGGGGCTGCGGTCCTGGAGTCTGTGGTTGAGCGCGCAGGCGTTGAGAAGGCGCACGGGTCCGAGACCATCATGGGTCAGGTGCTGACCGCCGCGCAGGGCCCGAACCCGGCCGGACAGGCGCATGTGAATGCCGGGCTGCCTGTGGAAAGCGCGGCCTGGGGCACCAACCAGGTCTGTGGCTCCCGTCTTAGGTCTGTGGCCTATCGCGTCACGCTCCCGAGTTCTGTGATCAAGCTCTCTGTCAAAGTGCGCCATCATCGTTGGGAGTTCAGCTCCTCGAAACACCACCTGCCGTCGATCTGGTCTACCGGAACAGACATGGTGTAAGTCCATCTCGTCGGATGCCCGGAAGTGTTTGCGACGCAGGCCTTAGTCCAACACTTGGGCAATCTGTTATGGTCAAATCCTTATGCTTTCGGGCGATTGCAACCGGCACCCGGTATCGCCGTCCTCAAGCGCGCCGCTGTTACTGGGCTTGTCTCCTGTCGATTTCCCCCGCG
>ERZ1740068.126-NODE-126-length-49245-cov-8.868266_pt1 | contig 49245 bp, 38 predicted proteins | sample MGYA00581735_ERZ1740068 | MGnify/ENA primary metagenome ERZ1740068 (study PRJEB43018, sample SAMN04849740) | marine metagenome | isolation source: floating plastic debris | place: Pacific Ocean | collected 2008-08-30 | study: EMG produced TPA metagenomics assembly...
CAAAAGCTCATGAAATCAATATTTACAACACTTTTTTTCCTCTGCTGCTCCCAGGTACTACTGGCCACGGAGATTGCAGGAAAGGTATCAGATCAAAAAGGAGAACCGCTGATCGGTGCTAATATTTACATTCAGGATACCTATGATGGAGCTTCCAGCGATATTAACGGTGATTTTCGCTTTACTACTGAAGAAAGTGGTGTCGTGACACTGCTGGTGACTTCCATGGGTTTTGAAGAAGCATCGATTCAGCTCAACCTCGACACCTTGAATCACACCTTGTCTGTTAAGTTGAAGGAATCATTTAATCAGTTAGACGCCGTGGTGATTACCGCCGGGTCATTCAATAGCTCAGATGAGGGTAAGCAAGTAGTGATGAAACCATTGGATATTGCTACTACAGCCGGTGCTACCGCAGACATCGCTGGTGCGTTGAATACGTTGCCGGGTACTCAGAAAGTAGGAGAGACGGGGAGGTTATTCGTGAGGGGAGGAGAAGGCCGTGAAACGTTGACTTTCATCGATGGTATGCAGGTGCTCAATAGCTATGCGCCTACCGCCCCGGGGACACCGTCTCGTAACAGGTTTTCGCCCTTCATGTTCAAAGGAACAACATTTAGCACAGGGGCCTACTCTGCAGAATATGGACAGGCTTTGTCTTCTGCGCTGATCCTCAACTCCAAAGACATGCTGGGAGAAGACAGGACTGATATCGGGTTGATGACAGTAGGAATGGATGTGGCTCGCACACAAACCTGGGAGAAATCGGCTTTTGCCGGGAAAATTCAATATACGAATCTGTTACCTTACTTTGCACTTGTAAAGCAAGAGCTGGACTGGGAAAAAGCACCTGAGTCTTACAGTGGTAATTTCCTTTTCAGAACAAAGACTTCGGACACAGGTATACTCAAGTTATATGCCAGTATCAACACGTCGGAACTGGACCTTTATGAAAATGACCCATTCAATGAGGGCGAGAGAAATCCTGTCGGCCTTGCCAATGACTACCTGTATTTGAACGCTTCGTACAAGGAGATTATTTCTGAAAAAGTGGGGATGCAGGCTGGGGTGTCTTATACAGGCAACAAAGATGAGGCCTACCGCAGCAGTGATCGCATGGATGAGGTTGAAAATGGTCTGCACGTGAAGACGAAATTTGACATTCAGCTAACAGAGAAGATCAGTCTCAATACGGGTACTGAGTGGTTCGGCAGAAAATACGAGCGTACATTATCCAATGAAGAAGGAGCACTGAATGATGATTTGCAATTATGGACCTCCGCTACTTACGGGGAGCTGGAAACCTATCTTTCCAACAAGTTTGTCCTGAGAACAGGGGCAAGAATGTCCTACAGCAATGCGCTGAACAGTTTGTCAGTAATGCCCAGGGCATCGCTGGCTTATAAAACAGGAGCCAACAGTCAGGCTTCTCTGGGGTATGGTGAGTTTGAGCAACTGGCAGAGAATCCGGTATTACTCACCAGTGACATAGGCGCCGAGAGAGCGACGCATTTCATTGCCAACTATCAGGTGACCAGGCAACGCAAGACCTTCAGGATAGAAGCTTATCAAAAGAATTATAATGACCTGGTAAAAACCACCGGCGACAGTTTTGAGAATACCGGTACAGGTTATGCGAGAGGGATTGATGTATTCTGGAGAGACAATGACACTTTTGACAATGTTGACTACTGGCTTTCCTACTCATTCCTGGATACAGAACGTAATTACCGGGATTTTCCGGGAAGTTTTACCCCGACATTTGCCTCGGCACACAATTTCTCAGCAGTCTATAAGCACTTCATTGACGGCATCAAAAGCCAAATCGGCTTTACCTACTCCTTTACCAGTGGCAGACCGTATCACGATCCCAATAGAGATGGATTCAACCAGGGACGTACGCCGGCTTATCATGACTTAAGTTTCAACCTGGCCTACCTGTACAAGCCAAGTGTGATTTTTTACACTTCTATCAGCAATGTGCCAGGATTCAATCAGGTGTTTGGTTATCGCTACAATGATACTGCTGATGAGAACGGGCAGTTTCAGCGAGAGGCCATCATTCCACAGGCAAAGCGATTCATTTTCGTGGGGGTGTTCATCACCATTGCCAAGGGCCAGATGCTGAATCAATTACCAAATTTATAAGCGAAAAGCGATCAAAATATTAATGAAATACAATAACAATTTTAATTATACTACAATGAAAAGGTCAATTATTACACTCATTATCACATTATTTTTCACAGGTGCGGTCAGTGCCAATGACAGTCAACAATACTACAAGGCGATGGGACAGGCCATCGGGCAGTTGTTTGCTTCGGATAGTGCTGCACAGATACAGGGTGCGATCAACATGCTGGAGCGGATTGGCAAGGCGGAAGACGACAAGTGGGAGCCAGCTTACTATAAGGCTTTTGGTTACCTGAGGTTGTCGGCTACTACCAATGATGTCGCTGCAAAAGACAGCTACCTCGATCAGGCACTTACAGAAGTGAAAGCAGGTTTGAAGCTGGCGGAAAACGAAGATGAACTAATCGTGATGAAAGCTTATGTTTACATGATGAAGATGGTGATTGATCCCATGTCTCGTGCACCGGAGTATTCTCCTGTCATCATGGGATCTTATCAGAAAGCATTGCAAATAGACCCCAACAATCCACGTGCATGGTACCTGCTGGGACAGATGCAACTTGGAACTGCACAGTTCATGGGTGGCAGTACCGATGAAGGCTGCGGTTCTTTGCAAAATGCAGTAGAGAAATTTGAGGCAGAAGAAAAAGCTACTCCCATATCACCCGCCTGGGGTTCGGATGCTGCTAAGGCTGCGGCAAAACAGTGTCAGTAAGATATTATCATTGAGGGAATTTGAACGATCAGGTACCAGATACTTGATCGTTTTTTTGATTCAGGTTGGTCTAATAAAAGATAAACCCAAGGAATGCCATACAATTTCAAATATGCATTTCACAGCTAGTAGACAAATTCATCTTCTGTCTTTATGCTTTGCTCTTTTAGCTATCGAATGACTAACTCTTAATCATTCTGTTTAGGTAGGAAGAGAATGACTTGGCATTTTTGTCGATGTTTTTGCGGGATACCAGCCGGATCAGCTGGTAACTTTTGTCTTTTTCCAGCATACTGAAAACATAGATGTGTTCTTTGTCGCCATCGGTGAAAGGATTTACTTCCGAAGCTTTGCTGACACGGTGCACGGCGATCTCGTCAATGTGATCCATCTGAAAGAGCTTGTAAGTCTTGAAAAGTACACCTCTTTCGATCGTTAAAAATTGTTCTGCGCGATCAAAGACAATCGCCAGCGGATACTTCCATCCCCGGTTGATCAAAGGGAATAGAATCATCAGACACCCTAAGATGGCCAGCCAGTAGTCTTTAATAACGAAACTCAACACTGCTACGCCTATCCCAAGAACGAACACTGATAAAACAACAAAACGCGAAATTGGCTGTTTTCGCTCTATCCTAAAAACACCTTCCTCTTCGCTGGCAATATGATAGCCAAATTTATCGAGAAACTTGTCCAGTTTTAGGAAGTCTTCTGTTTGATCCAGGGTCTCCATATGTTGTTATTACCACCAGGTTAGGGTAACAAGATAGTGAATTTCGGGCAATAAATGAGTGATGCGCTCTGAGTAAACTACAGTTGCGACTTGATATCGTACTATTTACAAGATCTATGGCGTTTTGAGAGGTGCCTACTGTCTACTGCCTACTTTTTTATGCTGTTTTGGTCGGATGTGGGGACACATCTTTTGGCTTCCCTTTTGTTGCCTACTGCATACTGGCTACTGCCTATTGTTTTAATGTGTGATTTGTGATGAGTAATTAGTGATTAAGTAAGATTTTGAATACCGCAATTGAGTAATGTCGGAATACCGGAATTATCTGTGAAAACTGCCTACTGCCTACTTTCTTGGTCGGATGTGGGGACACCTCCTTTGGCTTCCCTTTTGTTGTCTACTGCCAACTGCCTATTGCCTACTTTTTTGATAAGTGATGCGTGATTATTAATGAGTAATGGCGAGATACCGGAATGCTACAAAAAAACGTTCCTTTCAAATCAAGAATTCAAAAAACCATCCACATATAACTGAGACCACAAAGTAGTTTGTTTGAGGTCGTCTTCATTGTCTATGTCGGTGAGGACCTCCATTTCGTGTGCGGACTTTTGAGCAGTTTTGATTTCGGCTATTGCTTCGGCATATACGGAGTCGGTACTGAAAGTCTTGTCTTTGAACAATGCCGGTAAGTAATGTGTCATACCGAGCAGGTAATACCCTCCGTCATTGGCAGGTCCTGCTACAAAATCATGTTGATCCAGCGCTGCAAATGCATCAGCCAGATGTGTAGTGGACAGGTCCCAGCAGTCGCTGCCGATGATGCAGATTTGCTGGTATCCGTCTTTAAAACCCTTTTCAAATGCATCGGTCATGCGTTCGCCAAGATCACCTGGGTATTGCACAGCTTTTTCAAAACCTGGTAAATCCCATCGGTCTTTTTCTGCTATCTGGTCAGAATAATAAACCCTTTTTTCAACGGATGTGAGGGCATTTGTAATCTGGCAGGTTTTATCCAACAATGCCTGGTAGGCCCTCAGCGCTTCATCGTCTCCCAGTGTAGCCGCCAAACGTGTTTTTACCTTCCCTTTTACTTCATTTTTGATGAAGATGAGGAGTAATCTCTTTTTATTCATATACTTTAATGCCCTTCAGGAGCCACTTAGACCAGCTTTTGCTGTAGGTATGTACACTATCAGTGGGTTGTTCGTATTGGTTGAAGATGGCTTTGTTCTGGTATTTCCAGTCGAAAATACCGCCGTAGAGGTTATAGACATTTTCATAGCCTAGTTTTTGTAGCTTTTCGCCGATGCGTTCGCTGCGATAGCCCACCGCGCAGTACACCACTACCTGCGCGTCCTTTGGAATGGCTTTGACATCCTTTTTGGTAAAACCATCATAATCTATGAAGTCAGAACCCTGAAGATGGCTTACCTCATATTCCCTGGTGGTGCGGACGTCTAACAGATAGACTTTAGGATGCTGTTTTTGCAAACTGTCCACCTGATTGGCATAGAGTAGCGGCACGGTTCCTTTGTACAAACTTTGCATTTTTTCGTCAAAGGTCTTTTGCGCACAAGCAGGCATGGCCAGTACGATGACCAACAGGTAGCAAAATAAAAATCGGTTACTAAATGTCTTTTCCATCCAACTTTCTTAACAACAAGTCCCTAAAGCTAGTTCAAATCTGTTGAAAAGAACATGCTGGTACATAGATAGTCTGTTAAACATGTAGCAGGGGTGTAAGTTACTGTAGGAGACAGACGAAATAGCGGGGTGTAGCAGCATGCTGCACCCAGTCTGGGTGATCAAACATCACTCATCATGCATTACTGATTGATAATCAGGTCGTTACCCAACAATGGGAATACACATCTCCACGATGCATTTTTGCTCCGGGTGTGTTCTGTAATCATTGTAGTAGCACTCAAAAGGAGGGTGTTCAGCCTTCGAATAGCCTTGATCCAGCATCCATTGGAACATGGCAGTCCATGCCTTCTCAAATTCATCAATGCCAATTTCGAATTTTCCGACGATGTGTTGGCCGCCAGCCAGCTTCATTTTGCTCACCTCTCCATTTGTCTCGATATCGCCGTTGATGACAATGAAGGCACTCATCCGCACTTTGTCTGCTGGCGTCACTTTGAAACTATCGTAGTAGCAGGTGCCCAGCACTGCCGTTTCATTCATGAGACCTCTGGGCGTAGCCCATCGTATCAGCCGGTTAATAGCATCAGACAAACCCTGGTTGCCAATTTGGGTAATGTATGCGGCCTCTTTTCCTTTCAGATCTTCAACAGCTACCTGGGCGTTTTGATCAATCCATTTTAGTAGTTCATTCATGCGGTAAAGGTAGGTGTCGAAGGTGACGGCGGCTTGTCCATTCTTGCTTTCGATTTGACGTATCTTGCTAAGCATCCCGGGGCTCTGCTCTCTGAATGCCGTAGGACTCAAGCCGTAGTGCTTTTTAAATGCTCTGGTAAAGGAAGAATTGCTGGTAAACCCATATTGAATCCCGATCTCATTGATAGAAGGCGAAGATTTACGGGCCAGTGCAATGGCACTCTTCTCTACCCTTTTGCGATGGATGTAGACATTGAGCGGCTCTCCGGTGATCAGTTTGAAAACCCTGTGGAAATGAAAAGGAGAATAACAGGCGGCAGCAGCCACCTTTTCCAGTGACAGGTCCTCCGCCAGGTGCTCTTCAACATAGTGGAGTGCTGCATTGATTCTGCTGATGTGGGTGTCTTTGGTTTGATCTTGCATAGGATTTTACTGACAGCACAAAGGTAAATATTCCTTTCCAATGCGTGTACCCACACTTTTTCCATCTACAGGTGCCTACCGACCTGCATTTGTCAATGGCGTCTGTTCCCTCAGCCCCTCCGAATTGGCATAGTTGAGCAACCTGGCCTGGTCGTAATACTCATACAACATCTGGAACTTTTCGCCCGATTGATGCATGTCAATCAATTCCTTGCTGATGCGTCCTATGGCATCAAATTCATACCGCATAGAAGCATATAGGTTGCCACCGAACAGCACTTCCTTGTTGGTCACTTTTCCATCATTGTCATAAAAAATACTGATGGTGTACTTTTCAGTTGGATTGATGAGATCCCTTCGCTCAACATCTGAAGGCAGCTTTGTTAACCCGCTACCAGAGAAGTGAAGGATCACCCGGTGAAATTGATTCCTTCTCACCATCTTATTTTCATTGACCCAGCGATAGCGCCAGCCCTTTTCTTCATTGAGAAGGTAATCCTCAGAGAACCTATGCAACTTGATCAGATTTAATGTATTTCCGGTCACCTTCAGTTGTTCTCCGTTGGGCTTGAAGAACTGCCTGCTAATGGGGTCCATGATTCCTTCATCGGATAGTCTGAACAACTCGCGGGAATAGGGCAGTTGATCCAGGTTTTTGAAATTGTCGAGGTATTTGTAAGCCTTTACGATGTAGCGATGGGTAGAGTAGGTGATGGACTCATCTGCGATCTCCGTTCCACTCAGTGCTGACAATACTACTTCCATTGCAGTCAAGGTAGATTCGTCCCATGAGAAAAGTTTTGACTTCACTACTTTAATGACATCATACCCAAGATCCTGTGAAACCCTTTTGAGCGAATCGGCAGCTTCCTTCTGACTTCTGGTGGGATGCATGTCCAGGTTGAATGCGTTGACTAAGATGAGAGATTTGGCGTTTTCAATGCTATCTGCTTCTCCATATATTTTAGCCGGATACGTCTGAGGGTAGGTGGGAATCTGCTGGGAGCTAAAGGCAGTGGGTTGGTACACCTGGTAGTCACAACCTGTCAAAAAAATGACGCAAAGTAGAATAAATGGCAGTGTTCTCATGCCTTTTCTGTACGCAATAAACATGCCTGAGTTGGCTGGGGAAAGTAATAAAAATGAGATTTGATTGATTTTCTACAGCAATCGCCTGACAGGACCAATATAATCCCATTCTGATCACTCACTCTTCACGAGCCGCTCTTATCCAAAGAGTGCGAAACGCTTTTTCTTCTTGGTTTTGGTGTTGGAAGCGGTGTATACCTCCATCATGATCTTTTCGATGTCACTTTCCAGGTCTACGAGGCGCTCTGCATTCTTCTCATCGAGTTTGAAGGAAGGACAAGTTTTATCAAATGCCGGTTTTTCGTTTGTGATGCCGCATAGCAATCCTTTGTCATAATCCATGTTGCGATTCAAACACACCCTGCAATAATTTTTCTTGTCTTTAATCTTCATAGAGGTCTTTTTTGGAAGCACAAATATAGCCCAATATTTTACAGACGAGCAGTCACGGAAGCACTCATCGACAGAACGGGCAAAATCCGTGTTGACCGGGATTATTTGGCGGATAAAATTGAGGACTTTTCAGAGGATTGTTGGGTAAGTTCATAACCCAACCAGGAAAATACTCCGATGTATTCTACAAACAATACCCACGAAGGCAATGAGAAGCCTCCGACATGATAACCGATGTAAGTCAGGAAAATCAATCCACTCCATACGATGGTAAACCGATACCGGGTCAGTACCGATAGGGCCAGAATGGTGGTGACATACCATGGGTGTACCGTAGTGGCAAACAGCAGGTAAAAGAAATGGGTGAAAAGCAGTGTGTGAGCGATGGAGAGGCTGTTTTTTCGGTGAAAAATCAGGTAGCCAATCATCATTCCGATGGTGAGCAGCCCCATGAGAGGCCCTATGACACTGATTGCATTGTAGCCGGTGATGGCGTAGCCAATGGAGCGTGCCATGAAATAGATGGAGGCATTGAACTCAAACTTGCGGAAATAGAGGTCAATACTGCTGCCAATTCCTTGCAGGAACTCAATAGAGACCAACGGGGTGAATGACACGATGACCAATACACCTACTATGGCATAGAAAACGATCAGTTTTTTCAAGCGAAGATATTTAATCATCGCAGGCATGTACATCAATGGCAGTAACTTGGCAATGATGCCAAAACCCATGGCGAGCGCAGCAGATGCAGACTTCTTTTGTTCAAGTAAATAGACCGCCAAAAGGATGAAGAAGATCATCACACTTTCGAAGTGAAGGTTGCCCGTAAACTCTAAGATCACCAGTGGATTGAGAAAGTAGCTTAGTGCCACATTTCGATTGATGCCATAGTGCGCGCTGAGCTTGCGCAATAAGGCATAGTTTCCCAGATCAGCAAGGAAGACAAAGCTCCGGATCACCGTCATAGACCCGAAGATGCTGTTGGGAAAAATCCACGCCGACAGCCAGAAAATCAACTGATTAAGTGGAGGGTAGATGGTGAAGTATTCGGTAGAGTTGAGTTGTTCAAAGAGTGATTGGTCTACTCCCGGTATCCCTTTCGGCAGCTGATCGGCGGGGAGGTTTTCAAAGGGATTGATGCCCGCATCCAGCAGTCTGCCATCCCAGATGAACCGGAAATAATCGTCAGACAGTACTGGCAGGCCAAAGAACAAAATCAGCCGTAGGGCCACACCCACCCATTGCCAGTATTGAGAGCGGTTGGCATCTATCAATGCGGCATATAGATAGCAGCAGAAACACACTGCAAACAGGGTGACCACTAGCAAGCTTTGGTTACGATTAACGCCCAGGGTGTAGAAGAGATAACACCCAGCCATCAATAGGGTAGCCAGGATCGTGAACCCCAAACGACCTTTGTCGCTGTTTGTCAAAGCCGAATGTTGATTAATCGATTCCATGCACCAGTTTAGAGCTTGTTTAAAAAGAATATACACTGATAATCAATAGCTTATGGTTCTGGGGAAGCATCGTTTGAGCGGTCCCCCGCCGGGGAGTTTATCGGGATAAACGACGAGAAGGATGCAAAGCCATGGTTCATAAGATGTTGTTTTTCAGCAAATAAGGTTTTTAAACATACTCTTAGGCGCTTTGAATAGGTTTCACCGAGAGGAAGAATACAGAACCAAATCCCACGGCCAGCATCCCGTGGAAAAACAGCAGGCCAAAGTCTCCCAGCCTGATACCACTAATGATCCCGAAGATGAAGTATAAACAAAACAGTCCTTCAATCAGTGTTGCAAATGTGATTTTTGGGATGATGTATTTGTTGCCTTCCCACTTGTCACTGTTCTTGATCACGTTGAATTTAGGTGTTCTGATGAACGGTGATTTGCGTCCGATGTAGCCCTCTAATACAGCAATGGCATTGTGAAAAGCCAGCCCCATACTAAAGGTGAGGAACAGCGGGAATTTGAAAATGTAGTAACTAAAGGTTTTCTCTGGTTCTATTTTCTTGGCAGATGCCCAGTAAAAGGCGGCTATGGCCAGGAACCCAATGATGAAAATGCTACCCAGGTCAAAAACCAGTCCCATACTTGGGTTGGCTTCTTTGATGTAGAGCATCGGTATGCTCAGTGTTGCTGCCAGTAACAGGAACACAAATACCGAAGAATTGAGCAGGTGAAAAAATGCGTGCGCCTTCTTTCTGAATGAAAGATTGGCTGTCAAGACGTTTTTGATGTTCTTTCTCGCAGTTTCAGCAGCGCCCTTGTTCCATCGGTATTGCTGCGATTTCACTGCGGGCATGAGAATAGGTAGTTCGGCAGGGGAAACAACATCTTCCAGGTATTTAAATTTCCAGCCATTGAGCTGCGCGCGGTAACTCAGGTCCAGGTCTTCGGTCAATGTATCGGATTGCCAGCCACCGGCGTCTTGGATGCACTGCTTGCGCCATACACCTGCGGTACCATTGAAGTTCATGAAACTATCCGCTACATTTCGTCCTTGCTGCTCCACCGTAAAGTGCGCATCCAGCCCAAATGCCTGCATTTGCGTGATCAGTGAATAGTCTTTGTTGAGGTGTCCCCATCGGGTCTGTACCATGCCAATTTGCTCATTGGCAAAGTGAGGGGTGGTCTTTTTCAGAAAATCAGGTTCAGGAATGAAGTCTGCATCAAATATGGCAATGAACTCACCTTTAGCAGTGGTGGTACCATATTTGAGGGCACCTGCTTTGAAACCAACACGTTCCGGCCTTCTCACATGTTGAATGGCGATGCCCGTACTGGAAATTGCTTTTACCTTTTCAGCGATACGCTCAACAGTCTCATCCGTAGAGTCGTCCAGGACCTGTATTTCAAATTTGTCTTTGGGGTAATCAAATTGTGACACTGCCTCTATCAATCGATCGATGACATACAACTCATTGTAAACGGGTAGCTGAACAGTAACAAAAGGGAATTCTTCTGCGGAATCATTTGCGGGCTCAGCAGGTTTTTTATTGCCGTTTCTAAGATAGTGAAGCGTTAAATGAAACTGTCCCAGGCTAAAGATATTGATCATCAGAAGCGCAAAGGCATAACCTGCTACTAATATCCACTCTACTGTCATAGGTACTTAAAAATAGTAGTGATTATTTTATATCCGGCACCGATTGTCCCTTTGACCGTGCCGGAAACTTTAGAAATCCCAATTCTTTTACGATAGTTCACTGGTACTTCTGTTATTTTCATTTTCTTTTTAGCGGCTTTCAGTTGCATCTCAACTGTCCAGCCGTAAGTCTTATCCTGCATGTTGATCTCCATCAACTGCCGGTAACCTATGGCCCTGAAAGGTCCCAGGTCGGTGTAGCGAATTCCATAAAACCACCGTATCAGGGTGGTGGCCAGCCAGTTGCCAAAAACCTGCTGTATGGTCATAGAGCCTCTTTCTCGATTTCCCAGATTCCTGGAGCCAATGACCATATCCACATCTTCTTCAGCAATTGGACGTACTAAATTAAACATTTCTTCCGGGTAATCAGAGTGATCGCCGTCCAGAAACACCACGATATCAGGCTTTTCCTCCTGATCGCTAATATATCTGATACCTTTCAGACATGCATTACCATAGCCTCTTTTTTCTTCCCGTAAAGCAGTAGCACCTTTCTGAAGGGCAATCTCATACGTGTTGTCGGAGCTGCCGTTGTCTACTACTACCACTTCTTTTACCAGGTCGGCAGGTATCTCGTCTATCACCAGCCCAACGGCATTTTGCTCATTGAAGGCCGGTATTATTACCTTGATTATAGGTTGCAAAAATTCAGTCGAATTAAATCAAGTGGCAAATATAGACGAATCTGTAAAATAGGGTAGTCCGTCGGATGACAGATGCAGGGCAATCGCATGCAAAGTAATCAATGAAATTTGGGGCGTTTTTACTGGCTATACACTGTATCTTTTGTCCTGAAAAAGGCCAAAAGGATGCCGTTTCTATCCAGAACGCACTTAAAAAAACGTGTAGATTCCTCGAGCTAGGTGTAGATTCCGATCTACACCTCACGTATTTTATGCTTTCTTAGCGATTTTGAAACTGTATTTATTATGGAGACGAGCCTGTAGGAAACAGACTGAAGATATAATATAGGGGATGTAGCTACAAGCTACACCCAGTGACGGGGATGTAGCTACAAGCTACACCCATGATAGTATTTACAAAGCTTTCGGATACGTATACAGTGCCAGCTCGTTGGTCATAAAAGCAGCCTTTTTCCAGGTGTCAATGGGTAAATGGATGACGGCGACGCCACAGGTAGGGATATTGAAGATGTCGCTGTCAGTCATATCGTTGATAAACTCTGTAAAACCCGGATTGTGACCAAAAATCGCCGCTGAATCGTGTTCATCGGGTATAGACTTTACTACCGTTAGGATTTGTATAGTCCCGGCATGGTACAGGTCTGGTGCTATTTTGATGTCTTTTGTCGCATAATGAAAAGCGGCAGCGATTCCTTTGGCAGTTTCATGTGCCCGCACGGCATGGCTGGAGATGAAAGTATCGACCCCGTCATATTGAGCGGCCAGATGCCTTGCCATGTCTGGAATGTTTCTCTTGCCCCGCTTGTTCAGCGGCCGCTCATGGTCAGCAAGAGAAAGGTCTTTCCAGCTGGATTTTGCATGCCTTATCACAAATAACCGCTTCATCAGTTACGGGAGGTAAAAATCAAAAACAACTTCTTTCATACATTTGAAGTGCCCTTTGGGGCATTGGCTATGCCCTATCTTGGAGCAGGGACGGCATTTCAAATTATTGTTCTCGAAGACCGTAAACTTCGTCTCATAAGGATACATCCCAAACTTGGGCACCGTATTACCCCAGATAGAGAAAATCGGACGTTTGAAGGCAGCAGCAATGTGCATGAGGCCGGTGTCGTGTGTGAAAACGGCCTTTGCCCGCTTGATCAGGGAAGCGGATTGATTCAGGTTGAACTTACCGCATGCATTGAAGACGGTGGCCTTTTTGTTAAGGTCCACCAGCTTTTCCTCCGTTTCTTCATAGTTAGGCGGCCTTTTGAAGAATGCCTCAATGGTGTCCCCGTTTTCCTGGTCCTCAGGTCCTCCCAGTAGAATGATGGGTTTGTTGATCCGGTCACACAATTCTATCAGGCGATCAGTGGGAAGCCTTTTGGTGTTGAATTTCGCGCCTATGACCACGGCAATGTACTCTTTTCTGAATCCATCGGGAAGCCAGTCATACTCCACTTCATCCTTGTGGGGGATGAAATAATCGAGGCCCTGTCCGTCATTTTTGATTCCCAGTGGTGATACGGTATCCATGTAGCGGTCTACGATGTGTACATTGGGTAGCTTGTCTATTTTGAAGTTGACCAGCAGCCATTTTTTGACGTTGAGTTTGTCCAGCTTTTTGCTTGCTGCTTTGAGCGCTTTGGTGATCCGGATGGTACGCAGGTTGTTGTGCAAATCTGCGATGTAGTCAAATTGCTCGGCTTTGAGGTCGCTGATCAGTTTTCCAAGATCATCTTCCAGCAGATGCAGCTTATCGATGTAAGGATTCTCGATCAGGATATTCTCATAGCTTTTTTTGGTGCAGTAGTGGATTTCCGCATCGGGCAGCTGTGTTTTGAGATTCCGGATGACCGGAGTAGTCAAAACAATGTCGCCAATGGAGGAAAACCGCAGAATCAGCACTTTTTTAACGGTACTGCTCATGATCTTGCCAGTGCTTTCTTTTTACGATCTTCAAAATAAGCCGCAACTTCTGTCAGTGGCCTGGCATTGAGGCATTGCGCGGCTTCCAGGCCTGCTTTTCGGGCCACCTGTGTACCATAGTAGATGTCTCCATATCCTTCCTTGCGGTGTGAGTCGGGGTTGATACTGGTGATCATCCCCTGGTCCAGCGCTTGTCTCAGGTACCTCCAGTCCAGATCGAGCCGGGAAGGGTGGGCATTTACTTCCAGGATCACGTCATTTTTGATGCACGCTTCAATGATCTGATCATAGTCTACCGGATAACCGGGACGTTGCAGTAGCACCCTTGCCGTCAGGTGACCGATCATGGTTGTGTAGGGATTTTCGATTGCCCGAATGATCCTCTCTGTGGCCTGTGCTTTTTGCTTTTTGATATTGGCATGAACAGAGCCAATGAAGAAGTCAAAAGAGTCCAGCACGTCATCCGCATAGTCCAGAGAACCGTCTCCCAGGATGTCTGATTCAATGCCTTTGAAGATTCTGAAGGGATAGAGTTTCTCGTTGAGGCGGTCTATTTCTTCGTGTTGTCGCTTGATGTCATCTTCCTTCAGGCCACTGGCATAGACTGCGGTCTTACTGTGGTCTGTGATGCCCAGGTATTCAAAACCTGATTCTTTGCAGTGGGTAGCCATCTCTTCCAGCGAGTGCGCACCGTCTGAGTAGGTGGAGTGACAGTGGATGATCCCTTTGATGTCCTCGTGAGAAATGAGGTTGGGGAGCAGGTTTTTTTCTGCCAGTCCATATTCAAATTGCCCTTCCCTCAGCTCAGGAGCAATGTAGGGGAGGTTCATTGCCGCATAAATATCCTGCTCACTCTGGTAGGTCTCCTGCTTGAGCCGGTCCAGCAGTGATTTGCCGTCATGATGGTAGTTGAGGTGCTCAATACTGGCAGACTTGGCCAGTAGCTGATTGGTAAATGATTCCTTCTTGCAAAACTGTACTGTCAGCGCAATATGAGGTGCCTTGATGTGTCCTCTCCAGACAAACGGGCCCGATTTTTCCTTTGCATGTGCCAGGTTTTCCAGAGTCTCCAGAAAATCGCGGATGGTGGCTGCTTCTTTTCCAAGATCGCCCACCAGTATTTCAATGTTCTGAACGATTTCGCATTTCCTGCGCAACTCGCCAATGATGGCGATCTCGGTTTCAAAATGATCATGGAGCAAGGCCACCAGCTCGTTGGCAATGATTTCCGCTTCTGCATAGAGCAGTAACCCCTGGTTCGCTTTCCGGTACGCAATGGCATCCAGAATGGTTTGCTGTGTTTTGGCACCAAAACCTTTCAACTTGGCCACTTCACCACCCAGACACGCTTTTTCCAGGCTTTCGACGTCTTCCACACCCAGTTCTTTCCACACCACCTTGATCTTTTTAGGGCCGATGCCTTTGAGCTCCATCATTTCCAGGACGCCAGTGGGGGTTTTCTCAAGAAAGTCTTCCAGTACCTGCAGCTTCTGGGTGTCGATGAGCTGTCGGATTTTAGCAGCCATACTTTTGCCCAGTCCGTCAAGTGCAGCGATGTCTTCAACGGCTAGCGGTTCCAGCGGATCTGTGAGTTGATCTATTTTATAAGAAGCAATACTGTAGCCCCTCGTTTTAAAATCATTCTCTCCGTGAAGTTCCATGACCCTGCCGGTAAATTTCAGAATTTTGCTGATTTCTTTGTTTTCCAATGCGGTGTTTTTTTTATAATTTGCTACAAGGTGGCACAATTAGATTTACGAGTGAAATTTAGTATCTGTGCCGGACTAGTTTGACTGGATATTTAAGCAAATGTAAGACATATGAATTATTGGTTGATAAAATCGGAACCAAATACTTATTCATGGGATGATTTTGTGAAGCTTGGGAGGGATCATTGGGACGGAGTGAGGAACTACCAGGCCAGGAATAATATCAAAGAGATGAAACCGGGAGATTTTGCCTTGTTTTATCACAGTGTCAATGAAAAGCAGGTGGTGGGTATCGCAGAAGTAGTTTCTGACTTTTACCAGGATCCCACTACTGAAGATGACAGATGGGTGGTGGTAGATCTGGTTCCTAAAACCAAATTTACTCATCCTGTTACGCTACAGCAGATTAAGACAGACGAAAGATTGTCTGAAATGGTGCTGGTCAAGAATTCTCGTTTGTCTGTCCAGCCGGTCAAAAGGGAAGAATTTGATGTGATCATAGCGTTATCTGGTACGGAGTAAGACATTCGTGCCTCTTTTGCTTTTTTTGAGCCGATTTTGTGGCTTTATGCGGTGAACTACCGCGAACTATTACGCTGACTAAGTGTTATCTCTGTAAGGGGGTTAGTCGCGGAGACTGTCATTTAACTAAAGAGTATGCTTATGAAATATGTGGTTACTTTATGGCTTGTATTGACTGTTTGTCTGGCAAATGCACAGGAACAGGACACCTCTTCATTCATCAAACAGACTCACCGACTGGAATTGGAGGTATACAATGACTATCACAATTTTACTGTAATCCCTGGCGATGACAATGGTCTGCTGGTGGTTTCAGAACCCAACGATGAAAGGACTGTTGGCGAGCGATGGGAGATGATTGGTTTGGACACCAACCTGAATGAAAGATGGCGACAAAATGTGTTTGCCAACGCCGGCACCTATTTCAAAGGCTACGACTACAACGAGGACAACTACTACCTGCTGTTTGGAAGAAGGCAATTCAGAGAGGAGGAACTCACGGTTTTTCGTTTGGGTGCCGAGCGCAATGACACCACCACTTTTCGTATCAACACGGTCTTTCCCATTGACCTGGAGTTTTTTGAGATCATGGGAAATACCATCATTTTTGGGGGTTATGCTTTCTACAAGCCTGTGATCATGCTCTTTAATATGAATGAAAAGCTACCAAAGGTGCTGCCTGGCGTTTACAATAATTTCGCTTCCATTTTGGACCTCATACCCAACGACCGACTCAATATTTTCTCGGTGGTCATGGGTGACAGGCTACCCTCCAAGTACAATACTGTCACCATCAAATCGTATGCATCGGATGGGACTCCCATACAGGACCGGACACTCAATCCGGGGAAGGAAACCAATCTGCTGGATGCTGCCTCTACATCATTTTTATCCGGTTATCAGTACATCGCCGGTACCTATTCCAAACGGAAAAACGAATACTCCAGAGGGCTCTATCTGGCCAGGTTGAAAAATGGTATCCAGGAGTCTATTTTGTACCACAATTATGGAGACCTGCAGAACTTCTTCGTTCACATGTCAGACAGGCGCGAGCAGCGGGTTAAGGAACGGATCAAACGGCGAAAGGCTTCCGGCAAACGGATCAGGTTCAATTATCGCCTGGCCATTCATAACATGATCGAGCAGGACGGCCAATACCTGATGATTGGAGAAGCCTATTATCCACGTTACCGACATGCTTCAGGGGGTATTGCTGGTATGCCTCTGAATAATGTGAACTATGGAACAACTTCGGGTGCCAACTCACTGCCCAATAATTTCAATCCTTACTTTATCGGATATAAGTATACGCATGCGGTAGTGGTCGCTTTTGATAAGAGTGGTCGGATTCTGTGGGACAATAGCTTTGAAATCAACGATGTACAGACACCTTATTTGAAAGAATATGTAAAAGTGAAATATGATCCGGTCAGTAACAAGACGATTTTAATTTACTTGTACAACAACGTGATCAAGTCCAAGATCATTGATGAAAATGAGATCATAGAAGCGAAGACCAGAAATCCGGTAAAGCTCACCTATGAGTCTGACAAGGCGAAATCTACTGACAAAACCATGGAGGGTTTGGAGAACTGGTATGGAGACAATTTGCTGGCCTATGGCAAACAGCGCATCAGGAATTTGCGTGACCCCAGCGTAAAAGGGAACAGAAAGATTTTCTACATTAATAAAATCACTTACGAAAAAAATCTCCTGCTTGAGTAAAATTCTCGGATGTAATTATATTTGCGTGAAATACCCCCATGCAAAGACGACTGCTTCTAAATCAGGAAAGGCTCAAAATAACCATCGCGCGGTTATGCCAGCAGCTTATTGAAAATCATGGCAACTTTGATGATTCAGTGATTTTGGGCATGCAACCAAAAGGCATCTACCTTGCGGAACGCATCGCCGGAAATCTTGAAAAGCAGCTAGGCAAAAAAGTGCCCCTGGGTTTTCTTGATACCACTTTTTACCGGGACGACTTCAGGAGGCGTGATGAGCCTTTGAAACCCAATGAAACCAAGGTGCCTTTCATCATAGAAAGGAAAAATGTAATTCTCATAGACGATGTACTCTACACAGGCAGGTCTGTGCGGGCCGCATTGGATGCGATGATTGCTTTTGGAAGGCCGGCTCAGGTAGAATTTCTGGTGCTCATAGACAGACTGTATAGCAGACAAATCCCTGTGGAGGCCAGTTATGTGGGCAAGAAAGTGAACACCAATGAAGACGAAAAAGTATTGGTAGAGTTGACTGACCAGGGTGGGGAAGATAAAATTTGGCTGGTTAAAAGAGAAGAATTATCATGAGTCAATTGCACTCCAAACATCTACTGGGGATTAAAGACCTTACTTCAGATGAGATTCAACTAATTTTCGACACAGCAGTCAACTTCAAAGACATCATCAACAGGCCTATTAAGAAGGTGCCTTCACTGAGAGATGTCACGATTGCCAATGTATTTTTTGAAAACTCCACGAGGACCCGGCTGTCTTTTGAACTGGCCGAAAAACGTCTTTCTGCCGATGTGATTAATTTCTCGTCGTCATCGAGCTCGGTGAAGAAAGGTGAAACGCTGCTGGATACTGTCAATAACATCCTGGCCATGAAAGTGGACATGATTGTGATGCGGCATAGTAGCCCTGGTGCGCCTCATTTTCTGGCAAAACACATTGATGCCAACATCGTCAATGCCGGAGATGGTACACATGAGCACCCTACACAGGCATTGTTGGACACATTTTCTATTTACGAGAAATTTGGTTCGCTGGAAGGGAAGAAGGTGGTCATAGTGGGTGATATTCTCCATTCGCGCGTGGCCCTTTCCAACATTTTTGCGTTGCAGAAGCTGGGAGCACAAGTGAAAGTCTGCGGACCTATTACCTTGCTGCCCCGGTACATAGAATCGCTGGGTGTGGAAGTGGAGCTGGATGTGCGGAAAGCCCTGGAGTGGTGTGACATTGCCAACGTACTGCGCATACAGCTGGAAAGACAGCAGATCAAGTATTTTCCTTCGCTGAGGGAGTACTCTTTATACTATGGGATCAACAAAGCTTTGCTGGATTCGCTGGACAAAGAAATTACCATCATGCACCCTGGCCCTATCAACAGAGGGGTAGAACTCGCCAGTGATGCGGCAGATTCTGAGCACTCCATCATCCTGGATCAGGTAGAGAATGGGGTGGCCGTGAGAATGGCAGTATTGTACTTGCTGGCAGGAAAAAAAGAGTGAGCCTTAAAATCCGCATGATGGCGGTAAGACTCACTCTTCCCTATTGTTTTTTGCTTCAGCGGATTTCGCTGTACCAGTATCAGTTACCAGCAAAAACTTCTTTCAATTCTTTTTGCATCTCTTTTGCCTTGTCTTTGGCATACCACTTCTGGAGGGTCACATTAAATTCTTTGTAAGGCACTTTGTTGGGGTCGTTTCTCCAGGCGTCGTAAATTTCCTGTAGTGCTGCTGGCCTCGGTCCCCAGCTACCCAACTCTTTCATGTCTTCTTTACTGAAGATGACCAGTTTGGGAATAGACCTTGCACCGTTGGTGAGGTAGTTATCCATCAAGTCAAGGTTGTCATCTCTGAGGAACAATCTCAACTCAATGTGGTCGTTCAGTGAAGCCAGTTTGTCAATGACCGGCACATTCTGTGCGGCATCACCACACCATGATTCAGTCAAAAGTACCCATACCTGATCGTGGTCGATGGACTGGATTTGAGCAGCCAACGCCTCATCGATTTTCAATGTCTTGTCCAGACGCTTCATCCGCTGGTGGTTCAGCTCTGTATAGTAGGCCATGTCCTCGCTTTTATTGGGGCCAGTCGTCGTTTTGTTGGCAACCAGTTCTTCCATCAGTGCCCTGTAGCTGCCATAGGTGTAGGCATCATCGAGGCGTTTGCGAGTGATTTGTGGTGTATCTATTGTTTCCATGTTACTTCCCTTTTTTAATTGTAACTTAAATTGTTATGAATAAGTTACGTCTTGCATTTGATTGGTCATTCAGTTGACAATTCCCCTGGTAAGTATGAGCTTACTGCCCTACATAATTATAAGGCGTAATCTGGTATAGCTCCTCTTTGATGGCGTCGCTTACCTCTAGCTGACCAATGAAAGCCTTGATGGACTCTTCAGTAATTGCTTCACCTGTTCTGGTGAGTGCCTTGAGCGTTTCATAGGGCTCGGGATATGCTTCACGACGCAGAATAGTCTGAATCGCTTCGGCGACTACTGCCCAGTTGTCTTCCAGGTCCTTGCGGATGGCCTCCTCATTTACCTGAAGTTTATTAATGCCTTTGAGTAGTGAGCTAAGGGCAATGACCATGTGGGAGATGGGCACGCCAATGTTCCTCAAAACAGTACTGTCTGTAAGGTCTCTTTGTAGCCTGGAGATCGGTAATTTACTGCCGAGGTGGATCAATAGGGCATTGGCGATGCCCAGATTTCCTTCCGCATTTTCAAAATCAATGGGGTTTACTTTGTGCGGCATGGCAGAGGAACCCACTTCGTTTTTGTTGATTTTTTGCTTGAAGTAATTCGCCGCAACATATTGCCAGATGTCCTTGCTGAAGTCCAGCAGGATCGTATTAATTCTTTTGAGGGAATCAAACAAGGCCGCCAGGTGGTCGTAATGCTCTATCTGCGTGGTAGGTCTGCTGCGGGTGAGGCCCAGGTATGATTCTACAAACTTATTACCAAATGAATGCCAGTCCTCGTTGGGATAGGCAACATGGTGTGCATTGAAGTTGCCGGTAGCTCCTCCGAACTTAGCCGCAAAAGGAACGGTCTCAGACCGGTCTGTTTGCTGTACCAGCCTTTCGTGAAAAACCCTGATTTCTTTGCCCAATCTTGTTGGAGATGCCGGTTGACCGTGTGTTCTGGCGAGCATGGGGATTTCCTTCCACTCTTCCGCTTTTTCAAAGATGAGGTTGATCAGTTTGTCCAGTTGCGGATAGACTTCAAAAACCAGCGAGTCTTTCAAAAGCATCGGCACAGCGGTATTGTTGATGTCTTGTGACGTAAGCCCAAAGTGAATGAACTCTTTGTAGTCGGCAAGACGCAATAGGTCAAATTTTTCCTTGATGAAGTATTCAACCGCTTTTACATCGTGATTGGTGGTCTTTTCGATTTCTTTGATACGCTGAGCATCTTCCAAAGAAAAATTCTCATAGATGTTCTTGAGCTGATCGTACATGATGGGCTCAACGCCTTCCAGCTGAGGGAGTTGGTGTTCACAGAGGGCGATGAAGTAGAGGATTTCCACCTTTACACGATATCTGATGAGACCAAACTCAGAGTAGTAAGTAGCCAGTTGATCAACTTTGTTCCTGTAACGGCCATCTACTGGTGAAATGGCGGAGAGTTCATTTAGTTGCATAGGATTTTCTTTGGGAAGGCCAAAATTAAATAACTCTAAGCTAGCTTTGCGTGTTATTTGAAATAAATGCGGCGAAAAATAGTTTTCCTAGAAACCTTTTCAGCTACAATTTATTTCAAAGGTTAATCGTATAAAGTGATACCATGGTATTCGGACTATTTAAGAATAAGAAGAAAGAAACTCAAAAAAGTGAAAAGGCTAAAGACAGCCGATATCTCAACCTCAAAGTAAGAGAGGTAGTAAATGTGACTGCCGATGCAGTGAACGTGATTTTTGAGAAGCCTGAAGGGGATTTTAACTATCTTCCCGGGCAATTCATTACATTGATTTTTACCATTGAGGGGAAGAAAGTCAGAAGAGCCTATTCACTCTGTACTACTCCCGGTGTAGACGAGCATCCTGCTGTGACAGTGAAGCGTGTTCAGGGTGGTTTGGTATCCAACTATGTCAATGACCATGTGAAAACTGGTGATACCCTGGAAATCATGGAGCCCATGGGAATGTTCACTACAGAGTATAAAGTAGAAAATCAACGTCACCTGGTATTGGTAGGTGGTGGTAGCGGTATTACGCCGCTCAATTCTATCCTGAAAGCGACATTGGCCCGTGAGCCTAAATCCAAAGTTTCCTTGATCTATGCCAACAGAAATGAGGAGTCGATCATTTTCAGGAAAGAGTTGGAAAAACTGCAGCACGATCAAAAAGGTCGTTTCCACCTGGTACACGTGTTGGATGATGCGCCGGAGGAGTGGAATGGTCATAAAGGGTTGCTCAACAATGAGAAGCTGAAAGGCATCATTGCTGAATTGCCTCAACATGAGGTAGCCATGACAGAATACTACACCTGTGGTCCTCAGCCTTTGATGGACATTGTTTTTGATTCCCTCAATGAGCTGGAAGTGCCGCTGGAATTCCGATACAGAGAAAGCTTTGTGGCAGGTAATACCTCTCCTGAGACGATCATCGATGGTGAAACGAAGAAAGAGACATCAGGTGGGGCGGACAAAAAAGTGACCGTAAAGGTAGATGGAGAACAATTTGAGTTCACTGTACCTGCAGGAAAGACCATTTTGGAATCAGGCCTTGAAGCGGACGTGGATATGCCTTATTCATGCCAGAGTGGTTTGTGTACGGCCTGTCGTGCCAAGTGCCATTCCGGGGAAGTAACTACAGACGAAGCAGACGGCTTGTCTCAGACAGAGCTGGATGAAGGATATGTACTGACCTGCGTCGCAAAAGCTGTTTCCGATAACATAGAATTGGAGATAGGATAGATGGTAAAGGTTGTGGGGACACAACCTTTAAGCTAAAACAACAAAACCCTGCGGAAATACCGCAGGGTTTTGTTGTTTAGAGGAGTAAGTAATGTTTGAGTTGTTGTGAGTTCCTGATCGCCGCTGCCTGAGTCTGGTCGTAGCGTCGCGCCGGACCGCGTAGGTTGCGATCCATAAAGATCAGAGCGTCACGCTCGACAGTATTAGGTAGCATTGTTGAAGTTGTTTTGAGTTTTTGACCTTGTTTGTAGATTTCTAATCTAAAGCCGCTTATGAACCCTTTGTATCTTTGACAGGCTTCACCTTGTATCCGGCGTCTTTCAGGAGTTGGATGACACCTTTTTTTCCTGGTAAGTGGCCGGCACCTACGGCAAAAAACGTTGATTTCTCTGTGGCCAGTTCGCCTATTTGAGGAATCCACTTGATGTTTCTGTTGTCCAACAGCACAGCAGTTTCTTCAGGATCATCGAAGTTTTCAGCCATCACGTCCATCAATCCGTTGATGTCCTCTGCTTTGTAAGTAGCAATCATCCTGTCGAAATACCTGGCAGTGACCTCTTCGTCCTGTAGCATCTCGATGATGTCATCCAGTTGTGATTCGTAGGGGATGTCTTCGAATACCTGCATTTGATCAGCGACCGTTTCCAGTCCAAGAATTTCCTTCTTTTGTTGCTTGGCCATGCTGATGAAGGTAAATTCAAAGCTTGCTGGTTGCTCACCCATCATCTTCACGGTAATCATAGAGGCAATTGCCAGCGGTTTTAGTTTGCCCATTGCTGCCAATCCCGCGCCGTATTTTTCTGAGAGTTTCTGGTCCAGAAATTCCGCTTCTTCTTCAGTCATGAAGTCCTTGAGTGTTTTGCCATCGGCAATCATCATTTGTTGTTGCATTTTTGTCATCATGGAAGGATCGTCCATGTCCAGTTCCAGCACGATCTGCTCTGAAGATGCAAAGGCATCTTTTACTTTGTCTTTCAGTAAGAAGTCTTCATTGGGCAACATGTGGAAGGTACCCATGAGATAGGAAGGTTTGATGCCGTTGCCACTGATTTCCCACAGGAGTGAGCTTTTCTTCTTTTTCTGAGCCTCGCTGGCAAATGGCACAGCGATGATCATGGCAATCAGTAAGAGTATTAATTTTGAGTTTTTGACCTTTTTCATTTTCTAATCACTTTATTGTTTTTACACTTAATCAGTACATGACAGGCTGATTTTCTTACATGCAAGTTGAAAAAAAGTGATTTTGGTGTGGCGTTCGCTAATGATTTTCAGGGATGTAAGTATTTGCTTTTCAGTGTATTAGATGAGTTTTTTTGGTGGTGTAAATTTTTGTAAAAAAATATGACAGCCACTTCATTGAGTGCCTGTAGTGGCTGTCATCTCCGAAAGTTTTATCTAATAATCCATCCCAGTTGTACCCTTGCCATGGCGTTACCTCCGATGCCAAAATAGTCGTCGTAGGTCATGACCAGACCTGCCTGTACACCTAGTTGAAGGTTACTCTGGTATCGACGTTGTATCCCCCAGACGGCCCCACCCATCAAACGGTTGTTGAAGGTGCTTCTGTACTCACCAGTGAGTTCATTGAATTGATAACCCAAAATACCACCGATGTAGTTGCCAGAGTTGCTTTGAAGTGACTTCTTTTGTGTTTTCCTGGAGTAATAACTGCGGTACTCTGTGCTCAGAAATGGCCTGACAGTTGTGATAAACCCGTTGAAACCACTCCAACCAGCAGTGGCGCTGAGTCCACCGGATACGACCACGGATTTGTTGTCAGAGAGCTTTGCTTCGTATTGAAGTCCTGGCGACAAAAAGTTTGCAGTAAGGCTGTGCTTTTGAAGTTCGACAGAGAATTTGTCCTGCGCATGGCCACAGGTGGCGGTCAACAGAAACGAGATAATCATTGTTGCTTTAAGAATGCTTTTCATGTAATGCATGAAGTTTTAGATTTTAAAAGTTGTACTGGAGAGATACCTCTGGAAACAACACCGCTACTGGTGTCATTACTGGTTAAAGAAAAGTCGACTGATACCCTTTAAATGTATCGTAGAGATAGATAGTTGCTTTGGGCTGGTTGATTTGGAAATAAAAAAAGTCTTTCGCAGCTGGTGTGCGAAAGACTTTCATTGTTGTTGTTGTGGATAATGGGCTTACTTGAGTACGAAGCCCAATTGAAGTCCGCCTAGTCCTGTTCCTGTTAAGTCAAAATTGGGGCCGGTGGCAAACCCAAGTCCAAGGTATAGACCTAGGTGAATGCCGCTTTTGTAATTTCGCTGTATACCCCAGATAGCACCGGAGTAAAAAGCCTGCGTGGAGCGTAATTCGTCGCCTACGATGTGGTCAAATTGATAGCCCGCAATCGCACCGATGTAGTTACCCGAGTTGTTGTTGAGTTCTTTCTTTACCCGCTTTCTGCCATAATAATTCCTGAAAGTGGTCTCCAAAAATGGATTTAAGGTAGTTTCATAGTCATCCTCAAAGAAGTCGGTCTCGTAACTGTAGTCTGTTCCAAAGTCAATACCAAACCTTGCTGTCACCGACTGGTTGTCGTTCAGTTTGTATTCATACTGAATACTGGGTGCGAGGATGTTGGCCGTGAGCCGATGATCGTCCAACGTGACCGGAATCCGTTCCTGTGCTGTGGATGAAAATGTAATTGTGGATGCCAATGCTGCAATGAGGAAAAAAATCTTGTAATTCATGTGTTTTGTATTTCGAGTTTGAGTGTTTTTTCCTTTGCTTGTCATAGATCGTGCCACAATTAATTTTTTCGAGATAAAAAAATGAAAAAGGGTCACACGTTGGTGACGCATGACCCTATTGTTGATCCTCTTTGGGCGAGTCCTTTTTGAGTCGACCCGCCTTTTTGAGTGCCTGGTGGAGGATGAATTCTATCTGACCATTGGTACTCCGGAATTCATCGGCTGCCCATTTCTCCAGGGCCTGTAGCATTTCTTCATTCACTCGTAGGGCGAAAGGTTTCTTTTTGGCCATTATTCTTTGTTTACAGCTAGAAATTCGTTGATCGCCTGTTCCAGTTCTGCTGGCTTCTTTGTCCCAATGAGCAATTTCTTGTTCTGATTGTACACAATTTTTAGCCCTTTGTTTCCTCCAGTGTTAAGCGCCCGCCCATTCCTGAAAGAAAACCGATAACCATAGCCGCCATAGTCCGCAATAGGAGAATACTTGACGACTTCCATTTGCTGGATATGCTCTTTTTCGATCCGTTTCCAATTGCTAATGAATGGAAAGAAGCGATACCTGATGGCGTATTTGTCGATGCTGGTTTCCAGCTTGCTCTTGAGTATCAATACTCCCACCAGACTGACGAATACCAGCACACATGCCAACACAATGGAGTTCGGCCTGGTTTCAAACCCTTCCCTCAGCAGCAGTATGAATAGACCGATGACCGCGATGAGCAGGATGGGAATGATCTTCCATTTACCGAACTTTTGTTCTTCTTTGAAAAGCATGACGTGGCAATTAATGATTCAACGTACCGCTGTTGACGATAGGAGTTACGTCTTTGTCTGCACACAGTACCACCATTAAGTTACTGACCATGGCGGCCTTGCGCTCTTCGTCTAGTTCAATGATCTGCTTTTCAGAAAGCTGCTCCAGTGCCATTTCCACCATACTCACTGCGCCCTCTACAATCTTCTGTCTGGCCGCAACAATGGCGGTAGCCTGCTGTCTTCTCAGCATAGCACCTGCAATCTCAGACGCATAGGCCAGGTATCCAATTCTGGCTTCCATGATCTCGATGCCAGCGATTGCGAGACGATCTTCCAGTGCTTTCTCCAGCTTTTCATTGATCTCGTCCATACCCGAACGCAGGGAGATGTCTGACTCATCGTCTTCAAAGTTGTCATAAGGATAGGAACCGGCGAGCTTCCTCACTGCTGCGTCTGATTGTACGCGCACAAAGCTTTCATAGTCATTGACTTCAAATGCGGCTTTGTAAGTTTCTTTCACTTTCCAAACCAGGATGACGCTGATGAGGATGGGGTTTCCTATTTTATCGTTGACCTTCACTCGCTCACTGTCAAAGTTTCTTGCTCTCAGTGAAATGCTCTTCTTCGTGAAAAATGGATTGGCCCAGAAGAAGCCGTTTTCTCTCACGGTTCCTTTGTATTTACCAAAGAGTGTCAGGACTCTGGAGCCATTGGGGTTGACAAAAAAGAATCCCGGTAGCATGAGTACCCCTGCAACAATGCACAAAATACCGGGTAAAGGAGGGCGTATAACGCCAATGAGGTAAATACCCGCGATGATTATTGCCATGAAGCCAAGCAAGGCTATATAGCCGGATAAGGGTGAATAAGGTTTTTCGGATGCCATAGTAAGTTTATTTAAGTGATATTATTTTGATATCATAATTATACGTTAAATATATCAAAAAGGTTTCTTTTGAGACGCTAGATGCTAGTCTACAGATAGACAAAAGAGCAAAGAACAAGGACAAAAGACAGGGGTCTGTTTTCACCCATCAGCTAATCTTATGATGCTGAACGAGGAAGGCTCTTTGCAATTGAAAAGGAAAGTAAAGACGGATTTAAGGACAGGCAATGCGATGTCAGTGGTTTATTGAGCTTATTTGAAACACAGAAAAGCCATTTGAATTGAAATTCAAATGGCTTTTCTGCTAAACTGAAACTAGTATTATCTTGCGATATCTGGCCCCATTGAGCTGTCAGTAATTAGCCTGGTCACATAAGTATAAGGGCCATTTGAAGGCTCTTCAGCGATCCACGCACAATGCCAGCCGGTACCCCACGTCAACCCAGTATTCCAGGGGTTTTTGCTGTCGGTGTCCCAGAGCCATTTTTCAGGATCATCCTGAGGATCAGAGGGAAACGTATTTCCGGAGTATACATGTATCTGTCCTTGTTGCGCTCTAAAGGGAGCGTTGGTAGACCATCGTAGCCATAGTTTGCCTTGATTTTCATACGCTTCTAAGGTCCATTCATATTGATTCGTCATAGTATATAAGTATTAGGTTTTCCTACTCTGTTTCATCCAGGCTTTTCGGAATTCGCCTTCATTCGGTAAAAAGTGATAGTAGCTACTTAATCATGGTTGTAAGATTACGGTGCCGGCCATTGAGAAGGGAGAAAGATGTATGTTTCAATCAATTGAATGTATGATTGGAATGAATCTGTAAATGAATAGAATTTGCAGTGCTTTTCTGCCGTTTGTGAGACACAAGCGGTTGCGGTCTGCGCCGCTGTTGGTGTTTTTGCCAATCAGCTACGGTTGTTATGATCTTCAAAGCCACGTAATAGAAATATTGAAAATCGGGAGTAAGTTTGTAGCATGAAATTGACCTATGAAAACGGCGAGCAGTATTTCATGAAATTCAATCAGGTATTTCATTTGTCACTGGCGGTTTCTTTGCTGCCATTTGGTCTGTTGTTTCTGGCCAAGAAGAAAGGATTTGAAGTACCTGTAACAGATGAGTCTGTAGGGTGGGCAATGAATGTCCTACTCACTGTCTTGATCCTGTCGATGGTATTTATTGCTCAGCGTGCCTATAAAAAGTCGATGAGTGAGTTTGATAAAGGCTGGCCGTTGCGGCAGAAGCTTGATTTTTACTATGAGGTCAGTTTGAGAAAATACCTTTGGCTGGGTGGAGCGAGTTTAGCTGCTGTTGCGGGCTACGCTATTTATGATGGTTTTTTATTCATAGGGATGTATGTGGCGTTGTTATTTTTCCTGTCACTAGGCCGCCCCACCGAACGTAACCTGGAGCGCTCTATGCAATTGACGAATGAGGAAAAGACGACTTTTCGGGACAGGGAGGAAACGTTATAGCCAATATTCCCCGGTTGTAATATTGCCATAAAATGCTGATCTTTCCGACAGCATTAGCTATTCACATGTGCTCCACCAAAACGATGATTAGGGTATGTATGTGTGACCATTTGTTTGACTAATCTACCTTCGCAGAAGCTTCGGCAGACGAGAAGTGCTGGATTTGATTTTAAGAGGTTTACCTCGTATAGATGATTCCAAGGATGTCCTGGATTCGCACCATTGATTAAAACTTGCATAAAATACGATGAAAATAGTTCAGCAGGTACAGCTCCATTTTCAGGAAGGCAATTCCGACAAAGTTTACGAAATAGATTTGATAGAAGCCGGAGAAGGTGAATTCCTGGTCAATTTCCGCTATGGTCGCAGAGGGTCTAACCTGAAAGAAGGAACCAAAACAGTGTTCCCGGTCTCTTATGAGGAGGCAATCAAGGTGTTTGACAAGCTGAAGAAGAGCAAGACTTCCAAAGGATATCAGGAAGGAGAAAGCCTGGAACAAGTGGTAGAAGCGGCCTTGTCCAACGATCCCGATGCAAATGAAGCGAGGAAGCAGCAAATAATCGAATACCTGAAAGAGATCGCTGCAGGTCAATTGCCAGCCACCAACTGGAGTACTTCGCGCATCATTTGGAGAGCGGGAGAACTGAGCCTGACGGCTGCATTACCCCTTTTGGAACAGGTCAGCCCTGCCGATGAAATGGAGGCCTATTCGCTGATTTGGGCACTCGCCAGATGTGGCGAACCGGGTGATCAAACTCCTGTGAAAAGAGTAGCGGCTGTATTTTCATCAGATAAAATCAAGAAATTAAGCAATGCGGTGCTCTTGCAAATGGGCACGGATACTGATAGGGAAGAAATAAAGAAGGACCTGCATGCGCAACTACCTGCCGCACTACGCGATGCGGTGGATGCACAGAATTGGTTCCAATTATCAGCTTCGTTGAAAGAGTATTTGTTTGAACTCAAGACCAGTGATAACCACTACCTGGAGCATTTGTATCTTATGGGGTTGACGGAACCCGGATTGGCCTCGGTTTTCAGGCAGGTGCTGGAAGATGTTCCCATGAAACCAAACTATTTTAAGCACATCAGATTCATTTTTAAGGTGGCTGAAATGTTGGAAGATAGCCGTGTACATGCGTTGATCGCCAGGAAACTGGAGGTGAGTAGCGCTTATTATAATTCACCTAAATGGCACAACTATGCCTACATCAACGGTGAGTCGATTGACCTGACCAATGAGCTATCCAAAAAGGATGCAAGGGTCGCCTTCTCTTCCAATACGCGCGAGTATTTGCGAAGGAGGGTAAACCGCACCGTCCAGCGAAAGATCGCTGCAGGAGATAAGCATTTTACAAAGTTGGCAACGGAGATATTACTCACCTGTACGGCACAAGACCAGGAAGGTGTACAAACCGGAGGGCAGTATTTTTATGATTCCAACACGGGGCACTACCGCTGGGAGAACACTTATCATCCTCCTTATTATCAGTTCAAGCCATTTAATGCCATTCTGTACACCAACTCCGATCGGTTATTGTATTCATCAGACATTCCCACCTGGCGATACAAAGACGAAAACGCCATTACGGTAAAAGTCGATAAGAGAGAGGAGGCCCTGCCGGAGCTTTGGGACAAGGACCCTGAATCGCTGGTGAGATTGTTGCACCTGAGTGACCTGGAAATGGTACAGGAGTTTGCGGTAAAGGCTTTTATGGCCAATCCCCGTAAAAAAGAACACGTTGATCTCACTTTGATCCTGGATTTGTTGGAGAAACCGTTTGAGCGCAGTAATCTCCTGGGCCTGGATTTGGCCAATGAGTTGTACGATCCTGAAAACCCCGATACAGCGCTGATTCTGGCCTTGTTGCGATGTGATGCAGCACCTGCGCGTGAACTGGGAATGAAATGGTTTACTGCACATAAAGATGCGTTACTGAAACAAACCGTTTTCGTGACGGAATTGCTACTGACGGATCAGCAGGATATCCAGTTGTTGTTAAGAGACGACCTTTCAGTATATGCCTGGACACCAGATGAAAAACGGCAGGTTGCTGATGCGGTACTGACGGCATTGGTTGCATGGGATGCATCGGAAGTGGAAGAGGAAGGAGTGAAACGCATCACCGATACTATTTATTACCTGTTCAAAAGTCAGCTCGGGCAAATCGATGGAGGACAATTGATCCCATTAGTGAAAAGCGAAATACTGCCCATCCAGTTACTTGCAGGCAGAATCCTGGCAGACTATCAGCTCAGTGCTGATGAATTACCAGGTGAGCTGTTTGATGCGCTGATCAACAGTGAACTGGCTGAGAACAGGAAGAACGGATTGTTGCTGTTCAATAAATTATCAGACCGAAAGCTAAGGGAAAACCAAGACGTGATCGCCAACTTCTGTATCTCTCCGTTTTCTGAGATACGACTGGAAGTCGCTCCCATTGTGGAACGTTTAACTGGCAATGACAGCCGTACCGCAGAAGCCTTCATTAAGTTGTTGCTGCCTGCATTCTATTTCCGGGAAAAGCACGAGGGATTACAGCAGGATTTACTGCAGTTGTTCCTGAAAGCGTTGGCCAAACACCTGGCGAAGATTTCAGAGAGAGACACCTGGAAACTCATCCGGTCCGATAATCTTCCAGCCAATGAACTTGGCCATTACCTGTTAACGAATCATCATCGCGTCAGTTCACTGGGCATCAGGGAGATGGTAGAGTTGGCAAGTCACGACCTGGTGGCGTTGAGGACCTTGTCGTGGGATTACTATCAAAACAATGTTAGTAAGGTCAGGTATGAGTTGCTGGAAGCGGTCAAGATCACCGATGCTAAATGGGAAGACAGCCGCTCTTTCGCCTATCAGTATTTTGATACACACATCACCGATGAGTGGACGCCAGAAATCCTCATTAGCCTATGTGATTGCAACAGGGTGGAGGTACAGCAATATGGAAAGCGTTTGATCAATCGGTTCTTTCAGGAAGCCAACGGGCAGGAATATATGCTCAAACTCAGTCAGCATTCCAATACAGACATGCAGCTCTTTGTGTCTGGCTATCTGGACAAATATGCTGCTGGAGATATAGAGCGAATCAACGAATTGACCTATTACTTCTCAGCGGTCCTGAGTCAGGTGAGCAAGGGAAGGGCAAGTAAGGAACGGGCGTTTCAGTTCATCAGGCGCGAAGCCATGAAAGATGAAGCGGTAGCAAAATGGACCATTACGCTCTTGAGCAGAATTGCTTTGACCATATCGGTTACAGACAAAGCACATTGTATTTCATTATTACATGACATCCAGTCAAAATATAAGCACCTGGAAACAGGGATTACCATCGCACAAATACCAGTAGTATGATTTTTGAACACAAATACGGGGGAAGCTCGTCAGTAAGTGGCAATGCCAAAGCAGTAGGTGTCAGTTTTGCACCTGATACCTTACGGGAACCTACTTATTTCATAGGAAAGCTACAAAAGAGCCTCCATTTCAGAGAAGCCATCTCGGCATTACACTATGTGGTGGTCTCAGACCTTCGGCTCAAGCCCAAGGAGCGTACAGACTACCAGGCATGGTTGAAAGAGCAGGAACCCATTTGGATGGCCGAATACATGGCCGGTGCATCGGATGTGCGCGATCAGATAGAAGCCAAGAAGCTGGAACTGGAGGGAGTTAGAAAGGAAAAGGCCGGAGTAATGGCGCCTTATTACAAAGCACAGCAGGCCTACTTCAATTACCTTTACAAGAAAGACATGGACATGTGGTATGTGCTGGACCCTGTCATTACAGTACACCCCGATGAGATCTTTTTCGAGTGTTTTAGTCAGGATGAGTCCAGTTATGGGAAGTTGAGCTGTGATTATGGGGTTTTCAAGGAGGTAGAAGAGTTCAAGTGCGGAACCACCAACATCGACTACTCTCAGTTGCTGTATGATGAGTTTCAGAAGATCAGGACTTATAAAGAAACTGAGTTCAAAGTAGATCCCAGTGGGTTCGAAATACAGACGACCAATGAAGACAGTTATAAGGAAATGAAGATTGACCTGCCGGACTCCTGGGTGAGGGGCTTCCTGCAGGTGAGTTCTGCCATGACTTTGCCGGCCTCAGAGGTGACCTTAGAGCCGATGGATTTGCACAATTTGCTTTTCTACCTGAAGCGGTTCAAAGAAAAAGAAGGTCCCAGAAGTATCCGGTTCATCCTCAAGCCCGGTAAGCCCGTGCAGATGCTGTTGGAGCCATGGGGACATGTGATCAATTGCCCCAGGTCGCTTTATAAAGGAGATACTGAAAGAGAAATCAGGATTTGGGGTAGGAGGCGTTTGCTTATTTTGGAAAGGCTGCTCCCCATTGCTGAGAAGATCAACATCACCCTGTTGGGTACCGGCTTACCTTCCTTTTATCAGGTGAAAATGGGTGGGATGACCTTCACGCTGGGACTTTCCGGATGGACACAGAATGACTGGTCTAAGATGGGACAGTTTGATCTGATGGCCCCCAGAAGAGTGACCGATGCGATGACGCAGCAAAAAGTATTTCTCGCCTTGAAGGAAAACTGGCTGGAATCGGCAGATAGCCTGGCGGGCAGGTTGGGCATGGACAAAACTGTGGTCCTGGGTGCTTTGGGTATCCTGGTACAGTCCGGAAAGGTGATCTATGACCTGGAGCACAAAGTGTACCGGGTGCGGATATTGAAAAAAGATGAACTGCCGATGGACGAGCTGCGGTTTGCCAGTGAGGCAGAAGCCAAAGCAACGAAACTGATTGCAGCGAAGAGCATCAAGATTGTAGAAATGGCTGAAAGAGATGGTGTAAAGGTAATCAGGAGTCAATGGAACGGAGGGGAGACCACCATCTACATAGACAGCGACGACCGATTGATCCAGGCGGAGTGTAACTGTAACTTCTTCAGGCAGAACCGACTAAGGAAAGGACCCTGCGAACACATCATCGCCACCCGAATGTTAGCCGCTGCCGCGCAGGCTGCGGCCGCACAGGCCGGCGCGGCAGCGGTAAATAATACGAAGGCTTAAACTATTAGAAATCTGTATCTGAGACAATGAAATTAGAGAAGATCAAGCATATTCTACTGAACTATTGTGATTCCATTTGGAATGACTTAATTTCACTGCTGGCAGTAGTGGCAGAAAAACCTTGCAACGTGAATGGTGGATCGCCATTCTTGCTTAAAGCTACGCAACGCGTCACTGGCGTGTTCTTTACGTTGCACCTCATGCCACTATATGCACATTTCCGGTGCAACATCGGAGATGTGAAATATGCATATAGTGGCGAGGTGCTTGAGTTGACCTCTCCAGTTCTGAGAGTGTACGAAGACCAAGCCGCTGCTGCCAATTCTTTTCACTTCCGCTGCTTTTTAAACAGCAAGTTCTCATTTCTACAAAGTAACCATCATAGAAGGATTGCCGACAGTTTGACCATGGACGCTCTTGTTCTCAGTTCAGAGATGTTTTCTAAGGTAACACAGTCCATCATGATGCATTACAAATCACTCATTCTTAATACCAACCCCATCTATCCTTCTATCAAATGAGCCAAAGCAGAAGACAGGAAATTCGCGACAAGATTAAAGAAACTTCCAAGCAGGAGTTTATCCTGGCGGAAATGAAGAAACTGGGCTTTTGGCCCAATGATGAGGATGCTTTCCCTTCCAAAACTGCGCAGCTACTCAAAAAAGAAGGAAAGCTGACCAAAGAACTGCGGGAACTGCTGGCCAGGCAGAAGAAGTTTGACAACAAAGAGCAGGTGCTGAAGGAGATCCATCAGCAGCGGATGGTGGCTTCACGTCAGCGGCAGAAAGAAAACAAGGAGAAACGGAAACAGGAACGTCTGCGCAAAGCGGAGGCCTGGAAAGCAAAGCAAGCGGAGGAAATCACCTACCTGGGAGAAGAGGTCTCAGCCGGACTGGTACATACTGCCAACGACGAAGAACGGCTGAAGTCGCTGAACCTGCCGGTCTTTGCTTCTGAGAAAGCGCTGGCGGAGCAGATGGGAATAGACATGGGCAAGCTCAGGTTTCTCACCTACAACCGGAAGGTGAGTACGGTGAGTCATTACAAGCAGTTCTACATGGCAAAGAAATCAGGAGGACAAAGGCTGATTTCCGCACCAATGCCCTTGCTGAAAGATGCGCAGACCTGGTTATTACAAACCGTTTTGTACAAGCTCCCGATGGATGAAAAGGTCCATGGTTTCGTGCCACAGCGATCTATTCTCACCAATGCCACGCCCCATGTTGGGAAAGACCTGGTTATTAATATCGACCTCAAAGATTTCTTTCCAACGGTCGATTACAAGCGGGTGAAAGGACTATTCAGGTCATTTGGTTATGCTGAACGGATCAGTACCATTTTTGCTTTGTTGGCGACGGAGTTGCCTACCAGTGAAGTCACGCTGGATGGGAAGCGATATTACGTAGCCACCGGTGAAAGGCATTTGCCACAAGGCTCACCTGCCAGTCCTGCCATTACTAACCTCGTTTGCCGAAAGCTGGACCGGCGACTGTCGGGGCTTGCGCAGAAGTATGGCTTTACCTACACACGCTATGCAGACGACATGACCTTTTCTGCGGATGATTCGCAACGTGGTCAGGTTCCTAAAATACTGGCCAATATCCGTCGGGTCATCAAAGACGAAGGGTTTACCCTCCACCCTGATAAGTTGCGGGTGATGAAAAAAGGAGCCAGGAAAGAGGTGACGGGCATTGTGGTCAATGAAAAAGCCAACGTGTCCGGTAAAGACCTCAAGCGGTTCAGGGCGTTGTTGTATCAAATAGAAAAAGACGGCATAGAAGGGAAACATTGGAACAATTCCACGAATCTGCTGGCAGCGATACAGGGATATGCCAACTTCATCCAGATGGTGAACCCAGAGAAAGGCGCGGTCTATGTGCCACGGGTAAAAGCGATCTTGAAAAAACACGGTTTCAAACATGAAATCAAGTTCCCCGCAAAACCGAAGGCAAAAGAAGGGCAAACGGCTAAAACTACTAAAGGGAAAAAGCCTTGGTGGAAGTTTTGGGGGTGATTGTTAATGCCGAAATACCGGAATTTTTTGTACTTATTCTCAAATCTTGCTCTCTAATCTAATAGAATTAGTGATGTGTGATGCGTAATTATTAATGCCGAAATACCGGAATGCGGTAAGGTCGCAATTATTAATTGTAGGATTTTCTTTTTCGTTGGCAGATTTATCCCTTTACCTATTGAACGTCACTGGTTCGGGCGTCGCGCCCGGGCCTTGCTAAGTGATAGAGCGTGCCGCTCGGTCGTTTTTTGACGTGTGATGCGTGATTACAGATGAGTAATTGCTTTTTTTTGTTACTGACATGTCTGGTTTTGATTGTTGCCTACTGGATACTGCCTACTTTTTACGTTGTTTACAGATCATCACTAATCATGCATCAAAAATCACTCATTACGAAAAAAAGCCCCCCGCCAACCGACGAAGAGCTTTTGAGTGTTTGAGTTTTTATCCTTTAGTGTTTTTGTCAGGGTCGTGCCCTGCTTACAAGACCAGTCCGAAGCTGAAGCCGTTGAGTTCTGGTCTGGTGCCTTCCTGGAAGAGAGGATTCAGGTCGTAGTTGGCGAAGAAATCAAATCCTTTGAAGCCAAACTGTGCCCTTACCCCATATCGGAAGTTGGAAAGCTGGAAATCGTCCTTGTCCTTGGTGCGGTCTCTGCCTCCGCCATCGTTGGTAACGAATTTGGTCTTGCTACCCAATCGCAATCCGGCGTAGCCACCTACTCCAAAACGGATACCTCTGCGCTTTCTTACCGTCTCTTTAACCACTTTGCCATCTCGCTCGCGCTTCTTCTTGCCATAGCTGAAATCCAGTACAGGAACAAAAGAGAAGTTGAGGTAGCTCGCTGTTAGTTTAGACTTGATGAAGTCAGTTTCTCCCGTTACGGTGCTTGCCGTGCTGGTGAAGATGATTTCGTCATCGCCTTCAGATATTCTCACAGACTCGTCTTCAAACTTCCAGTTGTACCAGGTAACACTGGGACCCCATTCTATGAAAAGTGGACCTCCTAAAGATGTTTTCTGGCGGGAAACCAAACCTACATACCACGATCCCCAGGGGCGAACAGAGTAAGTCTCCTGGCTGGGGAAGCTACCATCTTGTAGCCAGTTGCTGGTACCCAGTTCTATCTCGAAGTTGGAATTGGTGCGTTTGTACACATACTCTCTGTCCCAGTCTCTTCTTTCGCGATCATCATCATCATCGTCGTCATCATCATCATCATCTGACCGAACGTAGATTTTAGCATCGCCATCCTGGTCTATGGTGATGGTGGTGTCTCTCAGGTATTTCTTGCCAGACTCATCCTCTATCACCAGGTACTTGGTCTCACCGGAATCGTCCAGAGAAACGTTCAGGTCTTTGACGATCTTGTTGAGATCATATTTTTCCAGTGTTTTCAAATCTTCCGCGTTGTCAGTGACAATGACGATTTGACTGTTATTGCCAAATTTGATGATTACAGTGTCCATCGCTGTCTGATGGTTTGCAAAACTTGCCGATCCTATCAGCAAGCATATCAAGCTGAGTATATATGCTTTAGTTTTCATAATTTCTTGTGTTTAGTAGCTGCGTTTTACTTTTGAGTTTTTGACCTTTTTTAAAATCGTTATTGGCAGCTGCGTGTTGTTGTCAATTTACATTAATCGTCGTTGAGTGACTTGATCTTAAAATTGATGAGCTCATCTTTCGCATCTCTCAAATCAGCAATTAAATCTCCCTTAGCTAGCTTCTTGGCAGAGTTAAATACTTTTTTGAGCGAGAACTTAGGCTTTTTCTTCTCTTCCGAATCTCCCACATAAGTGATCGTTACACTTGGTAAATCCTCTGTGGTGCCCGCATCGGCAACGGCTTGCGATTCCTGCACTGCTTCCAGTGCATTGTCTACCATTGTCGCTGTTGTATTCGGTTGTTCATCACCCGGGTGGCTGTCTTCTACCGCCACTGCTTTCGTCAGGTCTCCAATCTCTTTCAGAGTCGCTTCGTCAGTCACTATTTTATCCGCTGGAGACGTTGTTGCATTGAGTTGATCTTTGACCTGTGTTGCTTGTTGATCCTCCATCGCGATTAAGTTGTTACTCACGATTGCTTTCCTTTGAAAGCGTTTGTTAGGTAGATGAGGATCAGTAGCCTGAGGTTGCACGGGTAAAATATTTTTTTCTGTTTTTTTACTTTCCTCAATGTACTCCTCGGCAGTCGCCACAACCAAAGCAATGTCAATGCTTTGCAAATCCACCCTTTTGGGAAAAGGAGCGCCAACTTCTATGGTGCTGTTGTCTGCCAGACCGGGGCCTATACCATCATCGTTGCTGAAAGTCATCAAGCTAAAAACTGATAGCAGTAGTATGATGACAGCCGCAGCAATCTTTATGTAAAAGCCCAGCCTGCTTTTGCGCTGACTGTTTAAGTTGCCTTCCAGCTTTTCCCAGGCTGCTGCAGAAGGTTGCACCCCTGCTTTGCCCAGTTTCCTGGAAAATAATTGGTCTATATCGTTTCTATCATTCATCTCCAATGATTTTTTGATTCAATAATTTTTCGGCAGCCATCAACTCTTTTTGTAGGTGATTGCGTGCCCTGCTCAGTTGCGACTTGGAAGTATTCACATTGATCCCCAGTTGCTCAGCGATCTCCGCATGCGAATAACCCTCTATCGCATAAAGGTTGAAAACAGTGCGGTACCCCGATGGCAAGCGGTCAATCATGTTCATGAGGTCTTCCACTTCCAGGTTTTGTTCCAGGAAGCTACAGTCGGGGTTGTTCTCCGCTTTTTCAATGTCAGTCTCCACGTACATGGAGCGGTTTTTCCGAATGAACGACAGGCACTCATTGACGATGATCCGTCGCACCCATCCTTCGAAACTACCTTCTCTTCTGAACTTTTGTAAGTTATTATACACCTTCATGAAACCCTGCACCATGATATCCTCCGCATCATCCCTGTCTTTGAGATAGCGGATACAGATCCCCATCATCAATGGCGAAAAGCGTTCATACAACGCCTTCTGTGCCCACGATTTTCCTTTCAGACAACCGTCGATCAGTTTTTCCTCGGTGATAGATTTGTTAATAGTCAGGGTCATTTTGGTGTACTTTCAAACCAGAAAAGCTATATGATGCCATCAATCTTTTTACTAATTTTAAAATATACTTCGTTGTCAAAAATGCTGTTAGCGCTGCTAGCACCATTCTCTCCGCCTCGTCTGTTTCAAAATTACCAACAGAATCTTAATTGGCCTTCTATAAACTCATCTGGTTTTATAGGGCAGATGTTCATTGCCCCCTGAAAGTTGCATTGCTCTGTAAAAATAATTGAAAAAATGTTTGTTTTATGTCAAGCGGGACGCTCTTATCTTTATAGGTCCCAGCGGACGCCAGGACCAGGGGGGTAAATCAGGGATAACTTTTGGTATGCGTTTTCATATTTAACCGGGATCAGCGTCTTGCGTAGTAGACTCTGATCAAAAGTTTGGGCGCTTTAGCTGGCTCTCTGCCGGTGGCCGGTGCCATATATTCCCGGTCTCCGAGCCGGGGAATGCCGCGACGATCCAGAGCGCGGGATGCCGATTTTGGTTTGTGATAGGTGTTGTCGTACTAATTGATCGTTGTTCACCTGAAAAGTGCAGTGGGAAACTGCAAGGATAGGTTGGGTGAAGTTGCAAACTTCACCCAGAGAGGTCCCAGCGGACGCCAGGACCAGGGGGTCGTTTGAACAAATAACTCCTGCCCCGGATTCGATGATGGTGTCAAACCGCGGGGCAGGAGCAACATGCTTCTTACTCAGTATGGTCTCCTATTTAATTACTTTGACAGTTTTTGTAGTGCCGTTGTAGTGTACTCTGAGTAAATAAACGCCATTTCGAAGCGTCTCAACCTGCTCTCTGAGTATGAACACCTGATTGCCAGGGGTATCTGCAGTGATTTGCTCATTTACCACCAGTCTACCTTTCAGGTCAAACAACTGCAGTGAAAACTTACCCGCCGATCTCATCGGTACTGTTACCTGCAAGAGATCAGTAAATGGAGTGGGTGCGACCACAATGCCCTGCAGTAAGTCCTCAGGTGCTTCCTCTTTACCTGCTATAGTCAGTAAAACAGGTGCTTTTACGCTTCCTGAGAGGGTATTGGCCGAGTAGATCCTGTGTTCTGCGATTTCCTTAGTGGTTCCTGTCGCTACATCGAGTAGTTTGAAAGTGACGTCCGCTTCCTGATTCCCTGCGATACTAATGAAATACCTTCCCAGTTCATCCGCTTCGGCATAGCCTACAAGTGCCTCTTTACTGTAGGCCATCAGAACTTTGTTGGCTGATTCACCTTCTACTTTGGCAATCAGTGACATGTTGGTTTCAGCGACAACCTCAATGGTCGCCGTAAATGATGGTGCTGACTCAGTGGATCTGCCTGATGTAAATGAAGAGATCTTAGGATATTTAAAGGTCACTTTACGGCTACTTCTTAGCATATAGCCCTGCCCCGGCTCCATTAACTTCAGCGTTCCTACCCACCCCAAAGCAGGATCAAATACGGCAAAGTTATTTTCTGTTTTGATGAGATCTCCCTCAAGTGGGTTCATCTGTGCCAATGCTTCGTTTAAAGTCATCTTTATCTGTGGCAGGTAACCCAGGTGATTCCAGCCTTCCTCCAGTTTGACAGGATTGGATTGTATAGCAAATGGTCTGCCCGTGAGCAAGATGGTGCCCGGTTGACCGATCCGCACCTTGTACATCCTGCCAGCTTTGAAACCTCCTTCATTGGTAAGGTCACCAATCCACCCGGTAGCATTGGAATAAGCATCTGACAAGTTTTCAAACTTCACGATGTCGCCATTTTGCCCGATATCACCCATGGTGTTGTCAACGCTGCTCAATCTGGGGTCGTCCAGGTTAAAGGATATCCAGTTCCAGCCGCTATGCAGGTCAATCTTTCCAGATAGTTTTTGGCCCGACCGGATACTCATCGGTTCTAAAATACTTCCTCGTATCGCATTGGCCTGAAATGAGATACTTTCTGGTACCACATGATCAAAAACTCTGCCGGTGCTCGCATCATAGATGCTGAATGTCACCGTAGCGTTGGCAGGAGTGTCACTTCCAATGGAAAGAAATGTGATGTAAGTGTCTGTTTCTTCGACATATTGAAGATTGGCTACTCCTCTCACTTCATCTCCTACAAACGCAGCGACCATGTCATTAGGGTCTGCCGAGATTTCATCATCAATGACCAATTTGCCAAAAACATTCATGGAGTACTGGAAATTCTGATCACTGACCGTCCAGCCAGGCCCATCTTCATACACCCTCAGGGATACTTGTAATTTCTCATCAAAACCCTGGTCGGTTGTCAGGTTGATATGATGCTCATAATGACCGATATTCAATGCCGGACTGATGGTAAATACTACTTCAACAGTTTGCAGGGGAGCCACTGTGCCGGAGCTGACTTGCGCCGTCATCCAGGAAGGAATGTTTTCCAGACTGTAGCGGTAGGGCAGACCACTTTGGTTGGTGAAACTTGCTTTGATGACCATCTCTTCATCAATGTGTTTCTCCAGACTGATTGCCTGCTTGTTCCACCTGACCTCACTTTGCTGGACATAAGCAGTCCAGGTAACTGGCGACAACTGTCGATTGCCATACAGGTCTCTCACATTTTTAACGGATATCTCCATCACCTGTCCTTCCAGTCTGCTCATGTCTGCGTTAGGTTGGATGATGATCTGGTCATCGTTGACCACATAAGAAAACGGGATATCCTGAAGTCCTCTCACGTCCCTGATGGGCGGCTTCTGATCCGAGTAGTGTTCCTGCTCATCGCTGGAGGTTACCAGAGTACTGTCCACTACCTGATCGCTGAGTGAAGGGTTCATCAGATAGGTGCCATGGTCATCCAGGTACTGTTCGAAAGGGATGTAGCTCACCAGTCCGGTTGCCCCTGAAGGTACTTTGCTATGCTGGTAGGCCTCAATGAGCTGCTGTGACCTTGTTGCGTTCCAGATCCTGAATTCGTCGATCTTGCCTGTCAGCATTTTGTCAAATGTTTGCTCAGTAGGGCTTTGGTGCCTGACGGTGGTCCCCAGGTAAATATTGGTGCCATAAAAACTGCTGATGTCTCCGGCATCTGTCTGCCGCTGCTGTATCCCATCCAGGTAAGACCTGGCTGTCGTTCTTCGGTCTACTACCAGTGCGACATGGTGCCATTTTCCATCTGCTATTCGACTGTTGGTCAACTGAAAGGTTTCTCCATTTGAGAATAGATATAGTTTACCATCCTGAGCAATGAAGCAGTTCATGACGGAGTGACTGTCAACGTATGCATCTTGGCCACGTCCTATTCCATTGGAGAAGATGGTCATGGAGTCTTGCGGCATGTTGGCATAAACCCAAAACTCGATGGTCATGTCCGTTTCTTTGTCAATGGTTACGTTGGCAGAAGGCGCGATGAGGTGATTTGTACCTGTAAACTCCCAACTGTATCCGCCAGGTCTCAGTGACCAGGTGGCCCCAACAGCCGCTGTCCTTGCTGCCACCTTATCCCGGGCTACATTGCCCCTGCCCTCGTCCATTGGCCAGTAGCCGTAGAGTCCGGGTTCCGTCCCGGCAAGTTTTTGCGACATATGGGCGGTAATTTCATCTTTCGTTCTCACATCTTCCCAAATCCGGAGTTCGTGAAGGTTTCCTTTGAAAGCGCTTTTGCCGATGACCAGGTTGGAAGTATTGCTGGCATCAAAGTCTACATTTTGTCTTTCGTCCTGATAGACACCATCCAGGTAGGTGGTCATGGTCTTACGCGTTTTGTCATAGGTGAATGCCCAGTGATGCCAACTATGCCATGGGAAGTCCGTGGAAAAAATTGGGGTGACCATCAGAGAGTCCGCGCCAAGCCTGAAGATCATTTCCTGGCCGGTTTGTGCTACTTTGATCATTTTATTACCTCTTCCAACCCTGAACCACTGTGTATTTTCAGGAGTGCTTTCCGTTTCGTTTTGCACCCAGCACTCTATGGTAAATGATTTGCCATTGAAGGAAAGCTTTTTCATCGTGATTTTGTCTCCTGCTCCTGCCAACTGTACTGAAGTAGCATGCGATACATCAGCACCATTTTGAATACTCCTCAGTGAGATGTTATGGTCTTTGACCAGTGCTGCTTCCAGTGTTTCGTTGAAAGTAACCATGAGGTCATCGCCGGCATTGTAAATACCATCAGTTGGGTTCGTTTCGCCAAAAACTACGGGGACTTGTCTATCAATCGTTCCCAGTAAATAGTCAGATTCATAGACCGATTCGTCTTTGCAGTAGCTCACTGCCCTGACCTGATACTGACGGTCGGTGACTGTCTCATAGTTCCAGTTAAAGCTCAACTCGCCTCCCTCCAGCAGCGCCTTGGAACCTGTGTATTCCTTGAATTGGCTGCTGGAAGTGTCTTTGAAAAATGTCATGGCCACTCTGGGGTTATCACCCAATGCGCGGTATTGGAAGGCGATCCTGTCCAGCAGCGGATTGTTGATATCGAACCCTGATAGTCTCACATTGGAGTTATTGTCATCCTCATAGTTCAGCACCCAATTCTCATTGAAATTGTCAATGGCTACCTTACTACAGACGGGCAGGAATCTGGCCGACAGGTAGACCGTATCAGCAATGGGCGTATAAGCAAAGGAAGTGGGGTCTGACTGGCAGATAGAATGCAATACCACAGCGATGCTGTCATACTCCAGCACACCCGTAGGGCCTTGTGCCAGTGACAGTGTCTTGGTGATGGTCTCTGAGGCTTTGATGGGGAAAGCCCTGTCCGCAGTGTTGCCATCTATTTCCAATATCGCGCCGTGAGGATTAGTGGACTGGTCTATGGACAACTGATACCACAGGTCTGAACCAGACTCACTGTCGTTACCCAGCGTCAAGGTGTAGTTGGCTGTTTCACCTACCGGCACATTGGTGACGATCTTCGGGGTGGCGTCGATGACCGGTACCTCTTTCCTCAGTGTACCCGTATTGAGTTTGATAAAATCCTCATTCTCATCCAGGTAAAAGGAGGTATAACTCTCCGGCTCATGCGGGCAGGCGGTTTGACCTCCACGGGTGATGAATATGGGGCTACTGATGCCGAAGCCGGATATACCTGTTTCCTGTAAATCGTTGGCTTTGTTGACAATCGTAGTGACATTCTTAGATAAATCTGTCATATCAATCAGCCACCATACAAAATCTGCACCGAATCTTATAGAAGAAAGAAGTATTTGAGTACCCCCAACTCCACCGGCTGATTTTTTGGTGGCTTCTCCAATGGTCGTTAGTACATGATTTGTAATATCGATGGCGTTTCCACTGCCAAATTTGTGAAACTTGTCGACGGCAAATTTTTCCTTGTCCTTGATATTGTCAACGAAATCCTCTGCATTAAAAAGAGAGATTCCAGGATTGGTTTTGATATCTATGCTATGGTAGTCACTCTCATCGTTGTCTGCAATGACATATCCAAAACTGATACTTTTATTATTGACGTCCTCCGTGCCCTCACTGAGGTCAAGCGTTTGGTTGTACTTCGTCTCGAAAGTGGCACCTTTACCGGACTTTTCAAGACCCAATTTCGTAGTACTTGCAAAAGTAATGTTTCTTGTGTTCGTCCAATTGTAAGCACTGTTAAACTCTTCTTTCAATTCACTGCTATAGGGGCCTGATGAGCCATCGATGGATATATTTTGCCTGGTTACCGCTTTTACTTTTTCAGATTCATTCAGAGCGATGGCATTCATCCAGGCAGTCAACTGAATATTCAACCATGCTACTGAGTCTATTTCTCCTTCTTCTGTGGGTGTGAAATCATATGACCTGTTTTCATCAGTTAAATTGTCTTCTGTCAGTTGAAAAAAGTCTTTTATACATTTGGAGTCATTGCTAAATCCATAGCATCTATGATTGACAGGTAAGTTAGAATTATAGTTTGTATTGGATGCCAAAATAGTATTTCTTAAAATGTATAGTTCTGGTATCAGCTCAGTAGTGATGTGCTTTTGTGAATAAGCAAAATGGGTAGCCTGTTGACTGTCATCGTACATGAAGCCACGTCCCAATCCTACTACATACTTACCGTTGCCAAAGTGTTCAATTCCATTGTTGATTGCATATTCTCTATCCCAGATTCCGAGATTCCTGGTTTCCTGCAAATACAAATTTAAAGATCTGCCAATGTATAAATCTGCTTGTGCACCTACCGCGCCAGGGTCCGCGCTGGTTTCGATTCTTTCATTGAAGGTGATTGTTTTACTGTAGTTTCCATTTCGATTCACATTGCCTACAATGGTCGTACCCAATGAGGATTCGCTTACAAAATGAAAATCGGTCAATGTACTTTTTAGTCCGTTTTTGATTTCATTAACGAGCTCACTTGAGATAGCATGACTAAATTCCCAGGTTTCTGCCGTAGAGTACGACGACCCCTTCTCTATATATGCATAGCTGTTGGAGCCTGGCGGGTCTCTCAAGACGATGTCTACGTGGTCAGGGCCATAGGTGATGAAGTTGGTTCCTTCCAGTGGTTTGGCACCCAGCACATAGGCGCGGTAGGGATCGCCATCCCGCCATTTTGTGAATAAGCCATCTACTTTTACTTCTACCTCAAAGGTCTTGGTGAAGCTCAGGGCATCGCTTTCCAGCAGGTTGGGAAGGCCGGCACGGAAATCGTGGCGATAGACCCCGTTTTCATCCGTACTCCCGGTAATGGCCGCAGGATTGTGCATCAGGTCATTGTTGATGATCACTTCGGCACCTTCTACAAAGACCTTGTTGTAGCATAAAGCTGAAGGATCATCTTGGTATTCTGGGTGGTTAGGGTTATTGTAGGCTTCAAAGACCTGGATATTGGCTTCATACACCTTGTTCATCTGAAAGACAGGATAGCCAAATGGACTGTCAACGCCTAGAGGAATAGTTTCCTGTTCCCGCACTTTTTCACCTGCTGCGTTCTCTTTGATGATGCTCAAGCTGAGTGTGTCTTCACCGATGAATGGGGCATAACCTGGAAATTGCCTGTTGCCGAATACATTGACAGTCGGTTGGCTGCGGATGATGTATTGTAGTGCATGATTGTACGTTACTGAATCTTCTCTGATGGAATCTTGCTTTATTTTACAAGAGGCGAAGATGGAATCTTTCTTTATTCTGTGAGAGGTGATGACCGTGTCAGGGTTAAGTGAAAGGTCCACTTCCGGGATTTGTTCGGGGTCCAGCGCATAGCGGTCATTGCCAACCTGCTCGATGGTCCACTTCTCCGGGATGAGTGAAATGCTAAACTCTCCTGAGCTCGAATCTGTCTGGAGCTCATATTGATCGTAAACCGCCTCGTTTCCGGTATCTAGATCATATCCTTCTCTCTGTAGCTTGAAGCGTACCGTGGCTACGCCAATGTTATTGACTGATTGGTGAAATCCCAGGGGTGTTGCTCTTTGCGGTTCACCACCTACTACCCTTCCAACGACCTTCACCTTTGTGTCATCGGTAAAATTGACAATCAGGTCTTCGGTGAACTCGTGGTAGTTGAAAACATCATCAGCTTTCTCAGGGAAAACACCTCGGTTAAAAGTATGATCGTCTTTGTGTGCTGACAGATAGTGCCATCCGATGGGTACTTTCACTTGATAATTTCCTTCCTGATCGGTGGATACCGGCTGATTGTCCGGCCCAAATGCAGACTCGCCATCAATTCTGATTTCAACCCCTTCAACAGGCACCTCCGAATTGTCATAAGTGACCTTTCCCGATACGATGAAGCTGGAAACGTCTCTGAAATCAAAGTTGTTTTGTATGGATGCGCCATCTCCTAAGTACACCGACTTGGTATTGGGCGAAAAGGCGTGTTGCTTAAAGGAGGGAGTCACCCTAAAGATGCTGCCTGCGCCACTATACGGAATATAGTCTGCGCTGTAGTCGCCAAATTGATTGGTCAATGCTTTGATACCGAATTGATCGGAAGAAGGGATGTCGTCAGAAAAACGGGTATCCCCCATCAATGTACCATTTCGCTTATGGTATTCCTGCTGCGTCCTGGAGATGTCATAAATATGTTGGCCGGTTCCTTCATCAGCACGATGGTAGAGTGCAAGACCCTTCTGGTCGCTGCTGATGTAGCGGTTGTAGTCCCGCTTGATTTCCATTGCCGGGCGCGCCCGTTGCCATATCCTGATCTCGTCAATGTTGCCCGTGAAGTAGCTATCAATAGTTTCGCCGCTTGCTTTTGCTCCCAAAAGCGTCTGTCCATTAACGCGTGGGGTAAATTCCTGCAAGTTTTCGGCAAAGGTTGAGTCTACTGCCGCTCCGTCTAAGTAGAGCGATAGCTTGCCGGGTTCAAAAACTGCTGCCACATGGTGCCAGTCGCCATCTGCTACTGCTGTATTGGTTGAAACAGTTGCTTTTTGTCCGCCAGGTTCATTGATTTCGAAAGTCAATTGATTGCTTCCGTCCAGCAGCAAAGCATAGGATTGGTCGCTGGTAGCAGAGAAGATCGCCTGATCTTGTCCTGTACCCGCTGTACTTTTGATCCATGCTTCTATGGACAGGCCAGTGTAGGATGTCTGTTCATCGTGTATTGGATCAACCGTCACATAGTCCCCAGTACCGTCAAAGTACAGGCTTTTTCCATTGTTTTGGTCACTGGTTTTTTCGAAAGAAACGGTGACGTTGGCAACTGGATTGCCTCCCTCATATGCGATGTGTCCGTTGACAATGCCGAATGGTTGTCTGAAACCGTTTTTATCTACGGACTGGTTGGTTCGTATCAGGTCCTCTTCGCAGGATGATTCGCCATAGATGCGGTAATCGTAGAAAGTACCGGCCAGTGCAGACTCATCGTAATAGAACAACTCACTTTCTACCACCTTCAGCAATTGATAATTTGCCTCACCTGCGGCTTTTCGCTCTATCAGAAATCTGTCTATTTGCGAAAGGTTCCCATTGATTTCCCATTCCAGTTTTACCGCATTACCAAAATAGCCTTTGCTGACCTCAAAGTTGTGAATAAAGGTGGAAAGGTCTTGTTCCAGTTTAGCAGTCTGACTTTCTTCCGAAAAATTGCCTTCTGGGAGACAGTCGTTGAAAGCCGCTATTTTATAACGATAAGTGGTGCAGATCTTGGCGTTTTTGTCCGTATAGCTGGTCTGGTTTCGATTTTCAATTACTATCGTTACCGGATCGGTGCCATCTTCCAGTGTTCTCTCAATCTTATAGCCGTTTGCTCCGCTGTTTGTGGGATTGGTCCAGGAAACCGTAATGGTTTTATCTGCATTGTTGACTTGCGCTGTGATATCGAGTGGGCTTTCAGGCTCTTTGAAGGAAATACCCTTCACAGGACTGGAAAAAGTTCCGATGACCTCACATCCGTTGGGACTGGTACCAGATTGTTTGACCATGTAGTAGTAGATGGTTTCCGTCTGTGGAGCCTCGTGGGTGTAAGTACGACTGTCTGAGGCGATTCCTGTTACTGTCTGGACGACCTGATCAAAATTCCGGTCTTTAGCGATTTTTACAGTCCATGCCGGTGGGTTTTCAGGAAAACTCCACTTGAGCTGCACAGTACCATCACACCTTTCTTCAGTAGCTGAAAGTCCTGAAGGTGCTTCATATGTTGTTTTCCTCCGTGCCTCGCCGGTTTGTAGGGCTGTACTGCTGTAGTGGGTAAAATCGTTGGTTCTCCATCGGGTATAGATCCGATAGAACACCGTTGCGCCCGGTGCTACCTCTTTATCAATGAAGGTGGTGGCACTTGTAGTTTTTAGCAGTGAACTGTCTGAAGGGTTTTCTGCATTGTAACGGTAAACCGCATACTGAGGGATCACGGATCCTGTAATGTAGGTTGGGTGATCCCGAAAACTATCCCAGCTGACGAGAATTTCACTCTCCTGGCAATCAGTTGCGGTGGCAGTGAAGTTGGTGAGTGGCCTGGGCGGTTTGATGGCAGGAGTGAATGAGCGGTTTACGGAGACATCTTTTTTGTGCACAAACGCTCTGTAAGTACTGTTTGGAGACCTGTTTGCAAATTTTATGCTAGTTCCTGTGCCTTCAGATTCGTTGCCATGATAGTAGCGGTACAACTGTTGCCAATGTGGATGAGACTGATTAACCTGTTCATTCATATAGGCTCTGATGGTGTTGCCAGACAGCTCTGCATCCCAGACCCTGAGCTCCGCCAATCTCAACCGACCGGCGGTTCTGTCCTCCAGAGAGATACCACTGAACTGGCAAGTTCCGCCACCACCGTCGCGGTAGATGCCGGGTATTGACTTGCTGCTGATGGTTAGTACTTTTTTGTAGGCTAACTGACCGTTGAGGTAAAGGTGTACAGTACTTCTGTCATCAACGGTGAAGGCGATGTGTGTCCATTTACTTAACAAACTGATAGGGCTGTAATTGTCAATGTTGTAACCAAAAGACCAGTCATGGTCAGGGTGTTCTTCAAGGCCTTGTGTTTCTATTTTCCAGGCATCATTTCTGGTCTTCTTGGCGTCTCCTCTGTAGGCAAGACTGATTTTATACTTACCGCTTTGAAACTTGAAAAAATTGAAGTCTGAACCGTCCTGACTTTTCATGTAGACCCAGCCTTCTACGGTAAAGGCATCGCCTTCTATACCCAGGCCTTGGGTGCTGGAGCTGCTATTTATGAAGAGGGGTAGGCTATTGTCTGCGGTGAGGTCTATTGATCCGTCGCGGTCTTGTGCATGCATGTGATTGGCCAGGGCCATCATGATGATCACCAGGATCGCATAATGCCATTTTGCCAGTAGTAAGGATAGTTTGTGTGTGTTTTTCATTTCGTTCAATTAGTTAAATGCTTGTGTGATAGAGATGAGTCAGGAAATGTGTAGATGCGTACCTGAGAATTTCCAAGGTAAGTTTTCGTATGTCCCGGTTGACTATCTCTACTATCTGATGCTAAAGGTAGCCGCGTGAGGGGGCGGTTCATATTACAAAATATGACAGGGCCGGTCC
>ERZ1740068.128-NODE-128-length-48695-cov-26.163775_pt1 | contig 48695 bp, 40 predicted proteins | sample MGYA00581735_ERZ1740068 | MGnify/ENA primary metagenome ERZ1740068 (study PRJEB43018, sample SAMN04849740) | marine metagenome | isolation source: floating plastic debris | place: Pacific Ocean | collected 2008-08-30 | study: EMG produced TPA metagenomics...
GTTTCCCCCCCTTTATTCGTTCTATCTTGCCTGCCCGCTGCGCTTTGTTAGCGACCATATTATTACTTATTCGCTATATGCGGCCTGCTTTTTGGTCTGGCCGCTTTTCGGGGAGTTTCAAGACGCGCGAGACTGCTGTCAGACTCTTGCGAGAAGCCGGACATGGCCTCTTGGTAACTTTCTGGTGGCCCCTCGATAGTCTCTCTCGAATGCTAGTTGAACATCGCCATCACGCTATCGCTACCGCCGGTGTTGCAGGCGTAGAGTTCTTCGCTTTCAGCCGATGCGAAACCAGGGCACGTGCCATAGGTACAGGACGCTGCGGCCATGTAGGCATCGTAGTCTTGGTCTTTGATGCAGTTCGCCCAGGCTTCCGGGTCGGTCATCTCGCCGTAGTTCGCGGGGACTTGTGCCGCACAGACGAGGGAGATCTTGACGCCGATCGCGCCGAAGCCACAGCCCGCGTCAATACTGCAACCGCCTTTCGAGTAAACTCCGAAGCCGCTCGGGGGTGCACCGCTGCCGTCAACGCTCGCACCTCCGTTATTTAAGATGGAGATTTGGTCGGGATCTTCGAGAATTGAGAGCGGCGAGAGGCTAAAGCCACCCACTTCGTAGGCCAGTGCCTGAACGATCGTGCTTTGGTTGCTGTCTAGGGTGACACCGTTCGAGGTGTCGTCACCGCCAAAGACGTGATAGACATCCTCGAGCTGCGAGTTCGCATCGATGCTGCTCGCGTCGTCGCCGCTACCGAAGATCAGTGCAGAAGCGGGGCTTGCCAGTAGGCCAGCGGTCATCGCTGCCGCAGCGGTGAGTGTGGTAAGAAGTTGCTTTTTCATGGTTGACGACAGATGAGAGAACTCGGGTCGGGGTAGCCAGGAGATCGTGAAAGATACGAGCGCGGGTGATGAAGCGATGCGTCCCCATCTGAAGCTTGGTTTAAACGTTCGCAAACGTTAGCTCCGGACTCGATACTCGACCCTGCGAGGCTCTGTTTGAGGCAACTTCGCAGTGACGATGCGGTAAAAACCGCGATGGTGCGTATCTTTGATAAACATCCTATCCAGCTTCACGAGGTTTCCTCATGAAGAGTCGGTAAAGCTGATGGACTGTAGATATAGTTTCTGTAAAGTCTGGGCGAACTGCCGTGATTTCGATCGTCCTTCGGGCTGTTTTAGGACAGGCTACTGGCGAGTGCTAAGGCGATTTCGGAGATGTTGCGCGCATCGTCGAGACCGCGATGGTGCGTGCCGAGCAGGGGCAGGTTGAGGTGTTCGAGCGCGAGTGCCATCGGCCAAGGGCGGTTGGGATCGACGCGATCGGTGAAGACCTGCTTGAGATTTAGATGCTCGTCGGGGAAGGGGTACGGCAGGCGGTGAAACTTGCAGTCCTGTTTGAACTGATACTTGTCGTACGCGCCCCAGGACGCGAAGCGAAACGGGCTCGGCAGCGCTGCGAACCAACTTGCAAATTCCGGCAAGACTTCGGGGAAGGTTGCGGCTGCGTCTACGCCTGCTTGGGTGATGGTCGTGAGCTGGCGACAGAAGTCGGTGAGTTGCGGGTGACGGACGGGACGCACGAAGCGCTGAAACTCGGCGACGGTCTGGCGATCGTGTAAGTCCAGGTACACTGCGCCAATTTCGATAATTTCCGTGTGGCGGCGGGGGAAGCTGCGATCGTCGCAGCAGGTCGCTTCTACGTCGATAACAAGTAGATAGCGCTCTGACTGCTTCAAAGGCGAAAGGGTCACGAGTCAAGGCTCCAAGAAAGGCAAGGAGCGGGAGAATTGCCCGAACTCCTACCGTTCCACCACCGGAATTCCTTCGACGGTTCCGGAACCGGCGATCGTCTCACCGATCTGCCACGCTGCGATTTCGCTGGCCGCGAGGGCGTCGAGGGTTGCCGTCGCGCGATCGGGCGCGACAAAGACAACAAAGCCGATACCCATATTGAAGGTGTCAAACATGTCAGCGGGGCTAACTTCGCCCGCCGCGGCGATCCACGGGAAGATGTCAGGGCGCGTCCAACTTTCGGGATCGACACGCACGGCCTGACCTTCTCCGAGGCAGCGCGGCAGGTTTTCCGGCAAACCGCCACCAGTGATATGCGCCATGGCGTGGATGTCGATCGCCGCATCGGTCAGCGCCTTGACGGCGGAAACGTAAATCTGAGTCGGGGCAATTAGCGCTTCGCCGAGAGTTTTGCCGGTGAGTGCCGCGGGCGTATCGCTCAGGGTGTGACCGCCGCGATCGAGGATGCGACGTACGAGGCTGAAACCGTTGCTGTGGACACCGGTGCTGGCGATACCGATCGCCACGTCACCGATCGTTAGCTTGGAGCCATCGAGCAGAGCGCTCTTCTCCGCGATGCCAACGCAGAATCCGGCCATATCGTATTCACCGGGCGGATAAAAACCGGGCATCTCCGCCGTTTCGCCGCCGAGCAACGCGCAGCCCGCCTGCTTGCAACCGTCCGCGACGCCACGCACCACCGCTTCGAGGTGATCGGAGTCGAGTTTGCCGGTCGCCAGGTAGTCGAGGAAGTACAGCGGCTCGGCTCCAGAGGTCAGCACGTCGTTGGCGCACATCGCCACCAGGTCGATGCCGACGGTGTCGTGCTTGTCGAGCTGCTGGGCGAGCTTGAGCTTCGTGCCGACGCCGTCGGTTCCCGAGACCAATACTGGCTGGGTGTAGCCACTGGGAATCTCAAAGCAGCCGCCAAAGCTGCCGAGACCGCCCAACACGCCGGGACGGTGAGTGCTTTGTACGAGGTCGCGAATGCGATCGACGAAGGCGCGTCCCGCCGCAATGTCCACACCAGCTTCACGGTAGTCCATGAGAAACTCTTGCTCCTGAGCTTTCTATCTCTGGGCTTTTGCGCTTCGGCTCGATCGCGATCGGGGCTGCTCGATTTGGCCTGTCCCAGGGTCGGGCGAATTCTAGCGCGTTCTCGCGCGAAACTGCTGACAATGGTGCGATTCGGGCTGCGATCGGTCAAACTCATCGCACATATTGCAATCTTTTATACAAGACATCGACCGGTATGGAGGTCACAAAGTGGGACTTTGGGTATCCGTTGCCCGACGGTCGATCGCGGCGATTGTTAAATTTCTGTAAATTTACGTGGCTCGTAAATGCAGTCTCGATTGAGGCTAGACACCACAAAAGTTCATGTTATTCTGTTGCAGCTTCCAAAAAAAGACATGAAAACGGCCTGGGTTTGAATTGCTAGAAGCCTTGACAGTAAAGGGTTCTAGTCGCACTGAGGCGTTCGCCGTGGAGGGATGGCAGTACATGCTCGCTCTCCCGCAGAACTCAACTCAGCAATTCATGCTCGCCCCCTGTTTCACACTCGCGCTCGAAATGACGAGTTGCGCTGAGGCAGGGCTAGTAAGTGAAAAACTTACCTATTACATGAACGCAAATTATTGGAGCGGCGCGATCGCCGCTGTTGCTCTCGCGGCCCCCATGCAGATTGCCTCTGCAAGCACGCCCGAACTGGCTCGCAACGCCGAAGCTAATAGCCCACTCGATCGCCCCACCCTTGCTAGTGCCGAAACGCGCGACTTGGAATCCGATCTCGGAGCCAGCGACGTTCCCCTCCTCGCCCGCGTGACCGAGTTCGCACTGCAACAGCCTTCTCCCGAACTTCCTCCGCTTCAGCACTTCCGCGAGTTCTTACTGGATGAATCCGGTCAGCTCGCTTATGTAGACACCACCGATCCCACTGAGGAAGAGACCTTCGAGGAAATCGTCGTCTATGAGAGCGGCGAAGCCTCCTGGTACGGCCCCGGCTTCGATGGTAACTACACCGCCAACGGCGAAATCTACAACCAGTACGGCATCAGTGCGGCGCACCCGAGTCTGCCGTTCGGCACGGTCGTGCGCGTCACCAACGTCAGCAATGGCCGCAGCCTCGACGTACGCATCAACGATCGCGGCCCCTATGCCGGACGCCGCGTTATCGACCTGTCGCGTGGCGCAGCCGAAGAGCTGGGCGTTATCTCCAGTGGCGTCGCCTACGTTGAAATCTCGATCGTCGAGTAGCGCCTCTCCCGCCATCAGAACCATCGCGGTAAAGTTGCTGGGGTGAATCTGCCGAGGCCATGTCGATGTCGATGCGTCTGCCTGCCGTTGTGACCGATACTGCCGCCCTGCGCGAATGGCGACGATCGCAGGTCGGCTCGCTCGGTTTCGTCCCGACGATGGGCAATCTCCATCGCGGCCATGCCAACCTAATCGAGCGAGCGAGCGCGGGGAACGACGTCGTTGCGGTCAGCATCTTCGTCAACCCGTTGCAGTTTTCGCCCACCGAGGATTTCGATCGCTACCCCCAGACTTTGGAGGCCGATCGTCAGCTCTGCGCGCAGCTCGGAGTCGATATTATTTTCGCGCCGACTCCGGCAGCCCTGGGCTTGATGGCACGGGCCGGTGGTGACCCTCAGCGCACTCGCGTCGTGCCACCCGAGTCGATGACCGTCGGGCTCTGCGGGCGATCGCGCCCCGGCCACTTCGAGGGCGTCACGACGATCGTGATGAAGCTGCTGAATCTATTACAGCCCGATCGCGCCTACTTCGGACGAAAAGACGCGCAGCAACTGGCCATCTTGCAGGCGATGGTGCGCGATCTCGACCTTCCCGTCACCATCGTGCCCTGCTCGGTCGTCCGCGAGCCGTCCGGCTTGGCCCTCAGCTCGCGCAATCAGTACCTTCGCGACGCCGATCGCGAGCGGGTGGCGGTGCTGTTTCAGGCCTTGCAGCACGCTGAGGCTGCCGTTCGGGACGGAGAGCACGATGGCACGGCACTAACCGACCGCGTGAGATTGCACTGTGCTACCGTACCCGAGCTGGATCTCGAATATGTCGAGCTGGTCGATCCGGTGTCACTCGCGCCGCTCGATCGACTCGAACGTTCCGGCCTACTCGCCCTGGCCGCCTGCCTGGGATCTACTCGCCTTATCGACAACATCGTGCTGGAAACTCGCTCGCTCATTGTTATTGCCATCGACGGCCCCGCCGGGGCTGGAAAATCGACCGTGACGCGCGCTGTGGCCGATCGCCTCCGCCTGCTCTATCTCGACACCGGGGCAATGTATCGTGCAGCGACCTGGCTGGCGATGGATGCGGGCGTCAAGCTCGACGACGAAGCGGCGATCGCGAAGTTGGTCAACGACTGCGATCTCGACCTCCAGCCCCAGGAAAGCGGCGGCTGCACGGTGACGATGAACGACACGGACATCACTGCCGCGATTCGCACGCCCGAGGTGACGGCGAATGTCTCGACGGTAGCGGCACAAAAAGCCGTGCGGGAGTTTCTCGTGCGGCAACAGCAGGCATTCGGGGAGCGAGGCGGACTCGTGGCCGAAGGCCGCGATATGTGTACCTGCGTGTTTCCCAACGCCGAGGTCAAGATATTCCTAACGGCGACGCCTGCCGAACGCGCCCGTCGTCGCGCCCGCGACCTAGAAGCGCAGGGCTACGAGGTGGATTTGGAAAAACTGGAGGCGGAGATCGTCGAGCGCGATCGCAAGGACAGCACGCGGGAGATCGCGCCGCTACGGAAGGCGGAAGATGCGGTGGAGCTGGTGACAGACGGAATGACGATCGAAGAGGTCATCGATCGCATTATCGATCTCGCCAATGACGCTCAAAGTGCCTAGAGGCCAAACGTTTTAATCCAGACAGTAAGAAGCCGGACTTTCTAAATGAAAAGTCCGGCTTCTTACTTACCGAGCGTTAAGTTCTAGCTCGGACGAACCCTACTCGTAAATCCAAGGGGTCGCAGCGGGCTTCCACTCGACGAGGTCTTCGCCGAACCACAGCGCGATCTCGCTTTGCGCCGTCTCGGGGGCGTCCGAACCGTGGATCAAGTTGCGACCGACATCGACGCCGTAGTCGCCGCGAATCGTGCCGGGAGCCGCGCTCAGCGGGTTGGTCGCGCCGATGATTTGACGCGAGCTGGCGATCGCGCCTTTGCCTTGCCACACCATTGCAACAACGGGGCTGGAGGTGATGAACTCGATCAGGCTACCGAAGAACGGACGCTCTTTGTGCACGCCGTAGTGCTTCTCGGCCAGCTCTTTGCTCACCGACATAAACTTCAGTCCGGCGAGGGTGAAGCCCTTTTGCTCGAAGCGTTTGATAACATCGCCGACGAGCCCGCGTTGAACGCCATCGGGCTTGATCATAATAAAGGTGCGTTCCACTAGCAGTCTCCTTGTGTGCGCGGGACTGAGACGCCGATGGGCGCGCCCAGCCTGCGCTACGAAAATTTACAAAACCAAGACTACCCGCAAACGCTAGTCATTTGACAGAAGAGAGGGTGAAATTATGCGCGATCGCGCCCAACTGTGCTGGTACGACGGCGAGCGTTACGACGATGGCCGCTTCCCGATCGCGGCGAACGAGCCGGGGCTGATATTCGGTGCAACGGTTTTTTCGACGATGCGCGTCTACGGCGGCGGCTTCGACGATCCGCGGACGGCGTGGCCTGCTCACCGGCGGCGGCTGGAGGGCGCGATCGCGGCGTTTGGTTGGCCGCAGCCGAGTTGGGAGAGCATCGATCGCGGCTTAGAAACACTGCTGCCGCACTATCCGGTACTGCGGGTGACGCTGTTTCCGGACGGTCGCGAGTTGGTTTCGGGGCGCTATCTGCCGGACGATTTGGCCGATATGCAGCGTGAGGGGATTGCGGTTTGGGTTGCGCCGTCCGATCGTCACGCTCGATCGTTGGCGGGGTACAAGACTGGCAACTATCTCGGGGCGTGGTCGGCGCTGCAAGCGGCGCGATCGCGCGGGCTGCGCGAGGCGATCTTGACGGACGAGTCGGGCAACTGGCTGGAAACGAGTACGGGCAATCTTTGGGGTTATCGCGACGGGGTTTGGCACACGCCGCCGACCGACGGTTCGATTTTGCCGGGGATTGTTCGGCAGCGGATTCTCGACTCGTTGCGATCGCGGCAGATTTCCGTGGACGATCGCGAGCCTTGGACGCCGGAGCTGTGGCGCAGTTTCGAGGTCTTGGCGTACAGCAACAGCGGGGTTGAGGTTGTGCCGATCGTGCGTGTGGAGTTTGAGGCAGCGGCGGGCGATCGCGCTCCGATTGCTTCTGAGGGGGGCGATCGGGGTCGGGTTCTGGCGGTGTTGCGCCAGCCGTTTGCGGAGGGTTAATCCCAAGGTTCGAGATAGCGCCCAGGGATAGTCGCGATCGAGCGAAGGCCGCACGTTCGACTACGCTCAGTGCTCTTTGGCTTTTTTCTGGGTTTCTCTGTCTGATTAAAATGGCACAGACTTCTTTTTTCGATCGCGCGATCGCAGGTGTTGGCAAGCGATGACCCAACTGTCACCGGATGAATTTAAGGCGTTGCGCGAGGCGATCCAGTCGGCGTATCGATCGCGGGACGATCTGAAGATCGTGGTGCGGGAGGAGTTGGGGGTGTTGCTGAATGAGATTGCGGGCGATCGAGATTCGCTGCGGGTGACGGTGGCGAATTTGATTGAGTGGGCGGAGGCCGAAGGCGAGCTACGGAATCTATTGCAGCGGCTACCGGCACGATCGGGGAATCCCAGGTTGCGAGAGGTTTGCGAGCAACTCTCGCAGCATCGTAAACCTCGGCGCTCCAAGTCGCCGCGATCGTCAACTGCAACCGTGAAGCGGCGCAGGGTGCTGGCGGATTTTAGGAACTGGCTGATGTTTGGCGCGACGGGCTTAACGGGGTTTGTCGGGTCGCGATTTTTATCGGGGAGTCCGCCAGAGCCACCTGAAACGACTCAATCTCTTCCTGTTTCCGAGCCGTCTCCAACCCCGAGCCCAAGTCCGAGCCCGACACCAACACCGCAACCGACGCCAACGCCGGAACCTACACCCGTACCAACGCCAGAAACGCCACAGCTTCAGAGTTTTAGTGCGGAGACGGTGACACTGGACGAGACGGGCAAGGTCATCGATCGCAAGGCGATCGCGGTGCGGTATTTCACCGAGCGGGTCGGAGATGCGGGGATGGAGATGGTTCCGATTCAGGGCGGGACGTATTTGCGCGGGTCGCCGGAAGGTGAAGTGGGGGGATATGACGACGAAAAGCCGCAGTTTCGGGTGACGGTTCCAGATTTTTGGATGGGGCGCTATGCCGTGACGCAGGCGCAGTGGCGGGCGGTGGCGCAGTTGCCGAAGGTCGATCGAGACTTGAATGCCGATCCGTCGTATTTCAAAGGCGATCGGCGTCCGGTCGAGCGGGTGAGTTGGGACGACGCCCAGGAGTTTTGTGCGCGGCTGTCACAGGCAATGGGAGCCACGTATCGACTACCCAGTGAGGCGGAGTGGGAGTATGTCTGTCGTGCGGGAACGACGACGCCGTTTGCTCTTGGCGCAACCCTGACAACAGATTTTGCCAATTTTGATGGTGACAATTCGCCCTATGCCAATGCCCCGAAAGGTGAGGATCGAAACGAGACGATCGTTGTAGGAAATTTTCCGCCGAATGCTTGGGGTCTGTACGACATGCATGGCAACGTTTGGGAGTGGTGCGAAGACGCCTGGAAGAATAATTACAACGGTGTGCCGGTGGATGGCAGCCCCTATATTGATAACAGTACAGAATATAGGCTGCTGCGCGGCGGCTCCTGGTACAGCAATCCGAGGTACTGCTGTTCTGCGGTTCGCCACTACATTTCGCGCGATATCCGCCTCGGCAACCTCGGTTTTCGTGTGGCGTGCGATGCCCCGAGTGCCCTTTAGCCCTTGTGTCCTTTGCTCTTGGGCGATTTTTCGCCCCTCTTTGCCCTTCCTTCCTCGCCGTGAGGCGATCGATTTTTTCGGAAATTCCCACCCCACGAAAACTCAAGCCAAGCTCATACCTGCTCCCCCTGTGCCCCGCCGCGACCTGTACCACGACACCGTCAAACACACCCTCATTAAAGACGGTTGGACAATCACTGACGATCCCCTCGTCCTTGCCGATCGCGGCCTCACCGTCTTCGCCGACCTCGGAGCCGAAAAACTCATCGTCGCCCAGCGCCGTACCGAAAAAATCGCCGTCGAAATCAAAGTCTTCGGCACCGCCTCCGACATCACCGAACTGCAAAAAGCGATCGGGCAATATGGACTGTATCGATACCTGCTCGAAACCAACGAACCCGACCGCAAGATTTACCTCGCCGTCCCCGAGCGCGCGTACCGCAACCTGTTCCAGCGGCCACCCGTCCGAGGTTGGCTACAGCGCGAGCATATCAACCTCCTCGTCTTCAATCCCGAAACCGAGACCTTGCAATGGATCGACTCCTAACCCTACGCAGCGCGATCGCGGCAACCCTACGCGAGTACGCCCAGCTACAACATCGCCAGCCGATCGAAACCATCGCCCTCTGCGACCCCGCCACCGATAACTACCTGCTGGTGAATGTCGGCTGGCAGCAGGATCGGCGAGTCCACGATATCGTCGCCCACCTGCGAATCGTCGATGGCAAAATTCAAGTGGAGTGGAACGGAACCGACACCCTGATTGACGACCTCCTCGATCGCGGTCTCTCAGAATCCGACCTTACGGTTCCCCAACCGGTTCAGCCGCTGCCAGCCATCTCAAAATGAGCCGCTCCCCGCCCGGTCTAGCGGTAATTCCAAGAAACGGTTAATATTAGTTAACAAAAGATTTCGTAAACCCAACGATTCACAGAGTCGTCGGCATCAGGCGTCGCAACGAGAAGGCGCGACCCGTCGAACGCAACAAGGAGGAAACACGCCGGTGAATAAACGGTGGAGAAACGCAGGGCTGTACGCGCTACTCGCGATCGTCGCGATCGCGTTGGGTACGGCCTTTTTCGACCAGCAGCCCCAATCTGCGAAGACTGCTAAATACAGCGAGTTCATTCGCGCAGTCGAGACCGGCCAGATTGAAGGCTACGTCAACATCAGCTCCGATCGCACGATCGCGACCTACACCGATCCGGACGGTCAGAGCAAAGTTGAAGTCAACCTGCCCAACGACCCGCAGCTCATTCAAATCCTGACGGATAACGATCTCGACGTACGCGTTCAGCCCCCGTCGAGTGAAGGCACGGCGTTCCGCGTCCTGAGCAGCCTCTTCTTCCCGATCCTGCTACTCGTCGGCTTGTTCTTCCTACTGCGTCGCGCCCAGGGCGGCCCGGGCAACCCGGCCATGAACTTCGGCAAGTCGAAAGCGCGCGTCCAAATGGAGCCGCAAACCCAGGTCACGTTCGGCGATGTTGCCGGTATCGAGCAAGCCAAGCTCGAGCTGACTGAGGTCGTGGACTTCCTGAAAAACGCAGACCGCTTTACGGCGATCGGCGCGAAAATCCCCAAAGGCGTGCTGCTCGTCGGCCCTCCGGGTACGGGTAAAACCCTCCTGGCGAAAGCCGTTGCGGGTGAGGCAGGCGTGCCGTTCTTCAGCATCTCCGGTTCGGAATTCGTCGAAATGTTCGTCGGTGTGGGTGCGTCCCGCGTCCGCGACCTGTTCGAGCAAGCTAAGCAAAACGCGCCCTGCATCGTCTTTATTGACGAGATCGATGCAGTGGGTCGTCAGCGTGGTGCAGGTCTCGGCGGCGGTAATGACGAGCGCGAGCAAACCCTTAACCAACTGCTCACCGAGATGGATGGTTTCGAGGGCAACACCGGCATCATTATCGTTGCAGCCACCAACCGTCCCGACGTGCTCGATGCGGCGCTGATGCGTCCCGGTCGTTTCGACCGTCAGGTGGTCGTCGATCGCCCCGACTATTCCGGTCGCCTGGAAATCCTGAATGTCCACGCGCGCGGCAAGTCGCTGTCGAAAGACGTCGATCTCGACAAGATCGCCCGCCGCACGCCTGGTTTCACCGGTGCGGATCTCTCGAACCTGCTCAACGAGTCGGCTATTCTGGCCGCCCGCCGCAGCCTGACCGAAATCTCGATGGATGAAGTCAACGATGCGATCGATCGCGTTCTGGCTGGCCCCGAGAAGAAAGATCGCGTGATGAGCCAGAAGCGCAAAGAGCTGGTGGCCTATCACGAAGCCGGTCACGCTCTGGTTGGCGCGTTGATGCCCGATTACGACCCGGTGCAGAAAATCAGCATTATTCCGCGTGGTGCGGCTGGTGGTCTGACCTGGTTTACGCCGAGCGAAGAGCGTATGGACTCCGGTCTATACTCGCGCTCGTACCTGCAAAACCAGATGGCGGTTGCTCTCGGTGGCCGCATCGCCGAAGAGATCGTCTACGGCGATGAAGAGGTTACCACCGGCGCGTCGAACGACCTCCAGCAGGTCGGCAACGTCGCTCGCCAGATGGTCACGCGCTTCGGTATGAGCGATCGCCTCGGCCAAGTGGCGCTGGGTCGCCAGCAGGGCAACGTGTTCATGGGCCGCGACATCGCTGCCGAGCGTGACTTCTCGGAGCAGACTGCCGCGACGATCGATGAAGAGGTCGGCAAGCTCGTTTCTGTCGCCTACGTTCGCGCCAAGGACGTGCTCGTCGAAAACCGCGCCGTTCTCGACAAGCTGGCGGAAATCTTGATCGAGAAGGAAACGATCGACGCTGAGGAGCTCCAAGAGCTGCTCGCGACCAGCAACGTTAAGATGGCCGCGATCGCGTAATCGCCGCTTTACTTTAAAGCTCGCTAGACGAGCGATTCCCCGGATAGACGTTCGCGTTTGTCCGGGGCTTCTTTTTGCCAGCTTGTCTGGCAAGATCCAAATATTTCGCGGGCGCACTGCCGTGACGCCCCTACGAGACATGCCAGATATCACAGCAGCATTGCCGACCTTTTTTATCACTCTGCGTGAGGGGTTCGAGGCGGCGTTGGTCGTCGGGATCGTTCTGTCGTGCATCCAGAAAGCGGGGGCGCTGCCGCTGCGGCGCTGGGTGGCGGCGGGCGTCGCAGTTGGAGTGGCGGCGAGTGTTGCGGTCGGCTGGGTGCTACACGCGCTGCTGGTGGCGATCGATGCAAGCGAGCGCGCGACGATCCTCAAGCCCGCGATCGAGGCGCTGTTTGCGGTAATTGCGATCGCGGCGCTGAGTTGGATGCTGATTTGGATGACGCAGCAGGCGAAATCGCTCAAAGGCGAAATCGAAGGTGCGGTTCGGGCGTCGCTGGCTGGCGGCTCGGCGGCGGGCGTGTTCAGTCTGGTGGCGATCGCGGTGCTGCGTGAGGGCTTCGAGACGGTGATATTTGTCACGGCGCAGTTTTCCCAGGGCTGGCAGCCGGTGGCGGGAGCGGTGGCCGGTCTGGCGGGCGCGACGCTGCTGGGCGTGGCGCTGTTCGCCTGGGGCGTGCGGATCGATATCCGGCGCTTCTTTCAGGTGATGGGCGCGATTTTAGTCGTTGTCGTGGCTGGGTTCGTTGTGTCGGCGCTCAAAAATCTAAACCTGGCGATCGAGTTGGCCGCGCAGGTGTACCCGCAGTGGTCGAGCCTTTGCAACCCCGACGCTAGCTCCTGCATCCTCGGCGCGCAGGTCTGGGATCTGAAAGCCGTGCTGCCCGATCGCGAGTTTCCCGGCGTCTTGTTTAAGCTGCTGCTGGGCTACCGCGATCGCATCTACGCGCTCCAAGCCGTCGGCTACGTGCTATTTCTTGGCGCGATCGGCGGGCTGTATTTCCAGAGCCTGAATGCTGGAACGCGCGCGGACGGTTAAAGCGTCGATCGACCGCCCTAGGGCAAATCGTAGCCGAGGATGTTGTAGAACTTCGTCTTGGCCGCGTCGAGCGCGGCGGCGTCCGCCGGGAAGTAACCCGTTTCGCCGATCGTTTGGTTGATGTTGGTCATCATGAACGAGAAGAACGCCTCGACCTGTTTCTGAGAGAGCGATTCATTGGCGACGTAGATGTAGAGCGGACGGGTGAAGGGATAGCGCCCGCTCGAAACCGAGGCCGCCGAGGCTTTGACGCCGTCGATAGCGATCGTCGCAAGTACCGAGCCGTTTTGCTGGTAGTAGGCGTAGCTAAAGAAGCTCAGGGCGTACTTGTTGGCGCTCGTTTCCTGGGCGAGGAACTCGACGCCGGAGTCGGAGGTGGTATTGAGCGCATTGACGATTTCCGTGCGATCCGCGATGCCGACGCGCTCGGCGAAGACGTCTAGCGTGCCGGAGCCCAGGTCGGGGACGTAGCGCACGATCGGCTCGTTCGGCCAGTCCGCGTTAACATCCGACCACTTTTCCGCCGAAAACAGCTCTTTGAGCGTTTCCACCGACGCGTCCTCGAGCCAGTCATTGTCGGGGTGAACGACGACAACGACGGCGTCTTGGCCGATTTGAAACTCAGAGAGGGTACGACCGTTGGCTTGGCAGGCTGCCGTTTCTTCTGGCTTGGCTTGGCGGCTGGCCATCGTCATATCGGCCTCGCCGCGCTCGCAGTAGAGCGAAAAGCCCTCGCCGCTGCCCACGGCGTCGATTTTCATCAGGTCGGCGTAGCCCTCTTCGATAAAGCGCTCGTAGAGCTTCTCGACGATCGGGGCGATCGTATCGCTGCCAGTCACGTGCAGGTCGCCTTCGACATCGAGCGGATCGAACTCCGGCATGGGAATATTACCGCTCGGCGGTGGGGGCTTGGGCGCTGCGGGCGGCGGCGGAAGCTGAGCTGAGGTTTGAACGGAGAAGAGATCTTCCGGGCTTTGCAGGCCGCTGTCGTCGAACTCGAACCGGCTCGCATCGCCGCATCCGGCGATCGCCAGTCCCAGACAAGCGCACAGCGAAGCGAGCCGCAGCTTCCGGAAAGTGGCGCGGCGGGCGCGACCGTGGCGGGAAGCTCGGTGGATGCGGGCGGCTGTCGTCACCGGTCCGGTCTCTGGTGCGGCGAGCGATACGACAATGGGCGCGGCGATCGGTGGGTTTTTCTCAGTCGTCATCTTCATCGTCCTCGAGACTCGAGTCGCTCAGGTCTTCCTGCGAAGGCTTTCCGCTTTTGGAGAAGCCCGCTGCTGCCAGCATGCGCTCGCTGGTGCGCGCCCGGTAGTCGCGCATAAACTCTAGGGTGCGGCGGCGATCGGCCAGCAAACTGTTGAGGTCTTGGGCGAAGCGGGGGTTGCGCTGAATTAGCTCGGCTAGGAGCGACATCGGCAGCGCGATCGCCCGCAGGTCTTGAGTCGTATGGACGGTCACGAGGCTGGCCTCGGTGGGCAGCAGCACCATCTCGCCGAAAAAATCTCCCGGCCCGAGCTGGGCGACGTCGAACCGGTCTTCGACGCCTTCGTAAATAAGCTGGGTGCGACCGGACAGGATCACGTAAAACGACGCGTCTAGCTCGCCCGCTTCCACGACGTTTTCGCCGACGCCGTAATACTCGACGATGACTTCCCGAGCGACCCGCTCGATCGTCTCGGGACGCAGCGCCTGGAAGTAAGACAGGGACTGCAAGCGCTCGGCGATCGCGGTGGGTTGCTGGTCGGCAGGCACCAGATCGCGATCGACGGTGTACTGCAACGATACTGGCAGCGGCATCGTCAGACCGCTGCGCCGCGCCGCGTAATAAATCCGCGTCATGACCTTGTTGCGATAGCCGCCTTTTTTCGTGAAGTCGCGCACGTAGTACTTCAGCTCGTAGGAAATTGAAAAATCGTCGTAGGATAGCGTCCGCACCGACGGTGCGGGCTCGCGCTCGATGCCTTCGGTTTCCGCCGCGATTTCGAGCAATACTTCGCGCACGCGGTTCGGCGGATCGTCGTAGGAGAACCGAATCGAAATGCCCTGGCCGTGGAGGCCGTTGAGCAGGGTGTAGTTGTAGATCGAGCCTTTCGCTAGCACGCCGTTGGGGACGATCACCACGTCCTTGTTGCCGGTCATGATGCGCACGGCGCGCCAGTTGAGCTCGATCACTTCGCCTTCCACATCGCCGACCCGCAGCCAGTCGCCGACCTTAAACGGCGCTTCAAAAATCAGCAGAAAGCCGGAAACCAGGTTGCTGAGCGTATCCTGAAGCGCCAGGGCGATTACCAATGAGCCAACCCCCAGCGCCTGGGCAACCCGCCCGAGATCGACGTTCCAGACCGTCGCGAGGACGTACCCGCCGATGCAGAGGATGACGAACAGCCGCGCGCACTGAAAGAGCAGGTTGGGAATTTGCAACTGCCAGCGGTATTGCGGCGAGTTTTCGACGCAGATCTCGCCGAGGAATTGCAACACGACGAAGATGCTGGCGATACCGAGGAGCGTTGCGAGTGCCTTGACGGCCGGGTGCGTGACGGGAAGCTGCAGGATATTCACCGCCACGATCAGCAGCGCCGCCAGCGGCATTACAAAGTTGCGCAACTGCACGATCGGCTTCGCGATCGGGCTGGCGCGGCGCTGGAGGCGGGTGACGCTCTCTTCGAGAGCGAGCGTGACGCAGGGGAAAACGATAACGACGATCGTCCCCCAGACGAGCATAGATTGGTTGACGTTTTCAAACACGTTCTGTTCTCGAGCGGGGGACGTGAACTGGTGGAAGGCGAGAGAGCGAAGCTAAGGAAGAGCCGGAAAACTCGCTCGCTCGGTGGAGATGCAGGGTGTGGAGGCGCGGGGTCGAAACGCGGAGCGGAGCGGTGGGGACAGGTCCGAAGGCGGCCGGCGCGTTAGCCTGCCGATGGGGCTGGGGACAGGCTGGCCTCGTCTTCGCTGCCCATGGCTTGGAGGGTAATTTCCCAGGCGTCGATGCGCTCGCCAGTATCGGCCACCCAAACAGGCTCGTGGGACGTAAAGCTGTAAGAATCTTGCAGGCGGTTGAAGACACTCGCAGAGACGAGCACCGAAGCCTGGGGAGCGGAGGCTTTCAGGGCCATCGCCAAGGTGACCGCAGGTCCCCAGATATTGTAAGAGAACTTCTCACGACCGATAATTCCCGCCTGAACGCTGCCGGAATAGACGCCCGCCCGCAGGCGCAGGCGTCCTTTATGGAGGTTGCCGAAGCGGATGATGGCGTCTTCGGCCTCAACGATATATTCAAGCAGGCGCTGGGTGTGATCCATGCGCGGGCGGCTCAGGCCGCAGACGGCGATAAAGTCGTCGCCGATTAGCGTCAGACGCTCGACGTCAAACTGGACGGCGATCGCGTCGAGAGTACCGATCAGCTCGTCGAGGAGTTCCGCACCGTTTTGGGCGTCGAGGTTATCGATCAGGTCGTCGAAGCCGTCGATGCTGGCCGCCATCACGGTGATTTCCTGGAAGTCGCTGGCCGCGAGGCGATCGCCCTGCTGGCGGCGCTCGACGGCCAGCGCGGGCAGCACGTTTAGCAGCAGCGCCTCGTTTTCCTGAGTCTTCTGGCGGACGACATCATACTGCTGGCGCACCTTACCGACGGTGATATTGAAGCTCTCGGCCAGCTCCAGGAACTCATCGCGCGATTCGACCTTAACTTCGGCATCGAAGTTGCCGTCTTTGATGCGCCGCGCGCCTTCGATGGTTCGATCGATCGGCGTGACGAAGCGGGTCGCTACCAACCGCGCCACGAACGTGATCGCCAAAATCAACAGCACCGTGGAAATCAGCAGAAACTCCTGAAGCTTGCGCACTGGCTCGTAGGCTTCGGAGGTGCCCATCTCGGCGACGATCGCCCAGTCCACGCCCTGAATATCGAGGGGCGCGAACGAGCTGAGTACGGAGGTGTTGCGGTAGCCCTGAGTCACGCGGGTGTCTGCCGTGCCGCCGATCGCGGCCTGGGCGGCTTCGGTGCGGACGTTTTGCAGCAGGATCGAGGTGTTGAAGCGCTCGATAAGCCCGATCGTGCTTTCCGGGGTTCCGGCGGACTGGAGATCTTTTTTATATTGCTCGGGATCTTCAATTAAGAAGCGCGAAATCGATCGCATTTTGTAGTCCGAGCCCACCAGGTAGGTCTCACCCGTGTCGCCGAGTCCGTCGCGTTTCCACTGCTCGTTGCCCGTCAGGACTTTGTTAATTTCGTCCACCGGGAGCTGGATCGCCAGGATGCCGATCGCGTGAGGTCCGTTGTAGATCGGCCCTGCGATAAACGCCGTTGGAGCCGCGTAGGACGGACGGTAGGGCGCGAAGTCCACGAGCTGGATCGAGCCGCGCTCGCGGTTCTCCAGGACGCGCTCGACGACGGTGGCCAGGTTCGTTTTGAGGTACGCGCCGCGGTAGAGGTTCGAGCCGAAGTCGGTTTCTTTGCTGACGGAATAAACGACGTTCCCGGTTTTGTGGTCGATCAGGAACATGTCGTAGTAGCCGAAGCGCTCGGTCAGGTTCGAGAAGATTTCGTGGTACTTGGCGTGTACTTTGCTGTAGCCGCTGCCGTCCTGAGCGTCGCGCAGCTCGTCCTTCGAGCCGACATCGGAGCTGTTGTTGGCGATGTAGTGGTACTGGAGGTAGGTTCCGGCTTGGGTCGTGGGTCGGTAGTTCTCAAAATTGGGCTGGCCGCCGATGCTTTTCGAGAGGCGCGGAAAAAATTCGGTTTCGTAGTAGGTCTCGAGTTCGGTCGTCCACTCGTCGGAGATAAACTCGAAGTTGAGCTGCTTGAAGCTGCGGTTGAATTCCACCATCGCATCGACGATCATCCGATCTTCGGTGAGGGTGGCGACGTGGTTGTAGAGATTCTGGAAGTACGATTCGATTTGGTACGCCTTTGAGGCGCGGACGCTGACGAGCTGGTTGGAGATTGCGGTTTTGAGGATATTGCGGGCACGGTTGCCGCTCAGGTAGCTCACGATCGCGATCGAGCCGAGACTGACCGACAGCAGCATCGCCATCAGCTTGGTTTTGATGCGGAGTTTGCCGAAGTCAATCATTGGCGATCGGGGTAGATTTGAAAAAACGAGCGCGCGACGCTTCGTCTCAGCCAGAGCGCGGACGGTGAAAGCCGCATCGTGAATGAGCTTCAGAAATTTTAAGCTGAATCGATCGAGGCGTCGGACAAGTTTCGTGAATGCTTCTTTAAAATGCTGGCAAGCGCGCCAATTCTGGGGACTTTCGGGACGTTTTCGGGGAGATGGGGAAGAGGACAGCGCCAGGCTACAGCGTCGAAAAATTCGCCGCCGCTTTGGTCAAGACAAACAGACTGCCGACGTTGCCGCGCCCGATCCGCAGCGTCTCGTCGAGGTAGGTGACATCGAGCCAGCCGCGCCGATCGCGCCCTGCAAGGCTAAAGTCCAGCGCCAGGAAGCGTTCGACCTGGCCGAGTTTGGCGATCCAGTCGTCGGGGTCGCGGTAGCCGACGGCGGTTTGCAGCCCGCCGACGAAGCGCTGAAAAATCACGTCCACGCGGCGATCGGAGACGGGCTCGAAGCGGGCCTCGACGCTGACTAGCCCACCGAGATAGGGGATGCCCTCGATTTCGGCAATGTTGTAGATCGATCGCGTGGCGGCGCGTACGCACTGGTAGATATTGCGCAGGCTGTAGACGGGCAGGCGATCGAGGCTGAGCAGCTCGTCGCTGGTGGTGTAGAGCAAGCGCCAGTTGCCCTCCAAGTCCGGGCTTTCGAGGGGTTTGGGGGTGGGGTTGCGCGCTTCGAGACGGGCGATCGCGGTCTGGATCGCGCTTTGCATCTCGCGATCGGCGCTGTTGCCGAGGCGGACGCCGTCGAGCAGTCGCAGTAGGTCGTCTTTCTCAAACATGAATCTTCTCAAACGTGAGTCTTCTCAAGCATGAATCTTCAGACGTAAGACTGGAGGCGAACGATGTCGAACTTGAGCAGGTAGGCGATCGTCAGGTGGACGCGGCGGCGCAGGTTGACCGGGCGATCGTCGATCGACAGCACCTCTGGCTCTACGAGCGAGGCCGCCAGCTCGCGGCGACGGGCGATCGCCTCGGTCAGGTCGCGAACGCGGCGATCGCCCTTGGAGAGCAGCTTTAGCAAGATACCCACTTCGTCCTCTGGTAGGCGGTTGCGATCGCCGATGCGGTTGTGCCAGATGCCGCGCAGGGCTTTGTAGCGCCGGGGGTCGGCGTTGGCTCCGAGGGCGATCGCATCGTCGTCGCGCAGGATTTGGCTGGGGTAGTGGGCAAAGGCGCGAAACGGATCTTCGATCGCGGGGATCGGCGGGCGACCGAGCTGCACTGGGGCGCTTTCGGTGGCCGAGCGGCAGCGATCGCGCATTGCTTCCCACAAGTCGTCGTAGCGCGCCATCACCTGCCGCCAGTCGTAGACCTCGCGGGCGCGCCGCTGGCCGTTTTCTCCCAAATTGCGGCGCAGCGCCGGATTTTCGATCAGCTCGACGAGGGTGGCGGCGCAGTTTTCGATGTCGATCGCGACGGCACTGGCACTTTCGGCGATATAGGTGCTGTAGTTCAGCCGCTCGTCGTAGTAGGCGTCGGCCAGATTGAGGCCGCTCCCCGGCGGCGGCGTCAGCGTCGGAATCCGGAAGCCGTCGAGGCCGTGACGCACCGACTCTTTGTAGCCGTTCCAGTCCGAAACGACGGTCGGCAAGCCCGCTGCCATTGCCTCGATCGGCGTCAGGCCGAAAGTCTCTTGGATATTGTCCGCCAGCGAGATGAAGATGTCCGCCGCCGACCAGATCGAGTCGCGGATATGGCGATCGCGCCCGTCGAGAAAGATGCCGTTAACGCTCGGACACAGCGTCGGCATCGCCTCTTTAAACATCTTTTCGTCGCGCTCTTCCTCGAACCAACCCGCCTGAATTAAATGAACGCGCTTGCCGGTTTGCCGCGCGGCCCGCTCGATTGCGTCGTACATCGGCACGGGGTGCGCCTTTGCGTAAGCAATCAGCCGCCCGACGAACAAAACGACGATCTCGCCGTCGGCGATACCGAGCCGCTGTCGCCACTGCGCGCGGCGATCGGCTCCGGTTGGGGTGCTGGCGGGCGTAAAGCGATCGCACTCGACGCCGAGGGGGACGATCGGCAGCTCCAGCTCGATCCGTGGCCGCTGGCCGAAGCGTTGACCGAGGTATTCGAGCCAGTTGTCTAGCACGCGCTCGACGCCGTGGCGCACGGCCTGGGAGGTGCAAATTAGCGAGTCCCAGGGCTGCACTGGCGCGCTGACCATCTCGACGATCGAGTCCATGACGGCGCGACTGGCGGTGGTGTGGGTGACGCCGCAGATGCCGTAGCCGCGCTGGTCGATCGTCCGCCGCCGCCAGGATAGGGGCCCGAGGCCGGGGGACGGGTGGTACAGCACGTCGGCCTGTAGGGCGCTGGCCGGGTCGCCCGCTGCCAGCCAGTCGATGCCGTCTGGGTCGAGCCCCCAGTCGCGCGCGCGCTGTTGGAAGTCTTTAAATTCGGCGCGATCGTAGGCGTAGCAAAACAGGCGATCGCAGCGGCTGTGGCGCAGGACGGCTCTCAGGAACCCTTCTCCGGCGGCTTGGCGACCGAGCAACCGCTTGCCGCCCGTTTCGTAGCCGTCGGGCGTATAGAAGATGGCGGCGGACAGTGGGGTCATGGCGCGGCGAGGTTCGTCTCGATCGGGCGTCAATCGATTGTGTCACGTGGCTGCCGCTTCGGGGCGATCGGGTGAAGATCGCGGTAGGGGCGTCACGGCAGTGCGCCCGCGAAATTGGCGAAAAAAGTCCGGTTCTTCGCGCTTCCGGCCAATTTCGGGCGCATTGCCATGCGCCCCTACGCCTGAACCTACACCTGCACGAAGACGCAGTGGCGCACCGCTTGGGAAATCGGCGTCTCGAACGCCTCGATCGCCAGCAGCCGACCTTCCATGCGCTTTAGCAGCTTTTTCAGCGTCGCCGTATCTTCGTTCGACCAGCGCCCGCGATACAGTACCGCGATGCCGTCGTCGATTAGAAACGGCAGCGCGAACTCCAAACACGCCTGAATCGACCCGACCGCGCGTACGGTCGCCAAGTCGTAGCGCTCGGCGTGCTGCGGCTGGCGCGAGAGCTGCTCGGCGCGTCCGACCAGGGTGCTGCAATTTTTCAGGCCGATCGCCGCGATCGACTCCTGCACTACGCGGATTTTCTTTTGGGTCGAGTCGAGCAGCGTCACCGACCAATTCGGACGCGCGATCGCGATCGGCAAACCAGGAAAGCCGCCACCCGTCCCCACGTCAATCGCCTGAACCGGCTTGTCCGCATCCCAGTCCGATCGCTGCGCCAGCCCCAGATCGAGAGCGTTCGCCACGCAGCGGTCGAGAAAGTGCAGCCCGCTCAGCGAGTCCCAGACGTGCTTCTCCCAAAACTCCGTCGGCTCGACGATCCGGGTCAGGTTGACGCGGCTGTTCGCATCGAGGGTTGCAGCGTAGAGCGCCTGAAGCTGCGCTTGCTGCTCCGGCGTCGGCGGTCGCTCGAAAGTGTCGCACCACAAGTCTTCGAGCTGGGGCAGAGTGGCCGTCTCCGGGCGATCGGTCGAAGTCATAGGTGAGGAAGGTGGACGACAGCTAGACCCTTACGGCGACGCAGAGCGTCGGTTGAGGCAACGATGTTTCCTGTAGGAGCGCACCGCTGTGCGCTTGGGAAGTCACCGCCTAGAACGGAATATCGTCGTCATCGAAGTCGGGGCTGCTGGCGGGCGGCGCGGGCGGCGCGTAGCTCGGCGCGGGTGCGGGCGGCACGGGTGGCGCGCTGGGAATCGAAGGTGGATTCGGTGCGGCGTTGGGCGCTGGGAACTGCGCGACGTTGTTCGGCGGCGCGCTCGGAGCCGAGGGCGGATAGTTCGCGGTCGGCGGCGCGTAGTTGGGCGCGGGCGGCGCGGCAACCCCTGCCCCTCCGGTCATCCCCGCAGCCATCCCCCCGGCCATTCCGCCTGCCAGCGCTGACAGGGGGTGGATCCGCTGGGCGCGCAGCTCGGCGTGCTTCTCGCGGAACCCCTCCGGACGGTCGATCGTCACCATCGAGATGCGGCCTTCGACGAGCAGGCGATCGCCCACCTGGTAGCCTTGCTGCTCGACCTCGGTCGCCAGCCGGTTCCAAGCCACCATCTTCAGCGAGGCCGGGGGCTCGTTCTCGCGTGTGGACTCGAACTGGACGATCGCATCGGCCACGGGTACATTCTCGCTGGTGTAGCGGATTTGCGGTGGCTGCATGACTTCCACGAGCAGGATGCAATGGTTCATGGTGTTGGGGAGATTCGCGTTGACGGACGGCGGGGCAGCATCGAAGCCAATGCTAATTCGATTATCGTACGGCAGCGGGAGATTCGGGAACTTCTCAACTGCGATCGTCACACATCTTTTCGGTGCATCGCAGCACTTGCGCTCGCGCCGAACCTACCACGGGCGCGACCGGAATTTCGCGACCGGGATTTCGCGACCAGGATTTCGCTAACCTAGCCACAGGCGAGCCGCGCCTCGAAACTCGGAGCTGGCCGCTGGTGTTCCAAACCGCTTCCCCGACTGTTTCATCCACTTAACCAATTGGCGATTCCCCCACCGACGACCCCATGACCACAGCTCTAATTTGCGGCATATCCGGACAGGACGGATCGTATTTGGCTCAGCTACTGCTCGAGCGGGGCTACCGCGTGGTGGGCACGTCGCGCGACGCGCAGATGTCGAAGTTCGGCAACCTGTTGCGCCTCGGCATCCGCGATCGCGTCGAGGTCGAGTCCATGAGCCTGACGGACTTCCGCAGCGTTATTCAGGTGCTGACGAAAGTCGAGCCTGACGAAATCTATAACCTCGGCGGTCAAAGCTCGGTCGGCCTGTCCTTCGAGCAGCCCGTCGAAACCCTTGCGAGCATCGCCACCGGCACGCTGAATTTGCTCGAGGCCGTGCGCTTCCTGGGCGGCAAAATCAAGCTCTACAACGCCGGATCGAGCGAGTGCTTCGGCGACACCAGCGGCGCACCAGCAGACGAGACGACGCCCTTTCGACCCCGCAGCCCCTACGCTGTCGCCAAGTCGGCGGCCTTTTGGGAAGTGGCGAACTACCGTGAAGCTTACGGCCTATTCGCTTGTTCGGGGATTCTGTTCAACCACGAGTCGCCGCTGCGCCCGGAGCGCTTTGTCACGCAGAAGATCGTCGCGGCGGCCTGCCGGATCGCGGGCGGCAGCGACGAGATACTCGAATTGGGCAATACCAGCGTGCAGCGTGACTGGGGCTGGGCTCCGGAGTACGTCGAGGGGATGTATCTGATGCTGCAACAAGACGAGCCGGGCGACTACGTGCTGGCGACAGGCAAGACCAGCTCGCTGGAGGAGTTCGTGGCGGCGGTGTTCGCGAGCCTCGATCTGGACTGGCGCGATCGCGTCAAGACAAACCCTGCTTTTTTCCGTCCGACCGATATCGCGATCGGGCGCAGCAACCCCGCCAAGGCCAAGCGCGTCATGGGCTGGGAAGCGAAATATGCAATGGCGGACGTCGCGCGGATGATGGCGCAGGCGCATCGGGGCGGTGGAGACTGAGTAGGGAGCGAGCGGAGCCCACGACGCGGGGCACGAGTCGGGCTCGCGTTCCGTCGCGAACGGGGGATAATGGGCGCGGCTTTGGTCGAAGCGCGGCGAGTCTGGCGATCCGGCAAACTCGTCAGCAACCTCAACGCTCGCGCCAGCGTCCGGATTGTCGGGCGATCGCCTCGAACGACAAAATGTCGGCGATCGCCTGCTGCTCGGGCAGCACGCTCGCTACCGCGTCCCGGCTTCACCCGTTACCGCTGGTTCTCCCGCACATTTCTCGCTTGAATCACTCTGATGCGCGCTAGATCCCAATCATCTCCGCCCCGCCACCATCTTTTTACGTTCCTGGAGGTCTTCGGGTGTGAAGGCGGCATCCAGACTTACGTGAAAGACGTGCTGAGCGCTTACGAAAACGCCGCGCGCCAGCCCGACGGCAGCTATAGCTATACCGCCGACGTACTGTTGCTGCGCGACCCGGAGAATTCACCCAACCCCTTCGAGGAGCGCGATCGCTCATCCGAGGGGCTGTTCCGCTTCCACTACCTCAAACTCAGCCCACGAAGCAACGGCAAGGTCGCGATCGCGATCGGTCGGCTGCGCTTTGCCCTCGCGCTCGTCAAGCAGCTGCTCGTTCACCGTCCGAGTTGCGTTTTCTGCGGCCATATCAACGTTGCGCCGCTGACCCGAGAGCTATGCGGCTGGTTCCGCGTGCCCTATGTGGTGATGACCTACGGCAAAGAGGTTTGGGGGACGCTGCCGCCGAAGCAGGTGCGATCGTTACTGGACGCGCGCGCCATCTGGACGATCAGCCGTTACAGCCGCGATCGCGCCGTCGAGTCCAACCATCTGCCGTCCGAGAAGTTCGAGATGATCCCCTGCATCGTGGACGGCGATCGCTTTACGCCCGCCTCGAAGCCGCAGCATCTGATCGATCGTTACCAGCTCCAAGACTCCAAAGTGCTGATGACCGTAGCGCGGCTGTGGTCGGGTGACCCCTACAAGGGCGTAGACGTCACGATTCGGGCGCTGCCGAAAATTGCTGAAGCTTACCCGAATGTGAAATACCTGGCGATCGGGCGGGGGGACGATATGCCGCGCTTGAAGCAGCTGGCGATCGACCTCGGCGTCGCCGATCGCGTCGTCTTTGCCGGTTTCGTCGCCACCGAAGACCTGGTCGATCACTATCGCGTCGCCGACGCCTACGTGATGCCCTCCCGCGAAGGCTTCGGCATTGTCTATCTCGAAGCGATGGCCGTCGGCTTGCCGGTGCTGTCCGGCGATAGCGACGGCTCGGCAGACCCGCTCCAGGACGGTCGCCTCGGCTGGCACGTGCCCCACCGCGACCCGGACGCTGTCGCCGCTGCCTGCATCGAGATGCTGCGCGGAGAAGACCGCCGCTGCGATGGCGAGTGGTTGCGCAAGGAGATGCTAGCCAGCTTTAGCCCCGCAGCCCTGGGCCAGCGCGTCGATGCGGCTTTGTCCGATCGCATTTAGGTCAGGATTCGAGCCGTCGTGCTTCTTGGGAAAGTTCGACTTCTGACGTGTGAGGCACGATGGTAGCGTTGGTGAGCCACTCCGCCGCACCGAGCCCATGTCGATTTCTACTGCCACCATCGATCGCCTCGCCCCGATCGCGATCGTGCTGGTCTCTCCCCAGGGCGCGCGCAACCTCGGCTCGATCGCGCGGGTGATGAAAAACATGGGGCTCTCGCGCCTGACGATCGTGGCTCCTGAGTGCGACCCCCACGGCGAAGAGGCGCGGCGGATGGCCGTTCATGCCTTCGATATCCTCAAAGCGGCGCGCATCGTCGAGACGATTCCCGAGGCGATCGCCGACGCCAACCGGACGATCGCCACCACCGGACGCACCGATATTCAAACCTCGCCGCTGCTGACGCCCGAAGTCGGCCTACCCTGGCTGCTCGACGCGCCTTCGGCGCTGATGTTCGGCCCCGAAAGTCGCGGTCTGAGTAACGATGAACTGGCCTACGCGCAGCGCCTGGTGAGCATCCCGACAACAGAGGCATACTCGTCGCTCAACCTGGCACAGGCCGTCGGCATTTGCGCCCGCGACCTAGTGCGTGCAGCGCCGTCGGACGATTCACCACCGGATGCGTCAATACCGCCGATCTCGGTCGATCGACTCAGTGGCGAAGCTGCGGCTCCCGTCGGTCAAATCGAGGGCTACTACGACCACCTCGAACGTGTCTTGCTCGATATCGGCTACCTGCACCCACACACCGCCAGCGCGCGGATGAAGAAATTTCGCCGACTACTCAACCGCGCCCAGCCGTCCGGCCAGGAAGTGGCGATGCTGCGGGGCATTTTGCGGCAAATGGAGTGGGCGAGCCGAAACGGGGGCAGCGGCTCCGACAGCGCCTAACGACGATCGCGTAGGTCGCGACGGTTGGCCTTGGCGTGCGAGATCGCGGCGAGGATCTCCTCCACCGCATCCCAAGCAGCGGCAGTATCCGGGGCATGCGCACCGTACATCTCCGTGAGGCGGCGGGCGTGTTCGCGGGTGGCGCGCAGTTCCGAATCGAGCGCTTTGGTCGAAGCGAGCGCACCGACGGGCGGGCAAACGGCAATGCGGAAATCAAGCATGATTGCGGTCTCTCGAAACCGAGAGGGCGAACTCGATGTCTTCAGTGTATCGAGGCAATTTTGGCCGCTGGAACGGGGCGACACAGGATTTCGCAAACCGTTACGGTTCGATGCGATCGCGCCTTATTTCGCCGCAATCCCTACGCTAACGCCAGTTTTTGGCAAGAAATTTTTAAGATAAAAGCAGCGTAGAATACCGACAAAAGCGGAGCGAGGAAAACCGTGGAGCGAGGATTAATGTGGCTGCCGCTGCTAGCACTGTTTATTGGGCTAGCGTGGCTGGGCTGGCGCGAGTATCAAAAGGTCGAGATTTTTCAGGCGTGGGAGCGACAGTTCGATCGCGCCAAGTACGACATCCTCTCGGTGCTGGGCATGAAAGACATGCGCCTGACCTGGGGCGTGCCGAGCAGCAAGGGCATCCTCGAGTACGGCAGCTTCGAGCTGGCGGAGGTCAGCGAGATTTACCTGACGGTGGACGATCGTCGGGTTGAAATCGACCTCGATTTAGCCGATCTGCCGAAAGGGAAGCGGTTTGTGTTGCTGCTCGATCGGGCTGAAGACGAGGCGGTGCGTCTGCCGTTCACAGATCTGGAACTGGCGGCGAAGTGGGGCAAGTTTTTGCAGGACGCGCGGCAAAGTTAAGGCGCGCTCTCTCCGCATGAAGCTTGGTGCCGACGCGAAAAACTTGTCGTCTTTGACCAAACCCGCACTTCGACTACGCTCAGCGCTCTTTGACGTTCTTGATATTCAGGCTAGCGATCTTGAGTCGGCATCGAATGAAGCAATCCACGAACACTGAGCTTAGTCGAAGTGCGGCTTCCGCTAAAAGACGATGTCCTGGTCAGGTCGGTAGAAAGATTTGAGTGAAATGCTACTCGACAATCTCAAACGACACCACCTCTAGGATCGGCCCGATCGCCGCCAGACTCATCACGTCATCGCGAATCTTGCCCACCACCTGCACCGTCGCCCCTTCCTGCTGGATCGCGCTCGGTTCGCCGTTGTAGATCTCGTACGTGACGCCATCCGACACCAGCGCCCACGCGCCCGTCCCCATCGACACGTACTCGATTTTGCCCGTCAGGGTTTTCGTATCTGCCACTGGTATTGCCTCTTGGTTTGCGATCGTCAGACTATCGACGAGGTTCAAGTCTCCGAGGGTCGCAGCGAGAGCTTCGCCAGACCGAAGCACAGCAGCGCATTCAGCCCCAAGAAGCCGCGCGCCACGAACCCCTTCCCCAACCAGAGCAGCTCCGGGTCGGCGACGGCGCTAACCGCGAGGCAGGCGCTGACGCCGAGCAGCGAGCCGATCGCCCACCACTTCAGATTGCGGTGTCCGAGCAGCAGCACCAGCAGCCCTGCCGGAATCAAGACGCTGGCGAAAATCGGGTTGAGCGCTGCGCTGCCTTGGACTGCCGTGCCTAGCTCGGGAATCGAGCTACCGGCCACTCGCAGCGGCCACTGGGGCAGGTCGAAGATGTAGAAACCGCGCAGGAAGAACAGACCCGAGCTGCCCATAACGATGCCGGTCGCCAGCGGCCAGCTCCAGCGAAACGGGAAATAGACACGCAACAGCCACGCCAGCAGGTAGCCACCGATTACCATCGCCAGCTTCATCGGCAGGGCGACAACGCCGCCATCGATCCAGAATTTCGGGTTTAGATAACCGTTGTCGCGCAGCCAGCGAGCGAAGTCGCGGGGCGTGATTTGGCCGTCGATCGCGAGCTTGACGGCGGCAGCGGCGTCGAGTTTGCCCGCGCCGAAGTGGTTGAGCGGGTCGTCGCTGGGTTCGAGCGCCGATTGCAGGACGATCTCGCGTATTTCATCGGGGTCGTCGATGCCAGCGGCTTTGACCAGCGCGGCAACACCGGCAACGTGGGGTGCGGCCATGCTCGTGCCCTGAAGCGAGGCGAAGACGCTCTCGCCTTTGGCGTCGATCGTGTTTTGCAGGATGCCGCCGATTTGCGATTCTTTAGTGTTGCCGCCGGGTGCTGCGATATCAACGCCCGCGCCGAAGTTGGAATACGGAGCCTTTGCGCCGGTGGAATCCACTGCCGAAACGCCAACGACGCGCTCGTAGCGTGCTGGGTAGCCCGCTGAGTTTTGGTTGGCGTTGCCCGCTGCGGCGATGACGACAACGCCCTGACTGTGGGCGTGTTCGATCGCCTCTTTCATCAGCGAGCTTTCGCCACCGCCGCCGAGGCTCATATTAATGACATCTGCGCCGTTGTCCGCTGCAAAGCGGATTGCTTCGGCGATATCGGCCACCGTGCCGCCACCGCCTTTGCCCAGGACTTTCAGCGGCATAATCGTCGCGCCGTGGGCGATGCCCGCCACGCCGTAGCCGTTGTTGGTGGACTGGGCGATCGTCCCGGCGACGTGGGTTCCGTGGCCGTTGTCGTCGGTGGCGTCGGGGCGATCGTTGACGAAGTCGTAGCCGTCGGCAAGCTCGGTCTCTTTGAGGTCGGGGACGGGGCTAACGCCGGTGTCGATAACGGCCACCGTCACGCCACCGCCGTTGCTGTCGAGCCACGCCTGCTCGACGCCGATCGCTTTGAAGTTCCACTGTTTCGCATAGAGCGGGTCGTTAGGTACGGTGGGGCCGCTATCTTTGCCGCGACCGCCGCCGTCTAGCCCGACCGCCGAAATCTCAGGGATGCTGTAAACGTAGTTGGGCTCGACAAACTCGGTAACGTCGCGCAGTTCCTGGCGCAGCGTGTCGAGCAGTGCCGCGTCGCCGCGAACGATATAGACGTTATCTGCAGCGGAGAATTCACTGTTGAAGCGAGGGGCGAGACCGTATTCGTCTGCGATCGCGCCGATCGCGCGCTCCACCTCAGCTGGTGCGATATCTTCGCGGAAGTCGAGCACCAGCGAGTCGTAGGTTCCCTGACTGGCGAGGCCGTCGAAGCTGGCGATCGCCCAGCCGAGACCGAGGCAAAACAGCAGCGCGAGCAGAAATCTTTTCATGGCGAGCGTGCGAGAGCGGATTGCTCCAACCATAGCCGATCGATTCCGGTCGGGTCGAATCCGTACCGTCGCCCGACAAGCGCGATACCATTTCAGCATTGGCGATATCGAGCGCCGTGCGATCGCCCCGTGAGTCGATCTAATCTCAAGCTATGTCTAAGCCGCAGATTGCCGTTACGCTCCCGACCGTGTTGACCGTGGCTGCCGTTGTGTTGCTGAGTGTGCTGCTCTGGCAGCTGCAAAGCCTGATCGTGATTTTGATGACATCTGCGGTGGTTGCCGCCTCGATCGCACCGATCGTCACCGCCCTCGAGCGGGTCAAGCTACCGCGCTGGCTGGCGACAATTTTCGCGTTCCTCGGCCTGATTGCCACGGCTACGGGCATTGTCTTAATCGTCGGCCCGCCGGTGATCGCCCAGATCGAGCAGCTGATCAAGCAGCTGCCGACACTTTCCGAACAGACGATCGAGACGATTACCGAGCCACTCCAGCGGCTGACGGACACGCAGCCAGAACTGCTCGACCAGCTTTTCGATACACAGTCGATCGCTAAGTGGACGCTGTTTTCGTCGCGTCAGGTCGTTCTCAAGTCCTATGGCATCACGCGCGGCATCGTCGGCGCAACCTTTAGCCTGATTCTGGCGATTTTCCTGTCGGGGTATATGGTGGCCGACAGCCGCACCCTAATCCGTAGCGTGACGCAGATTTTCCCCGAGCCCTGGGACGATCGCCTCGAGTCGCAGATGGGCGTGGTTGGCGAGCGGATGGGCGGCTACATTCGCGGGCGGGTGCTGGTCTCGTCAATTCTGGCGATCGCGACGGCGGCGGGGCTCAGCTTCCTCGGCCTCGAAGATTATGCTTTGGGTTTGGGCGCGATCGCGGGCGTAACGAACCTGATCCCGTTCCTCGGCCCGTTCCTCGGCGCGATTCCGGCGCTAATCGTGGCGCTCTCCCAAGGCGGTTTGCTGGTCTTCTGGGTGCTGCTGCTGTTCGTGATTATTCAAAACGTCGAAACCTACGTGCTCGATCCGCTGTTGGTCGGTTCGTCGGTGGGGGTGCATCCACTGTTTCAGCTGCTGTCGGTGCTGGGCGGGGTACAGGTGTTGGGGATTATTGGCGCGCTGATCGTGCCGCCGTGGTTTGCGGGGGTGTCGGCACTGGTGGATGGGTTGTATTTGCAGCCAAAGCGGTTGTTGAAGCGCACGAAGGCGATCGAGGCGAAGCTGGTGCAGCCGAGTTCGGCTTCATCGTAGTGTTTGGAGACGGCCAGCGGATAGAGCTACTGATCTGAGAAACCCCAGAAAAATGCCGATCTGCGTGGGCGCTTTGTGACTAAACAAAATAACTTTTTGCAGTGTTACGCTGTTGGGCGATTGTAATCCTAAAACTCTGGGAGCTAGATTGACATATGCCAGTCATCAGCGAATTTAACAATGGAATCGAAGGATGGAAAATCCAACACTTTGATGGTTCCATCGAAACGCCTACATTCAACAGTGATGGATATATTCAAAGTCTAGATAGCGTCGGTGGTGGCTTGTACTTTTATCAGGCTCCCGATAGACTTCTCGGCGATTTGTCTGAATTTTGGCAGGGGTACATTGGCTTCGATCTAGCTGCCGATCCAGTAGATGCAATGTCTCCTGCGGATATCATCCTTGGCAGTGATGGCGTTAATCTAGGTCTTGGCTTGTCTTTTATGCCGAGTTCTGAATGGCAGTCCTACAAAGTCAAAATTGACGTGAATGTCGGCTGGCGAAATCTCGAAACGGGTGCACAGGCGACAGAGCAGGAAATTTTCAGCGTTCTATCTGAAGTGAAAAGCCTACAGATTCGTGGAGACTGGAGTTCACAGAGTGGGACTGATGCTTCAAGGTTAGACAACGTTTTTGTGTCGGAGAGCGTGCCCGAACCCGGCTCAGCTTTGGCGATTTTACTTTTTGCCAGTGGCTACTGTATCTACTCAAAGTGGGTCAGTCGCTGGTAAAAGGCAGGCTAATTTACAGTCAAAGGCGCAAAAGTACAGGGAAAAAGGTATGCTTTGTTCTCCGTATCCCTGTACTGGGTCTTCATAGATTAGACCTCTTGCACAAAAATCTTTAGTGCAAGAAGGATGAGATTGCGAAGGCTGAGCGGAGTCGTTCGCGAAGCGTCGGCCTCGCCGATAGCCTGGGTATCCTTGCGAAAAGTGGCCGCACTTCGACTCCGCTCAGTGCTCGAATATTGGCTTTTTTGATTCGTGCAAGAGGTCTATTCAACTTCCCCAAAAACGATCGATACGCTCCTGTGCCTGCGCCAACGCCACCTCCGGCGACTCACCGAGCAGAGCCTGCTCGATCGCTCGACCCAGCGCATCCGACAGCCGCGTATAGCCCGAAACAATCGGCCGCGATCGCGCCACCACCATCTGATTTAGGAACACATCCAACACCGGACGCGACGCCACGTATTCCCGATATTCCTGACTCTCGCGCGACTTGAGATTCACCGGCAGATAGCCCGTTCCGATCGCCCACTCCGTCTGGAACTCCTCGCTGAGGGCATACTCCAGGAACTCTAGCGCCGCCGCTTCTCGTGCCGGATCGGTCTTCATTACGAATAGGTGCTCGCCCCCGACGATCGTTGCGGCCTCTTTTTGCTGAGGGATGGGCATCACGCCGTAATCGACGCCCGAAGCGTTGAGCTGCTCTAGAGTCCAGGGGCCGGTGAGCTGCATCGCCACCCGTCCGGCGAGGAAGTCGTCTAGCTCGAAGCCGCGCTCCGGCTGGGAGAGGATAGCCGAGTCGTTGTCGATCGCCGTTGCCCACAGCTCCAGCGCGCTCTGTGCCTCCGGCGTTGCCAGCGTCGGCAGACCGTCGCGAATCGGGTCGCCGCCAGCACTGTAAAGGAAGGGCAACCAAGTAAAGACCGTCCACTCGCCCTTGCCGAGGGGCAGCAACATCCCGTGGCGATCGGCGTCCGTCGAGAGCTGCTGCGAGACTTCGGCGAACTCCGCCCAGGTGGTGGGCAGCTTCTCAATGCCCGCTTCTTCAAACAAGCTGGGGCGATAGAAAATGCCGACGTTGTTGGTCGCCATCGGCACGGAGCAGATGCGATCGTCCATCACCATCGCCTCGCGCAGGGCGGGGTCGAGGTTTTGGGCCGTTGTGGAGTCAGCGAACCAATCATCGAGCGGCACGATCGCGTCGAGGTCGATAAATTTGCCAGTGGCGGTCGGCGAAAACCAGAGGATATCCGGCGGCACGTCGCCGACGACAGCGGTCAGCACCTTGGGCATCTGCTGCTCGCTCTGTCCGGCGTAAATCGAGTTGACTTGGATGTCGAGATGGTTGGCGTTGAAACGATCAACGAGGCGATCGAATACGTCGCGGTTAGGCGGCGGGTTGATGCCCTGCCAGAGATTGAGCTCGATCGGTTGGTTGCCAGTGGCCGGGTCTTGAGTCGAGACAGGCGTGCAGGCGTAGCAAATTAGACCGGTCGCAATCGCGCAGAGCCAAAAGACCCAGCGCTGCCGCAACAGGCGGGAGCGAGGAGCGGACACGGTGGAAGATCTGGATGGGATTGGCACGTTCGGAGGGTTCGGAAGAGTGCAGTTAAACCTTCTTTAAATCCTAGGGTTTGTCCGTACGTTTCGCGCGCGGAAGCGATCCCCGCCACAGTGACAGAAGAATCGCGCGATAAAATCAAGACGACACTGAATCGAAGTCGCTGCTGCCATGCTTTCGTTTTTCGCTCGCCGCCGCAATCGCTGGCTGACCGCGATCGCCGCCCTGTTCGCTGCCCTGTCGATCGGGGTGGCCATTGCCCGACAGCCCGTGACGATTTCGCTGCTGATGCAGGCCCCGGAAGCCTCGAACTGGGAGTCGATCGTCGAGGCGTTCGAGCGGGAAAATCCCGATATTCGGCTGAACGTGGTGGCAGGGCCAAATGCCTCCAACCTCGTTGAGGATCTGTACACCTCGTCGTTTTTGCTGGGCAGCTCGCCCTACGACCTGGCGTATATGGATATCGTCTGGACGCCGAAGTTCGCGGCGGCGGGCTGGCTGGAAGACCTCTCCGATCGCGCCGCCCCAGCGATGCTAAGCGAATTCCTCGCGGGCGATGTAAACGGCGGGCGCTATGACGGCGGACTGTATCGCATTCCCTTCCGCTCCGATGCCGGGATGCTCTACTACCGCAAGGATTTGCTCGACGCCGCCGATCGCGAGCCGCCCGCCACCTTTGCCGAGCTGGCCGAAATTTCCCAGCAGCTCCAGGGCGGCGGTGAAGTGGAATGGGGCTATCTGTGGCAGGGTCGCCAGTACGAAGGGCTTTCGGCGATGTTTGTCGAGATTTTGGCCGGTTTTGGCGGCACGTGGATCGACCCGGAGACGAAGGCTGTAGGGCTGGACGCACCGGAGGCGATCGCGGCGATCGAGTTTTTGCAGTCCACCGTTACCGACGGCCTCACCCCTGAAGGGGTTACGACCTATCAGGAAGAAGAGTCGCGCCTACTGTTCCAGAACGGCAAGACGGCCTTTCTGCGGAACTGGCCTTACGTGTGGCGCTTGGCGAACGATCCGGAGTCGCCGATCGCGGGCAAGCTCGGAATTGTCCCGATGCCCAGCGTGCCAGGGGCGACGGGCGGCGCGTGCCAGGGCGGCTGGGGCTTGGGCCTCGTTAAGGGGACAAAGCACCCAGAGGAAGCGTGGCGGGCGATCGAGTTCATCACCAGCGAGGCGGTGCAGAAGCAGTTTTCGATCGATACCGGCTACGTCCCCAGCCGCACGGCGCTGTTTGCCGACCCGGAGATCTTGGCCGAATATCCCCACTACCCGCAGCTTCTGGAGGTGTTGGGGCAGTCGGTGTTGCGGCCACCGGTGGCGCAGTACGCCCAGGCGTCGGATATTTTGCAGCGCTATCTGAGTGCGGCGCTGACCGGGCGGCTGGATGCGGAGACGGCGATGGCGCGCGCAGCGGGTGAAACGCGGCAGTTACTCGATGCGGGTTAGAGATATGAGCGCATTTATCTCCAGCAAAGCTGAGATCTGGCAGCAGTTGCAAGCGCACCACCAAGCGTTGCAAGGTTTCGGTGTCCGGCGCTGTGGTCTGTTTGGCTCTTTTCAGCGTGGCGAAGCGACAGAGGCGAGCGATATCGATCTACTCGTTGTCTTTGAGCCAGAACTCAAAACTTTCCGCAATTTTATGGATCTTTGCTTCTTTCTCGAAGACCTGTTCGATCGCAAGGTTGACGTACTGACGCCGGAATCCCTCAGCCCGATTTTCGGTCATAAGATCTTAGAAGAAGTTGAATATGTCTCGTTCCCCTAAAGATTTTCTGGGACATATCGCCGTGGAGACGGCTTTCATCATTGATGTTTCCAAGCGCTCCAGCAAAAGTGAATTCGTTGACGATCCGGTATTGACTCGCGCGATCGTGCGGAGCCTGGAAGTTATCGGCGAGGCAACCAAAAACCTACCGAATAGCCTGAAGAAACAATACCCAGAGATTCCCTGGCGACAAATGGCCGGGATGCGAGACAAACTCATCCATCAGTACTTTGGAGTTGATTACGATATCGTCTGGGACATCGTTACCGAGGAAATCCCTGCTTTGCACGCGCGAATCCGAACGATCGTCGAACAGTAATCTCAGAAGTACGACCTCTGAGATTTTCGCGAGGTCGAAACGGGAAATCTTCGATGAGAAGTCGGACTTCTCGCCGATCGCGATCGGGGCAACCTGCACCAAATCTTAGGACTGGCCTTCGGGGTCGGCGCTGGGAGCGGGCGGTGACTTCGGCACTTGGATATACGGCGCGCGCGGGTCGCTGAGGTCGATATAGAGAATGCGATCGGCTCCCACCTGTTGCGGCAGGTTTCGCAGGCGATCGAGCGCCACAATCTGCTCCGGGAGCCGCGCGCCGATCGCGCCGAGATGAACCGTGCCGATCTCGGTGCTGAGAATCACATTGCGGGCGTCGCGCCAGTCAATTTGGGCGATCGCGACGCTGCTGCGCGATAGCTCGGCGTAGACCTCAGTCCAGCGGTGCTTGTAATCGTCGTAGTCGCCCAGGGTTGCGAGGGTCGGCAGGGGCGGCATCTGCGGGCGCTCGACGTAGTCTTTGTAGGTCATCCACTGGCCGCTGGCGTCGATCAGGCCGAGGCGATCGTCGAAGCGGGTGCGGCTGGGCAGCGCCACGGAGCCGGAGACCACGGGCGTATTGGCGGGATAGGCGATCGCTACGGGCTGGCGTTCCTGTACCCAGACGCTCAGGCCGGGGGGCAGCAGCTCGCGAGCGATGCGGGCGTCGGAAATAGTCTCGGAGGTGCTGAGGCGCTGGGCGAGGGCGTTGGGATCGAGGTGCAATAACGACTGGGGATAGTCCAAGTCGAGCAGGGCGCGGACGGTGTCGTCCGGAAGCCAGCGGTTGCCAGAGACATCGATCGCGCTGCTATCGCGTAGCGTCCAGCCCGGCTGACGGATTAGGGCGATCGCCCCTGTCGTCAGGGCCGCGATCGCCAGCAGTCGCGCGACGCCCTTGAGGCGGTGAAAGCCGCGCTGACGCCTGAGCTGGCGGCGGCGATCGTCGAGTTCGTCGGGCGAGACAACGCTGAAGGGTTCGACACGCATGGCGCGAAAGAATTGGGAAACGACTTGAAAAATAGCCGGAAAACGGCTGGAAAAACAAGAGAGTGGCGCGGGCTTTGACGTACCGTTCGTCGCGCCTGCCGCACAAGCCGGACGACCCGAGCGACTTATCGAACAACTCGCATGATAGTCGCCTGGGTTGCGACATGACAGGGCGATCGACAGATCGAAGCGAATCAGCGAATCTCGGGGCGAGCGAATCTTTCGGGCTCCTCGATGGTGTTACTCCTGTCGTCCCCGAAGTGCAGGGCGTACGATGGTCTCATGCAAAAGCGGCGCGCAGGAGGCCGCTCAAACCGATCGCCTGCGGTCGCTGCTCTCCTCGCTATCGAACGGGCTCTATGTTTGCTGATTCCATTTCGCTGTCTCAAACTGACGTGCGGACGGCGATCGTGCGCGATCCGCTGACGCTCGGCGGCGATACGCGCATTGTCGATGCGCTCTCGCAGATGAGCAGCCTTCGGGGGGCGTGCCCGTCGATCTACGCGTTCTCCGGCGGGGAGGACGAGCTGTTCGTTAACGCGCGATCGAGCTGTATTTTCGTTACCAACGACTGTGGTAAGCCCGTCGGCATTTTGACCGATCGTGATATCGTCCGGCTCAGCACCGAGGTCGAGGATTTCCACCAGCGCCCGATTGGCGAGGTGATGAGCGTGCCGCTGATTTCGCTGAAGGAGTCGCAGCTTACCGACCTGTTCGCGGCGGTGTCGCTGCTGCAAACTCGCGAGATCCGCCACCTGCCGCTCCTCGACGAGTCGGGCTTTTTAACAGGGGTGGTAACGCACGAGACACTGCGGCAGATGGCGCGCTCGCTCGACCTGCTTCGCCTGCGCTGCGTTGAAGAAATAATGACCCCGCAAGTGGTGACGGCCAAGCCGACGGATTCGATCGCGACCGCCGCGCGATTAATGAACCAGCATCGAGTGAGCTGCATCGTGCTGGTGGAGGCGGTCGCTGATGTCAAAAGCGATGCTGGAGCCAGTGCTGGAGCCAGTGCTGGAGCCGAGCTGGAGGGCTCTGTGGAGGCCGAGATGGAGATCTCGGTGGAGGCCGATACGCCGCTGATGACACCGGTAGGGCTGCTGACCGAGCGGGATTTGGTGCAATTTCATGCGCTGGGGCTCGACCTGGAGTCGCACACCGCCGGGTCGCTGATGAACCGGGAATGCCAGCCGATTTCGCCGCAGGATACGCTGCTGGACGTGCGCGAAGTGATGGAGTGCCACCGGCTGTATTACCTGGCGGTGACGGACGATCGCGGTGAGCTGGTGGGCATCGTGACCCAGAGCGATGTGCTCTCGCTGCTCAGCCCAATGGAGCTGTACCGCACAAACGAAGTGCTAGGGCAGCGCGCTAAGCAGCTCGAGGCGGAGAAGACGACGCTGCTGGCGATGCGAACCCAGGAGGTAGAGGAGAAGGTGCAGGAGCGATCGACGGCGCTATCGACGGCGCTGTGGGTTCGGGCCGAGCGCGAGACGCTGCTCGTCGAGCTGAGCAAGCAGATCCACGCGTCGTTTAACGTGCGCGACATTCTCGCGACAGCAGTGCAGGAGGTGCGGGCGCTGCTGGCGTGCGATCGCGTCACGATTTGCCGTTTGGTGGACGATCGTCGCGTGCTGGCGCTGGTGGCGGAGTCGGGCGACCCGAACGGCACGCACGTCCCCGCCGATATCCCCACGGAACTAACGACGCTCGATGACGAGTGGTTCGAGCGCTACGCGTCGGGCGAGCGCTGCGTGGCGTCGGATACGCGCGCCGAGAAGCGCGACGGCTGCCCGCCGAGATTGACCCGCGACGGTAGACAAATTGGCGAGGATATTAGCGCCAAGGTGGTGGTGCCGATTTTTGTCGGGGTAGACCTTTGGGGGCTACTGATCGCCAGCGAACGATCGCAGCCGCGCGATTGGGAGGCTAGCGAGCTGAAGTTCCTCGATCGATTGGTCGTGCAGATCGCGATCGCCGTCCGGCAGGCGACGGCTTACGAGCAGCTCGAACAGGAACTCCGCGAACGCAAGCAGGCAGAGCTGTTGCTCCAGTCGCTCAACCAATCGCTAGAGGTGCGCGTCGCCGAACGCACCCGGGAACTGGTCAACCTTTCGACGCTGCAAAACGCCATCCTCAACGGTGCGAACTATTCGATCGTCGCCACCAACCCTCAGGGCGTCATTTTGCAGATGAATGCTTCCGCCGAGGAGGTTCTGGGCTGCAAGTCCAGCGAAGTGGTGGGCCAGCGCTCGATCGAAAGCTTCCACCGAACCGACGAGATCGCCAACACCGCCGTGACGCTCTCCCTGGAGCTGGGCACGAAGATCGAGCCCGGGTTTGCGACGCTGGTGGCCAAGGCGCGGCGGGGGCTGGCCAGCGATCGCGAGTGGACGTACGTGGCTGAGGACGGCAGCCAAACCCCGATGGCGGTGTCGGTGACCGCGCTGCGCGATCGCGAGCTGACGCTGCTGGGCTTTGTGGCGATCGGGCGCAACCTCAGCGAGCGACGGCGATCGAAGGTGCGGCTGCGGCAACTGTCCGAGCGGCTGACGCTGGCGGTGATGGCGGCGCAAATCGGCATCTGGGACTGGGATATCACTCGCGATCGGCTGACCTGGGACGATCGCATGTACGAGCTGTACGGTGTCACCCGCAGCAGCGCGGACGTGACCTTCAACACCTGGGCGGACACGGTACATCCGGACGACCTGGAGCGCTGCAAAACGGCGATCGCCGCGACGCTGGCAGGCGGCAGCGAATTCGAGACGGACTTCCGCATCGTCCACCCCAACGGCACGGTTCGCCATATCCAGGCGTACTCTCAAACCACCTTCGACGCGACGGGCAGGGCGGTGCGGCTGATCGGCATGAACTTCGATATTACCGATCGCGTCCGTATCGAGCAGCAGTCGCGGGCACAGGCGCGGCGCGAAAAGCTGCTGCGGCAGATCGGCGAGCGTATCCGCCAAACCCTCGATTTACACAACGTTTTCGAGGTGGCGACGCGGGAAATCCGCTAGTATCTCGGTGTCGATCGCGTCGGGATTTTTCAATTCACAGGCGATCGCGCCGACTGCAAAGGAGAATTTATCGCTGAGTCCGTGCGCGAGGGCGTTCTCTCGGCGGCGCACGTGACACTCCACGATCCCTGCTTTGAAACCCAGAATCGCTCGGTATACGAAGGCGGAACGCTACAGGCGATCGACGACATCGATACGGCTTCGCTCAGTGACTGCTACCGCCAGATGCTCCGGCAGCTCGAAATTCAGGCCAACTTGGTCGTGCCGCTGCGCCTCCACGACAGCCAAGTCTGGGGGCTGCTGTGCATCCACCAGTGCGACACGCCGCGTCGGTGGTCGGCGGCAGATATCGACTTTGCCGAACAGCTTGCCGGTCAACTGTCGATCGCGGTGCAGCAGGCCAACCTGTTCGCCCAGGTGCAGCAAAAGCTCGCCGACCAGAAGCTCAAGCAAGCCGCGATCGAGCAGCAGCTTGCGGCGATCGAGGCATCGATGGACGGCATCGCTATCCTCGACGACGGCAGCTTTCATTACGTCAACCCCGCCTGCGTCGAGCTGTTCGGCTACCCCAGCGCCGAGGCGATGCTCGGGCAGCCGCTCGCGAGTCTCTACTCGCCCGAGGAGGCCGCGCGCTTCGATCGCGAGATCTTCCCGGCTCTCGCCGCCGACGGCCAGTGGCAGGGCGAGGCGATCGCCCGGCGTATCGACGGCCACCACTTTTACGAAGAGCTGTCGCTGACCCGTACTGACGGCGATCGCTCGATCTGCGTCTGCGTTTGTCGCGACATCAGCGATCGCAAGCGCAACGAGCAGGAACTCCAGCGCGCCAACCTCGAACTCGCCCGCGCTACCCGCCTCAAAGACGAATTTCTCGCCAATATGAGCCACGAGCTACGCACCCCGCTCAATGCCATTCTCGGCATGGCCGAAGGACTCCAAGACGGCATCCTCGGCGCGATTACCGACGAACAGCTTAAGGCGCTGCAAGTTATCGAGCGCGGCGGCACGCACCTGTTGGAGCTGATTAACGACATCCTCGATCTGGCAAAAATCGAGTCCGGGCGCGTCGAGCTGCATATCGAGTCCGCGCAGCTCGGGTCGCTGTGCAAATCCAGCCTGAGCTTCGTCAAGCAACAGGCTCAGAAAAAATCGATCGCGCTGCACGTCCGCACGCCCGATCGCGACCCGACCGTCCGCCTCGACAAGCGCCGTATCCGCCAGGTGCTGATCAACCTACTTAACAACGCTGTTAAGTTCACGCCCGATGGCGGCCAAATCGAACTCCACGTGGCGATCGTCTCCGGCTCCGAAGCTGAATTTGCCGCCTCGGACTGTGCGTCGGGCGAAGTGTCCCAGTGGCTGCGCTTGAGCGTCACCGACACCGGCATCGGCATCGCGTCGGAAGACCTCGATCGCCTGTTCCAGCCCTTCAGCCAGGTCGATAGCGCCCTCAACCGCCAGTACAACGGCACGGGTCTGGGGCTGGCGCTGGTCAAACATATCGCCCAGCTCCACGGTGGCACGGTCGGCGTTCGCAGCGAAGTAGAGGTCGGCAGCGAATTTTGGGCGGTGGTTCCGTTCTTGCCGGTCGAGCACGAGCCCGGACTGTCCGCCGTCGCATCCGCCGCGCCAGCCGACGGATCTAGCACTTCCAACGGCGGCAGTGCGCCGCTGGTCCTTCTGGCCGAGGACAACGAGGCGAATACCCTGACGATGTCAAACTATTTGCAAGCTAAGGGCTATCGTGTGGCAATCGCCAAGAACGGCCTCGAAGCGATCGCCACGACCCAGTCGCAGCTCGTCGATTTAATTCTGATGGACGTACAGATGCCGACCATGAATGGCTTGGAGGCGATCGGACAAATTCGCCAGGATCCCATTTACGCCGAAACGCCGATCGTCGCCGTCACGGCCCTAACGATGGGCGGCGATCGCGAGCGATGTTTGGCAGCGGGGGCGGATGAATACCTCTCTAAACCCGTCGCGCTCGAGCAGCTCGTCCGCACGATCCGTGCTCTTCTAGACGGCACGGAGGAGAAGCCTTAAACGCTTCCCAGATTCTCGTCGTCGATGACGAGTCGGATAATTTCGATGTCAGCGAAACGCGATGTCGAACGCCGATTGGGGTGAGACGCGAGGGGCTGGAGACCGCGTTGTTCGCACGGCGAATAGGCCAGCAGCTCGACACTCGCTGAAGTTGCGAGCGGGCGATCGCCAGCCCTGCGCCGACCAAAACCGTCGTCTGCTGGCAACTACCGATCGCCGCTCTTCCCGTACCCGTAGACCGATCGCAAACCTCAGCTGTAAGCCCCAGTCGCCAGATCTAGTCGTACATGCGAGCTTCAGGCGCGCTCGGGTTCTCTTCGCAATACATCTCGAAGGCTGTTTTGGTCAGCGGTGCGTCGGTTTGGTGCGCCGCCTCGGCTTGGAGTTCTTCGACGGTATCCCAGGCGATCGCGCTTTCCCGCGAGCTTGCGCCTTTCTCTTTCGTGATGCGACGCGCTTCGGCGGTTGCCGCAGCGATGCGCTCGCTCAGCTTCAGGCTGGCCGGAGCTTCGTCGAAGTCGCTCTGGGTGATGATATCGGTGACGGAGAGAACACCACGCAGCTCGGTATCGACCACCGGCGCGCGACGGATGCGGGTGTTGGCGAACAGGCGCGCGACGTACTCCACGCCCAGGTTCGGCGGCACGGTGATGCAGGGCTTGGTCATAATCTCGAAGACGCGCATCGCTTTCGGGTCTTTGCCGTAGGCCACCACTTTGTAGGCGATATCGACCTCGGTGATGATGCCGTAGGTGTCGTCCTCGGTGCGACGATCGACGATCAGCGCTCGCAGCTTGCGATCGCGCATCAGCTTGACCGCTTCGGACACGCGCGCCGACCCTTTAATCGTGACGACACCGGTGGTCATGATATCGCTCGCTTTCATGGTGTTATTCCTTTCGAGAAATGAACTGCGGCCAGTATAGGGCTGTAACCCGCCCTAGGAATGCGAACGATGAGTTTTTTGCATAGTTTATATTTATGAAACGAATTATTATTTGACTCGATCGCGCTGGGGAACCACATCGGGCGAGACGCCGTACCGGGCGGCGGCGTGGGTCATCGTTAGCGTCAGCAGCGCTTTGTCACCGGGGACGATCGCCCGCGTGGGTCGGCTGGGGGTAACGCCCAGCGCCTCGACGATCGCGCCGCCCACCGCCCGACCGAGACGCGGCGGCACGGAATTCCCGATCTGGCGTCCGCCGTGCCATTTGGTGGCGTGGAAGCGGAACCAGTCCGGATAGGAGTGCAGCCGGGCAGCTTCGCGGATCGTGATGCAGCGCGGGGGGCCGTAGTGAATCGGGCGCGGCGAGGTGAATGCACCGCGCGTGCTCGGCGTCCCGGCGCGCAGCGTATTGGAAACACCGTCGGGATCGAGCTTGTGGAAGCGGCTGACTGGCTCTTTGTGGCCCGGTTCGGTTTTTTTGAAGCGCGCGATCGACTTGGCGCTGTGGTTCGTCCGCAGGCTGTCGGTCAGCAGGCCGGGGTCGAAGTGGCGCATGTAGGCAAAGTTTCCGGGCTCGCCGCTCGGGTCGCGCAGGGTGCGGGCGTAGTCGCTCGGTGCGCCGAGCTCGGCGGCGATCGCGTCGCGATCGAGCAGGCCGCGAAACTTGTCGGCGTCGGGAATATCGCCGATCGCGTCGCGTACCGTCGGGCTGTTCGGCGTTTTGGCCGCCGATTTTTTCGACTTCGCGGCAGATTTTTTCGGCTTGCGACCGGCGGGCTGAGAAATCGGCTCGGGATAGTTCGGTAGCGGCAGCCCCTCGCGCGCGCCGAGTAAAAACAGCCGCTCGCGGTGTTGCGGCACGCCGTAGCAGGCGGCATTGAGCACTTGGTAAGGCTCGACGACGCGATAGCCCATCGCCGCGCAGGCTTCGATCGCCTCGCGCAAAAACTGCCGGTGCTTGCCGATCGCCATTCCCTTGACGTTCTCCATCACGAAATATTTCGGCTGGAGTTCGCGTACCAGACGCAAAAAGTGCGACGCCAAGGCGTTACGCGGATCGTCGAGCACCCGCTTGCCCATCAGCGAGAATCCCTGACAGGGCGGCCCGCCGCACACCAGGTCGATTTCGGCGTCGCGATCGTTGCCCTGTTCGGCCAGCGCCGCGCGGATCTCGGCTCCGGTGACATCGGCGGCGCTGCGGCAAATGACGGCGCAGTCGGGGAAGTTAAACTCGTGGACGGCGCAGTGGACGGGATCGACTTCGATCGCCGCGACCACATCGAATCCGGCCTGCTCGAGCCCGAGGCTGAGGCCACCCGCCCCTGCAAAAATATCCACCGCGATCGGTCTGGTCACGCTGTCGCCTCCCTGGTGCGGCCTGAGTGTTCCCTAGGACATTTTAATGTACCGAAATCTTTGCCGTAAAACCCATCAGTTCGATCGTCGGGAGCAGATGTCTTCGATCTTGGCACGAGAAAAGCGGCGATCGCGGCGAGGTCGTCGGCGCGTCGGGTGAGTTACGGTTGAGGTGCAACATTTGTCGCTCGCGCCGATGTCCGATCGCCCCAATTTCAATCGAGATTTTCGTGCCGCATTGCTCGATGTCTATCGCGACTACAGCAAGCTGCAAATATTCGTTAACGAAGCGCTGGACAAGAATCTGGCGGAAATCGCCGATCGCAACGAAGGTTTGGAAACCGTCGTTTTCAAGCTAGTCGATTGGGCAGAATCGAAAAAGCGCCTGCCCGACCTGTACGGCTACTTTTGCGAGGAGAATCCCGCGCATGAGTTTGCGACCGGCGCGGACGAGGCCGAGAGCGCGCGCGCTCTCGAACACAACGCGCCTACGAATCTAAGTCGCTACCGCCGCGCGATCCCGCAGTTCGTCGGGCGCGATCGCGATATGGTGCAGCTCGGTGAGTGCATCGCGGCGGCTGGGACGATCGCGATCGCGGCGGCGGTCTCGGGTATGGGCGGCCTCGGCAAAACGGAGCTGGCGTGGCAGTGGGCGAGCCGCGAGCACCGGGCGGGGCGTTTTCCCGGTGGCGTCGTTTGGCTGGATGTGGCGGCGGGGAATCCGGGGGAGCAGTTGATTTTGTTTTGCCAGTCGGAGTTTGGCAAAGACAACGAAAACCTGGTGCCGGAGCTGCCGACGATCGCGGGGCGGGTGGCCTACTGTTGGCAGCACTGGGCGGAGTGGCAATCGGGTGATGCTTTGGTCGTGTTCGATGACGTATCGCGCGATCGCGATGCGGCGAAAATCAAAGGGTTACAGCCTAGTGGCGAGCAGTTTCGCACGCTCTGGACGACACGGGACGAGTGGGCGGGAATTCGGCGCTACCGACTCGATAAGCTCGATGATGACGCAGCGCGATCGCTGCTGGCGAGCTACATCGACGAGGTGCGGCTGGAGGCAGAACCGGAGGCGGTCGAGGAGCTGTTGCGCTGGTTTGGTGGGTTGCCGCTGGGGCTGGAGCTGGCGGCGCGATATCTGGCGCTGGATGACTGGCTGACGATCGCGGAGTACCTGAGTGAGCTGACGCTGACGCACGAGTCGCTCCAAGAGAATCCGGAGATGCGCTATCCGGATGGGGTGGAGGCGGCGATCGCGATTAGCTGGGCGCGACTGAATCCGGAGACGGAAGACGGGCAGGCGGCGCGGCGGCTGGCAATGCGGTTGGGGTTGTTTGGGGCTGCGCCGGTGCCGGTGTTGCCGGAGTGGCGGCGGGAGTGGCGCAAGCCGTTGCAGCGGTTAGTGAATTTGAATTTGGTGGAGCGGGATCGGGATGCGGCGGCGCTGCATCCGTTGGTGCGGCAGTTCGTGCGGGGGCGGCTGGCGGTTGAGTTGGAGGCGCAGTATTTGGCGCTGGATGACGGGCTGCGGCGAGAGGTGGCGGCGGCGATCGTGGAGCGGGGGAAGCAGATCGAGCAGACGTTCACGATGGCGCAGGCGCGGGAGTATGCGCCCTGGATTCCGCATTTGGAGGCCGTGGCGGCGGGGTTGATGGCTTGGGTGGTGGATGAAGAGGCGATCGCGCCCTGCACTCGGATTGCTCGGTTTTATGAAGGGCAGGGGCTGTATGAGTTGGCGGAGCCTTGGAAAGAGCGGTGTGTAGCGGTGGCGCGGGAGCGGCGGGGCGATCGGCATGCGGACACGGCGACGGCGCTCAACAACCTGGCGGCGTTATATGAGTCGCAAGGGAAATACGAGGAGGCCGAACCGCTCTACACCGAAGCTTTGGCGATCGATCGCGAGAGCCTCCCGGCGAATCATCCCCAGTTAGCCACCCACCTCAACAACCTGGCGGCGTTATATGAGTCGCAAGGGAAATACGAGGAGGCCGAACCGCTCTACACCGAAGCTTTGGCGATCGATCGCGAGAGCCTCCCGGCGAATCATCCCCAGTTAGCCACCCACCTCAACAACCTGGCGGCGTTATATGAGTCGCAAGGGAAATACGAGGAGGCCGAAGCGCTCTTCACCGAAGCTTTGGCGATCGATCGCGAGAGCCTCTCGGCGAATCATCCCTCTTTAGCTATCCACCTCAACAACCTGGCAATGTTTTACGAAGCGCAAGGGAAGTACAACAGGGCGGAAGAACCATACCTTGAGTCTCTACTAATCAAGGTTGAAGCTCTGCCAGAAGATCATCCCAGCGTTGAAACCGGCTGGTACAACGTCATCGACTTCTACCAAACCGCCCTCGCCGCCGGACACCCCGACACCCGCCTCCGCAACCACCCCCTCGGCGATCTCATCCGCTCCCGCCTCTCCCGGTAGGGTGTGTTTTGGCCGCCCGCCCCGTGGGCTACCCGCGACAAACCTCCCCCGCCAAAACGCACCGCGACAACGTACCGCTTCCCCGCAACATCCTCGGTGCGTTACGGCCTCGCCACACTTCTCGTCTCGATCGCTATCGATCGTCGCCGCAACACACCCTACCGAATCAATCCGCCAAAGCTATGGTCACCACCACCGCAAAACTGACCCCAGACGAATACCGCGATCGAGAAGCGATCGCCGAAATCCGCCACGAATACCGCGATGGAGAAATTTTCGAGATGCCCGGAGGCTCAATCGACCACAGCAGCATCATCACCGACCTACTGCTAACACTTGGCCTTCTGCTACAAGACACAGATGCCAACCTTTACGTCAGCGACATGCGCCTCTGGATTCCAGCGTGCAATGTCGCGACCTACCCCGACGTGACAGTCGTAACCGGCGACCCTGTCCTCAACGGCAACCGCACCGACGAAATCCTCAACCCCACCCTTATCGCCGAAGTCCTCTCGCCCTCGACGTCCGGCTACGATCGCGGCGACAAATTCGCAGCCTACCGAACCATTCCCAGCTTCCGCGAATACCTGCTCGTCCGACAAGACCGACCCGCGATCGAGCATTACTGGAAAATTGACGAAAACCGCTGGCAGCTCGAAGAAATACACGGACTAGACGCGATCGCCGAGCTTCACCATCTCCCCGCCCAGTTGCCCCTCGCGAAAATCTATCGCCGCGTGCAATTTGAAGCGGGTTAGGCGCACTCGATCGCACTGCGGAGACCCCCCCCCTACGACGCCTCACAAACGAGCTGCGCGTCCGGCGGCGCGCTCGGATCGAGGACGCCCACCGCCCCCTCCGAAATCAACCGATCGATCTCGCGATCGATTTGCTCCACTGACAGCGCCTCAAACTGCGCCGCCGCCGTCTCGCGCAACACCACCCGCCCCATCAGCTGCTGCGTCTGCACCAGCGCGAAGATAAAATCCGCCACCGCGCGATCGAGCCCGTCCTCGCGGTGTTCCTCGCGATCGGGCGTCAGCAAACTGCTCAGGTCCGAGCCGAACGCACCCAGCTCTTGCAGCAGTCCGCAGTCTTGCAGAACACCGGTGTCGCGCACGAGCTGCTGGAGTTCTGGCGGCGCGATCGGGCGATCGGCCAAAATCAAATCGCCGCCCAGCGATGCTGTCAGCAAATCGTGGTACGTCGCCAGCGTCTGCATCGACGCCAGGTCGGGGACGATATGGCGGTGTACCGAATCGACAAACAGCTCCCGATAGCGCCGATAGCCCTGGTTGCGCGGCACGCCCAAACTCTCGGCGCGAATCAGATACAGATGCTCGCAGGCGTTGTCGCGAATCGCCTTCTGGCAGGCTTTCATCACGTTGCAAAAGCTGACCAGATTTGGCTCCTCGACCCAAATCGTGCCGACGCGACCGACCTCGAACGACCAGTAAAACCCCAGCGAGTAGCGGCTGTAGCTGCGCCCCGACAGGAACTTCGGCTGCACGCCGCAAACGCCCAGCACCTCCAGCACTTCGCGCAACATGCGGATGCGCTCGGGCTCCGAGAACTGGCGGATGGCGGTGACGCGATCGCGAGCTTTCTGGAAGGCGTCGCGCCAGCGGAGGAGGAATTCTGCGCTCGGGCTGGGCGCTTCGGCGGCGGCGGGCGCGGCGGCCACCGGTGTTGTAGGTTTCGGTGGCGCGGTGGTGTCGGTATTGGTGTTGGCCTCAGGCGCGATCGGCGATCGCCCGGTTTGTAGCGCCTGCTTGGCATTCTGGAACGACTGCCGCCCCAGCATCAACACCGATCGCGGCAATGCCCGCCCGCCGGGGAATTTTCCGATCAGTGCCGCGCGCGTGCAGGGATAGATTGCAGACTTTGGCGGCGGCGTTGCCCGCTCGTGCAGCGGCGCGAGACGCAGCGTCCAGAGCTGTTCGGCTAGCGACAGCGAAATCGGTTTGAGGCGTAGCTGTTCGTCGATGCGCGCCAGGTCGGCGGGCTGGATGTGCCTGGCGTTGTCGTTCCAGGTGTTCGTGATGATGCTGACGATAACAACGAAGTTCTTCAGCTTTTGGTTGTGGACGATCGAGTTGACGTTAAACAGCGCCTGGAGATCGATATAGCCGCGATCGGAGCGATCGACGTTGTCGAGGTTGTCGAAACACAGCACGATCGGCTGGCTGGCGCTGGCGATCCGCCCGAAGTTGCCGAGGATATTTTGCGCCTTGTTTTCCGTGTCGATCGCGCTGTTGACGTTGAGCAGCTTCAGGCTCTCGTCGTCTAGCTCGTCGCCCTTCAGCCACTCACAGGCCAGGGCGTAGCGCTCCGGGTCGGTGAGGTGAAACAGCACGCTAAAGAACTCGTTCGCGTTGTAGATACCCACCGGATGCGCTGCTTTCAGGTTCCGCACGAAGGTCGATCGTGCGCCGAGCAGCTTGCCGAAGACGCCGCCATCGTTACTGGGAATCAGCCCCTTCAGCCACAGCAAAAGCTGGGACTCGCGCCGCCCCTCCGGCACGTACATCAGGCTATCGATCGTGTAGCGCAGCGTGTGTCGCCAGATGTAGTCGCTCTCCGGCCAGGGGCCGATATAGGCGAAGAATGCCTTGCGGTTGAGTTCGCGTTTCAGCCTGCCGAGCAGGTGACTTTTGCCCGCGCCCGAGTCGCCGGAGAGCAGGATCGTCCGGCTGCGACGATCGGCGATTGTCTGCTTGACCGTGGCGTCGATCGCCGTGACGACTTCGCCGTGGATTTCGTCGATCGCGCGCTGGGTGTCGTGGGTCTCTTGCCAGAAGTTGCCGGGACGAAACAGTGTCGAATCGAACGGGTTGACGGTCTCGCAAATCAGGCGGTCGATCGAGGTCATGGCGCGCGGGGTTGCGGTCAGCGTCTCATTTTATCGGCCAGGGCAAACCCATACGCTCGATTTTCCATTTCGATACTGGTCTGGCGCGCACACGCTCGCCCAAAGACCCTCACGTCATCGGCTTCTGACGAGCGTCCCATCGTACCGGCTCGGGAGTATGATGCTGCCCATCTGCACACTTCCGCGCAACGCACATCCCCGATGACATTACGACACCTCCAACGCTGGCTCCTGCTCTGCGGCACACTGACCACCGTCGCGGCCTGCCAGTCCGCCCCGTCCGATGTTGCCACCAGCCCAGCTCCACCCCCGGCAGCATCCAGCACTCAGACGAGCAGCGCCGCTCCCGGCCAGGTCGATCCCAACGCCTCGACGCAATCGGCCCCTCCTCCGGCGAACCAACCGCCTGCCGTCCCCCCAGCGACCCAGCAGCCGCCCGCGCCGCAACCGGCCGCGCCCGCGCCGAACCAGCAGCCTGCAGTTCCGCCCGCGCCGCAGCCCGCCGCACCCGCGAATGTGCCGGTTACCCGGGGCGTCCCGCGCTCGTTCCCGGAAGGTGACGGCCCGATGTACATGGGGGCACTGGTCGCTTAAGGAGGTAAGTCATGCAAGCCCCTCAGTGAGAGCATTTC